>ERZ650309.1210-NODE-1210-length-12110-cov-8.811945_pt1 | contig 12110 bp, 12 predicted proteins | sample MGYA00376245_ERZ650309 | MGnify/ENA primary metagenome ERZ650309 (study PRJEB26733, sample SAMN07839294) | wastewater metagenome | biome: urban; feature: wastewater treatment plant; material: waste water | place: USA: North Carolina | collected 2016-04-26 ...
GTGTACCTCTTATCCTGATTCGGCAAGAATTGTGTTGGATGCTTAAATAAACTAATACTCTCCATTGTCTAGTAAGATGATGGAGGGAAAAGTGTTATTTAATTTATAGAATTCAAGGAAGATTTATGCTATTTGAGTTGTATTCTGGGTATAGTGTAAATGATATAACACTTGCGATGCCTCAAATTACTGTTAGGCAAAAGCTGAGGTCTTGGTTCCATCAACCGCCGCTTAGTGCAAATTTTAAATTAGCCAGTCCCGAAATCATTGAAGATCACTGTGCAAATATTACGGTTACTTATACAGACCAACTATTAATTGAAATAATTCGGCTGCAATATTTTGATAATGACACTTTTTATCTTGATTCAGAAAATATATCGTCAATATCTAAAGATGATTTAAAACTGTTTTTAGCAAATAAAGGACTTAAATCTAAGCGTATAGATGGCAAAAATGTCTATGATGAAATTGGTTTTGCCTATAGCAGTTATCGTAGTTCAAAAGTTAATTTCTTTTATATTTTTCCTAAAGGTCAATTTAAGCGGATTTCTGCGGAGCATAGAAATAAAATGGATAACTATCAGATGCCTATTCTGAAAAGACTGATGTAGTTACTGTAAAATGAGTTTAGGTGATATGTTGATAGTATTGGTGTGTATTTGTTTGTATTATCATGCAACTTATGAGGCTGTACGAATATGAAATAATTGTTCGTAAAGCAATTTTTATGTAGTGTTTAAACACAATAGGGATAATATGAGTAATTTTTCTAACATAGGATTTAATGTGTCAACACAAGAAGAGTTTCAACAGCTTCTTGAAAGCACTTATAGAAGAAGTAGCCCAATAAAAGTAAAAGAAGGAGTTTATTCAGTATTTTCAGATAATTCAGGGGCTGAGTTATTTATACAATTCAATAAAAATAACGAATTTTTAGGTGTAAATCCGCACTTTAAAGGTAAAAGCAAAAGGACAGTTTGCTTGATAAATACAGTTGAAAGACCTGAAAGCGAACTTGATGGTGCTTTTTATGGTTGGGCAGACCCTTCAGAGAAAAATAATCCAGATAGTGGTCTGTATCCTTTTGTTTTTGACTTACCTGACTTCAAAACTATAGGGCAAATTGATTTTCCTAAAAACTTTGAAATTCAACTGACTGCATTTGCACAAGAATTAAGTATTTACGATAACGAACAACAATATAACGAAAGCCAAACCTCTGAACCCAAATGGGCGACTCAATCTTTTGTTCCAAGTGGACTTTTTTCGTTTGAAGAAAAAGACCCTGATCCACCTCAAGCATTCAGTATTTTTACAGGCATTATTAAGCAATACGAAAGAAAGCTTAATGAATTGACACACGAAGAGTTTTATTGGCTGCTTATTGATACATTGGGTGGTGAAATTGATGTTGTTGCTGACATTAGATTTTTTGAGAAAGAGCCTGTTGTAATGGGAATAGTGCAAGGACAATTTTGGCTATCAGGGCAACTTATAAATGCACCGAAAATAGAGTTATAGTAAAAGTAACCTATATGAATCATCACAAAAAACAGGATTAAATGCTTAATCTTTAATCCTGTTTTTTCGCTACATCAAACCTACGAACTCACCTTAAAACTACCCATACAATTTGGCAAAGCAGGGGCAATTGCCTCTGCCACACGCTCACCAAACTCCTTACCAATACTCAACATCGCCTCATTACGCGCCTTAAAATATTTTTGTCCAACCGCACTTTGGGCAAATTGCAAATACGCTTGCAAATCGGCATCACTCACATTCAAATATAAATTACTCAATGAGCGTTGCACCTGCCGCTCCATAAAAGCCACTTTATGACGTTTTGCCATTAACAAGCCAATATTAGAACCGGGAATTTGCCGAATCGCCAAACACTCATAACTATCTAAACGACTAATCACCGCATCAACACTGCTCATAAACACATTATGCAGCATGGTTGATAACAACGTAGCTTTAATAACATCAGCCGCTAAAGCCGTGCTATCAGAGCTTAAATTAACCCGCTCTCTAAAACTTTGTTCAGCTTGTAAAATATTTTGGCCTGTTGTTGACTGATAAAAATCAATCACTTGCTGTGTTTCTGCACTGCTTAATTTTTGCGACAGAGCTAAACGTAACTGTGTGTCGGTATAAGGATAGTTAATCGTGTCATCAATGCTTTTTTGCACATCATCTAAAAATTTTTGTGGAATCCATTCTTTAACTTCGGGGTCATACAATGGTGCTTCTAAATAAAAAAGCGGTGTACGAAATTGGCTAACCGTTAACAGTTGATTGATATTGGCATGGGGAGGCGGTGGAACAATAACGGTTGTTTGTTGCGGGGCAGTTTGGCAAGCCGCTAAGGTTAAAAAGCTTAACACAATGCAAAATTTGGCAATCATAGGGTAATACGCGTTGTAGTTATAAATTGCCAAACAGAGTAAACATATCCGCTTAAAGCTTCAACTAATTTCGCTCCCGCAACACAGCTAACATAGCACTTGCAGCACGAGACAAGGTTCGACGGGGATGATAAACCACGCCCAAATCACGATGCATTTTTGCTGCTTCGGCTAAAGGCAATACCACCATTTCTTCATTGGCCATGCTGGCAGGCAACACACTCCAACCCAAACCAATCGACACCATCATCCGAATCGTTTCTAAATAATTGGTGGTCATGGTGACATTTAATTCTAAACCAGAACTTTTAAACAGCTCAGCAGCAATTTGTCGGGTAAAGGTGTTTAATGACGGCAAAATGGCAGGATGCCCTGTTAAATCCGCCAATTGAATATTGGCTTTGTTGGCCAAAGGGTGATCTTTACCTGCAACAAAAGCCAAAGGATCATCCCAAATTTTTTCGGTTAACAAACGAGGGTCGGCAACAGGTGGCAGGGTAACAATCCCCAGTTCTAAATCACCACTTAACACCGATTCATAAGCCGCTTCGGAATCAATAAATTGAATATCTAAACGCACCTGCGGATAAGCTTGGGAAAAAGCGCGCAAAGTAGGTGGCAAACGGTGTAAACCAATATGATGACTGGTGCCAATTTTTAAAATACCTGCCACATCACCTTGCAGTTTAGTCACACTGTTTCTAATTTCTTCAAAATCCAGTAACCATTGTTTGGCACGAGGCAACAAATTTCGGCCAGCTTCGGTGAGTTGTACTTTGCGACCCACACGGTCAAACAAATTGACCGCTAAGGTTTCTTCCAAATTCTGCACACGTTTACTAATTGCAGGTTGGGTTAAATGTAGTTTTTCAGCCGCTAATGAAAATGATTCAAAACGGGCAACTTCAATAAAAGCGGCTAAATCAGCAGTATTCATAAATCAAACTTTAACCATTGGCGCAACTGTTGATAAATGCGTTCATCACTAAGCATGGCTAAATGGCTCATATCGCTAAACGTCACACGATTAAGTTTAGGGGCAAACAATACATCCCCTTGCTCATCTTGGGCTAAAGCACTGCTCATTGGCACAATGCCATCGCCTAAAACATCATAATTCAGTTCAGATTTCCACAAGCTAGCAATTAATAAATGCTCAATATGCTCAGGTAAATGCGGCACAATATTGTCTTCGGTAATTCGCGCATAACGTAAATCTTTAATGCCCCGACTACGAATATTGCCCAAACGCATAAAAGGGCGAGTATAAGGGGTAATGTTTAATAAGTTATTGGCTTTATTGCCTAAACGTTCTAAAGGCGCACCCAAATGTGGACTACCCAAATAAGCGGCATGGCTAATACGGCTTAACCAAGTATGTTGTTGTTTTTCTGCCCAGTCCATCGCACTACGCATCACCAAACCACCCATACTATGGCCAATTAACACGATGGGTTTGCCTTGGTTGGCAAAATGATCTTGTAATAATTGAGCAAATTCTTCGCCATTATGATGAATAGCGCGACCTGTGTTATAGCGTAACCACGCCACTTTGTAGCCTGATTGGGCTAATTCATGATAAAAATCTTGATGATGTTGACCACGTTGCCAATCTAAATCGCTTTCACATAAACCATGTAAAAAAATCACATAACCTTTGGCTGGGTCAGTTGCCCAAGACGCTACGTCTAAAAAATCGCCGTTTTCACCACGCAAAGATAAAGGAATGGCTAAAGGACTATCCCAAAACTCTAATTTATCACCAGAAACCCCATTAAAAGCAGCCTGAGAACGCACCGCCAAAGGATTGTTAAATTCTGTGGATTGAGGAGCTAAAATATGGCTTAACTTGGCTAATAAAGAAAAAGCAGTGGACACAATTTTATAAGGGAATGGTGCGTATTTGGCACTGGGTTGATGATGTTTGTTAAAAGGTGAGGGTAAGGCATTAATGGTACTATGTACTTCTGCAACCAAATGAGTTAACTCTTGTGCACCGCGCATGGCAACATGAATAATAGAGCTTGCCTGTTCAATGGTATTAGAGTAATTGTTGTTTTTAGATGTGTCTTTAATACTCATTATTTCGCTGTCAGACATGATAAACCTCTAAATTGGTGTACATATGTTCACTAATTTAGAGGGCTTTTGTGTTTTTGTCAAGTCGTGTTGGGTTGTTTATTAAGTAATCATTCTCGACACTGATTGTCAAACACGCTAGACTGAATAGAGCAGATAGTTTCGCAAGGAAGCCCTCAATCCATTCATTATAAAAATCGGAGGGTTTATATGTCTTTTAATTTACGTTTTAGTCCTGTGTTGCTGATATTGATGACGTCTTCGGCATACGCCGCACCATTACAAATTTGTGTTGATAAAATACCTAATCCACCATTTGCCTATTCAGAAAAAATACAAGGCGCAGGTAAGTTAAAAGGTTATAGTTTAGACATTATTCAAAAAGCACTTAAAACGATGGCGATACCTTATGCGGTGAAATTAGTCTCTAGTGCCGAGATTGCTAAAAAAATGCAAGATGCCAACCCAAATGCAGGTTGTGATATTGCTTTAGATGTACAAAAAGGCAGTAGTTTAGAATCAAGTGTTCTGTTAACCCATCCAATTTATCGCTTACATTTTGATTTGGTTTATAACTGGGAAACCTATATGTCAGGTTTGGGTATAAAAAACCTTGCTGATATGAATAAATTTAATGTTTGTGGTGTTAAAAATGTAGATTATGGCGCATTAAATAAACAACTAAAAATTCAAGAACATAATACAATTAAAGATGTGATGTTTAATATTAAAGCCAAAGAGTGTGATGTGTTTGTGGCCGAAGGAGTATTGATGCGTTATGGCCAACGTGCCAACCAATACCAAGTGCCACCTGTTGGTTGTATTCGCTTATCAGGCACCGAAAAAAGTTATCATATTGCGGTATCTAAGCATGTGCCTAATGCCAGCAATTTTGTCGGGCAAATACAGCAAGCAATCGGCACATTAAGCAAAGATATTGCTGTATTGGCAGAGGAATATGATGTTAACCCTATCAAGTGTCAGCAAACACTTAACATTAATTAGCCGCAGTTTTTTGTGGTTAGCTGGTGTTGGTATTTGTTTGGCAGCTTCGCAAGTACAAGCGGCTAAGTGGCAAGTTTGTTTAGATGAAAACCCTTGGCCGCCATATAGTTATCCCATTTCTGAACAAGATAATCAGTTAACAGGTTATACAGTCGATATTGCAACACAGGTATTATCTTATTTGCGTTTGGACTATGAGTTTGTCAGATTGCCGTGGGCAGAAGTGCATCAACGCGCCAAAAATTATCAAAAAAATGCACAGTGTGATATGGTTTTAGATGTTAGTTTGACTCCAGAAAGACAAAGCTATTTGTATTTTAGCCAGCCCTTGTATCAATTAAAATATAGCTTAGTTTATGATAATGGCCGCGTAGATGTAGCAAATTTAAGACAAAATATTAAGACTCGGCAATTTTGTGGTATACAAGGTTATAACTATGGTGTGTTGGCAGATTTTTTAGCGATTCGTCGTTTAGATTCAATACAAAATGTTTTGGATGCTTTAAATAACAAACAATGTGATTTTTTTATTATTGAAGCGGCAGTATTGCAAAATGCCATCAAAAAACAGCTTTATCAATTTAGTAATATGGGATGTATTAATTTAGAAGGGGCAACAAAAACTTATCGCTTAGGCATTGCTAAAAAAACACCACAGTCCGTTGCCTATAGTGCAGCTATTGATAAACACATCAATTTATTAAGACGGCAAGGCGTTTTAAGCCAATTAACAGATCACTATAGTTTAGAAGCCAAAAGTTGTCAGGGCAGTCTTAGTTTAAATAGCTTGCGCTAACGTAGGCTAGTCATTGTCGAAGGTTGTAAGCAACCTTGCCATAATTGATAAATCGCTTGTTCTAACTCATCATTAAAATCACGTTTTAAAATTTTAATAATTTCAGGTGACAAGGCATTAATTAGCGCATTGGGATATGCTAAGGATTGCCACAAGCCTAAAGTAAGTGCGTAGCTGCGTAATAATAACCCCGATCCCTCATTAGGTTTTAAGGAAAATTTTTGTTCAATCAGATAACCAAATTCTTGTAAAGAAGAAGCCAAAAAAAGCTTAAAACGAACCATTGATTCTATAGGAAGATTTTGTTCTAGCACTCCATTCGATATAGATGCTAAAGGTAATAAATCAGGTAACTCTTTGATGAGTTGACTATATTCTTTAGCAAAAAAACTCTGCGGCTTTTACTCCATTCAGTGGTAATTGTTGAATAATAATTGACAGCTTTTGGAGTAATTTAGCAAAATCATCTTCAAGCAGAGCAATAAAAATTTCTTCTTTGGTCTTAAAGTACAAATAAACAGTACCTTTGGCTAAGCCTGCCGATTTAGCAATATCTGCAACAGAGGGTAAAATTTTTTGTTCCCTAAACAAGTGATGCGCAGCATTAATAAAATCAGCACGACGTAATAATTTGTCAGCATCAGTCATTGCATTACGCGCCATAAATATCTCCTAGTTTTTGGCTAATTATTCTTTTTTTGATGATAAGTATTGATTTTGTAGGTCAATTTAACAGAATTTTTTGTTAAAAGATGATTTGAGAATAACAAGATTTTTAAGATAGACAAATCATTTTTTAACAAAAGCTTTGCTGTTAGATGTTTTAATAGCTCGTTATAATACAGCAGCCCCTATTAAGTCTTTTGGAGATATAGTGTGATTAAAGTTGGTATTGTTGGTGGTACAGGTTATACCGGTGTTGAATTATTGCGTTTATTAGCACAACACCCACAAGTTGAGTTAAAAGCCATTACCTCGCGTAGCGAAGCAGGTATGCCTGTATCGCAAATGTTTCCCAACTTACGTGGTCGTGTAGATTTACCATTTACCGAACCGACTATCGAAAATTTAGGCGACTGTGATGTGGTATTTTTTGCTACGCCTAATGGCGTTGCCATGAAGCAAGTTCCAGAATTATTAGACAAGGGCATTAAAGTTATTGATTTAGCAGCGGATTACCGTTTAAAAGATCCTGCTGAATGGCAAAAATGGTATGGTATGGCGCATGCCAGCGAGAATTTATTAGCAGAAGCGGTGTATGGATTGCCAGAAGTCAATCGTGAAGCCATTAAAAATGCGCGTTTAGTGGCTAATCCAGGTTGTTATCCGACAGCAGTGCAATTAGGCTTTTTGCCTTTATTAAAAGCAGGGTTGATTGACACACAAAGTTTAGTGGCTGATGCTAAATCGGGTGTGTCGGGTGCAGGTCGTAAAGCTGAAGTGCATACCTTATTGTGTGAAGCAGGCGATAGTTTTAAAGCTTATGGTGTTGCTGGCCATCGTCATCTTCCCGAAATTAAACAAGGTTTAGCGCATATTAGTGGCCAAAACGTGGGTTTAACCTTTGTACCACATTTATTGCCAATGATTCGTGGTATTCATGCAACCTTGTATGCGCGTTTAACAGGTGACATTGCAGATTTACAAGCACTTTATGAGCAAACTTATGCCAATGAAGCGTTTGTGGATGTATTACCCGCAGGCAGCCATCCAGAAACACGCACGGTGCGCGGTGCAAATATGTGTCGTATGGCGGTGCATCGTCCACAAGGCGGCGATACCGTTGTCATTCTTTCGGTGATTGATAACTTAGTAAAAGGTGCAGCAGGTCAGGCTATACAAAACATGAATATTATGTGTGGTTTACCCGAAACAACGGGCTTAAATCATATTGCCTTGTTACCCTAAAGTGTTTTTTCTCCCTCGCCCCTTCAGGGAGATGATTGGGGTGAGGGGATAACTAAAATATTACTATTATGATTGTAGGATAAAAATTGTGTGGCAAAGTGGACGCAGACAACGACTAAAAAGTTACTTAAATAGTCCAATTACTCAGCATTTATTAGCATGGAGTTTAGTTGCCATATTAGGTTTAGTAGTCAATGCGATTGGCTTTTTTTACTGGGGTTATGATTACGGTTTACGTAGCATTGGTGCGAGTGCCAATGAAGTCCAACAATTGCGGCAACAAGTTAAACAGCAAAATCAACAAATTCCGCTTTTGCAACAGCAATTAGCAATTGCTCAGCAAAATCTTGATATTGCCCAAAAAACCTCGCAACAACTTCAGCAAGACAACAAAAGTCAATTAGCCAGCGTTGCCGATATGCAAGAGCAAATCATGGTATATCAACGTTTATTAGGCACTAAGGGAGCAGCTAACGCCTTAAATATTGATAGTTTTAATGTTCAGCGTCTCACTAATGGTAGTTATCAATATCGAGTATTACTCACACAACCGCAAAACAATAAACAAAATGTAAGAGTGATTGTAAAAATTATACCCAATAACAAACAGACGCCAGTTATCTTGCAAAGTGAGGAACAAAGTTTTCAATTTTTTAAAAGTATTACGGGTGAATTTGTTTTGCCGTCAGGTTTTGTCGTTGATAGTGTTGAAGTCACTATACAAGGTGTAGGTAAAAAAGCTATTAAACTACAAAAACGATTTAAGTGGGATTTATGAGCTTTTTACATCTTCCTATACAACGTAGTGAGTTTGGTTCTGCATGGGCAGATAGTTTAGCCACCTTGTTAGTACAATTACATGAAGGGCAAGGTGGTAATCGTCAGCACAGCATAAGATTGGCTGGTTATGTGCGTGATTTGTGTGCCGCTTTAGATCACGGTCATAGTTGTTTATATAGTGAGTTTTTTGATCGTTTGGCAGATTATCAATCGCCTATTATTGTGCCTGTTGAACAAGCTTTACAGCATATAGCTCCCTTAGTTTTAGAAGATAAACGCTTGTATTTATATCGTTATTGGTGGGATGAATATCGTTTAGCACAAGCCATTAAGCAACTTAATCGCCATATTCCAAGCACATTAGCCGATGCAGATTTGCAACAACTTTCCGTAGGCACTCATCCACAACAAGCGCAAGCGATTAAAGTCGCGTTACAAAGTGGTTTTACACTGATTACGGGTGGGCCGGGTACAGGTAAAACCTTTACCTTAGTACGAATTTTAATAGCATTACTACAGCAAAATTCACAGTTAACAGTTGCTTTGGCTGCACCAACAGGTAAAGCCGCTGCACGAATGCAAGAAGCTTTACGTCAGAGTTTGGCGCAATTACCTGTAGCGCAGCAGCTACTAAAAGCTTTACCACAAACAGCTTTTACATTGCATCGTTTGTTAGGAATGGGGCATGGCACGCAGCCTAAGTTTAATGCACAGCAACCGTTACCTTATGATTTGATTATTGTTGACGAAGCATCAATGATTGATTTGCGTATGGCAAGTCAACTGCTCACCGCGATTAGCCCAAATGCGAGATTGATTTTGTTAGGTGATGCCAATCAGTTGGCAGCAGTTGAAGCAGGAGCCGTATTGGCAGAACTCAATAAAGCGCAAACACTCAGCGAAAGTCGCGTACATTTAACGCAAAGTCAACGTTTTGGTGGACAAATTGGTCAATTAGCCGAAGCGGTATGCCGTGGTGATACGCTAACGGTGACTCAATTAATTGAACAAAGTAGTGATGAGCTAAATTATGCACCTTTAGAACAAGTTGAATCATTAGCTAAAAAGCTCTTTATTGGTTATCAAGCCTTTGCACAGGCTTTGAAAAGTAAAACTGATATTGTTGATTTATTAAAACTCTTTGATGACTTTAGGGTGTTATGTGCAGTACGCGAGGGAAGTTATGGGGTCAACGCACTAAATCAGCGTCTTAGTTTATTGTTGCAAAAGGAATTGGCTCAAAATGAAGACCCTTTAGCTGTTTGGTATCATGGTCGTCCTGTGATGGTAACCCAAAATGATTATAGTCTTGATGTTTTTAATGGTGATATTGGCATTACGCTTGAGGAAGAAGATGGATTTTATGTCTATTTTCCAGCACGAGACACTCCAACTAAGCGTGTGTCGGCGGCACGTTTGGCGCACAGTGAGACGGCATTAGCATTAACGATTCATAAATCTCAAGGCTCAGAGTTTAAACAGGTTGCAGTGGTTTTGCCTAAAGAGGAGTCGCCAATTTTAACGCGTCAGTTATTATATACAGGCATTACTCGAGCCAAAAAGCAAATTCAATTATGGGCATTAAAGCCGATTTTGCTAAAAACCATAGAACAAGAAACCAAAAGAGCCTCTGGTTTACATTTGAAGGTTTAGATAGCTCCTGAGTTTATTAATTTTATGCAGAGTATCTAAACGGATATAGGCTTTGGTTTAGCAAACAATAAGCTGGGCAAAATGCCCAGCCTACACTTGTTTTTTGTTTAATTAAGCAAAATCTTCGCCTTCTAACGCAGCTTCAGCAGCTTCTTGTTCAGAGGCTGCATTAGGTGCAGGAATAGACAATAATTTATTACGCACTTCGGCTTCAATTACCTCAGCAACGGCTGGATTTTCTTCAAAATACTTACAAGCATTGGCTTTGCCTTGGCCAATCTTGTTGCCTTGATAAGCATACCAAGCCCCCGATTTTTGAATGATATTTTGGTCAACACCCAAATCAACCAATTCACCCAAACGGTTTGTACCTTGACCATACATAATTTGGAAAGTGGTTTCGCGGAATGGTGGGGCAACCTTGTTTTTCACCACTTTAACTTTAGTTTCAGAGCCGACAACTTCTTCACCATCTTTCACCGCACCTGTACGGCGAATATCTAAACGCACAGAAGCATAAAACTTAAGTGCATTACCACCTGTTGTGGTTTCGGGGCTACCAAACATTACACCAATTTTCATACGCAATTGATTAATAAAAATCACTAAACAGTTGGTACGTTTGGCATTACCCGTGATTTTACGCAAGGCTTGGCTCATCAAACGTGCTTGTAAACCCATGTGCGAATCACCCATATCTCCTTCAATTTCGGCTTTAGGAGTCAGAGCAGCCACAGAGTCAATTACAATTACATCAACTGCCCCAGAACGTACTAACATATCGGCAATTTCAAGTCCTTGTTCGCCATTATCTGGTTGAGTGACATATAAGTTGTCGGTATCAACACCTAATTTACGGGCATAAGTTGGGTCAAGTGCGTGTTCGGCATCAATAAACGCAGCCGTACCACCTTGGCGTTGACATTCGGCAATCACTTGTAAGGTTAATGTTGTTTTACCTGATGACTCTGGGCCATAAATTTCAACAATACGACCTTTAGGTAAACCACCAATACCAAGAGCAATATCTAACCCTAAAGAGCCTGTTGAAACCGCTTGAATGGCCTCAGTAGGTTTATCACCTAAACGCATTAAGGTGTTTTTACCAAATTGTTTTTCGATTTGCGCTAAAGCAGCACCAAGAGCTTTACGTTTGTTATCATCCATTTTTTATCTCCTAAAGAGTAATGTAGGTTGTGGATTGGATGGCTGTATAGTCGCAGGTTAATTAGCTTTTGGCTAGAGGTCAAAAAATGTCGTGCGTCATAAATCGTCGCTATTTAAAACTATCAACCAATCTCAATCATCGTTAAAATTGACACTCAATTTTTAGGACTGAACAGAGCAACGACTGTGACCGATTTTGCCGACCATACCCCAATGATGCAGCAATATTTACGCATCAAAGCCGATTATCCCCATGCCTTAGTTTTTTATCGAATGGGCGATTTTTATGAATTGTTTTTTGATGATGC
>ERZ650309.1211-NODE-1211-length-12106-cov-3.453655_pt1 | contig 12106 bp, 7 predicted proteins | sample MGYA00376245_ERZ650309 | MGnify/ENA primary metagenome ERZ650309 (study PRJEB26733, sample SAMN07839294) | wastewater metagenome | biome: urban; feature: wastewater treatment plant; material: waste water | place: USA: North Carolina | collected 2016-04-26 ...
TGTAAACAAATTTCTGTGCAATTTTTGGCAAACTAAAAACCAGCTTACTGATTTCTTGCAGTAAGTAATTTGTAAGTAAGGAGTTATTTTGAATTGCCAACATACATTTTGTTTTCCGCTGTAATATTGAATAAATTTGTTTGTTCAGGAAAATACAATATCTTTAAATTATTCCTGTAAAATGAATGAAAAATCGCATTGTTTAATAACGTAAAATACAGAAATACAGTTATTTATGTTAAATTTAGCGTTCTTGTAAAAATTAACTATTCTTATGGTCAATTCTAAATTAATTGAGGTTTTGAAAGTTTTTTCAGCTGAAGATATGAAGCAATTGCTTGATTTTGCAGCAAAGCAGGCTGATAGAAAAGATACGCTTCCGCAAAAATTACTGTTGATATTGGAAAAACAGTTTCCGGATTTTCCGGAGAAAGCAATAACACGTGAAAAAGTTTATAACAAAGTTTTTTCAGATAAGAAATTCAATGACAATAAACTGTCAAAATTAATGTCTGAGTTAATGAAACTGATAGAAGATTTTATTATTTACTCTAAGCAAATAGAAAATGCAGCAGATAATAAAATGAATTTGCTTAAATTTTATTTTGAAAAGAATCTGGATAAATATTTTATCGCATCATCACGTGAATTAAAACAACTCATAGAAGATTTGCCCTTCGGTACCTATCAGAATTTCATGAAATATCAGCACGAAGAATTGCTGGCTACCTATCAGATGAAACTCAACTCACGTGTTGGAAATTATACAGATGTATACAATGAATTGTGTGAGTTTGTGGAAGCGGAACAACTAAGATGGGAAAATATTTATTTTATTGAACCCTTTCCAATGGAGCAGAAATCAAGAGAAAAAAGAGCATTTTATATCATACATCATCTAATTAATCAGTTGTTTAAACAAAATGATGAATCGTATTTTTTTGAAGCGATGCTGATTATTGAAAGTAATTTACACAAGTTTGCACCGGAAGAAAGTCGTGATATTTTAAAGCTACTGCTAAATTTTACCATTCAAAAAAATAATGCAGGTTTTTCAGTTTATTATGAACAGCAATTGCGTATCTACCATATATTTATTGAGTTAAATTTGATACTGAATCAATTTGGTAAAATTTCTGCGGCAACTTACAAAAATTATATCAATGCATCATTGAAGACAAAGAAAATTAAGGAAGCAGAACTGTTTCTGGAAACGTACAAAGATTTTCTGATAGATGATTTAAAAGAAGAAACATACAATTTTAACAAAGCATGTTTGTATTTTGAAAAGAGAATGTATGATGAAGTTATAAAGACTTTACTCAGCACAAAACAGAATGATATTTATTATAATATTGCACAGAGACGGCTTTTATTAAAAACATATTACGAAATGATGTTAAAAAATAAGAGTTATTATAATGTGCTGATTTCCGGTATGGATTCATTTAAAAAATTTATTTCAATCAAAAATACGATAGCGGAATCACATGTAATTATCAATAAAGCTTTTTTAAAGAATCTGAATTCTTTGCTTGCCATAAATACTAAAAAACAAGCACAGCAAGTATATGAAGCATTTAAGAAATCTACCGTAGTTTTAGAAAAACAATGGTTGGAAGAAAAAATAAAAGAGCAACTTATTTAGTTGTAGATTTTTCAGTTGTATTATGAATGAATGCAAACAAGATATAACTCAAAATAACTGTACTCAATCCTAACCATTTTAAAAAAATAAGTTGTGGTATAGCGCACAATAATAATAAGACTCTGAATTTATTTTGTTTCCAGCTAAATGGATTTCCCTTTAAGCTGAACATTCTGAACTCCGCAACCAGTAAAAATGCCAGTATAAACGGAATAATCATGGCTGCAAGCTTTGCATAAATGGAAAAATCCCAGTTAGTTCTGAATTGCCAGTCTGTAAAAAACTGCATGTAAAATCCTAATATAAAAATGGCTCCGGATGGTGTATTTAGGCCAATAAAATCTATGGTTTGACGTGTGTCAATGTTGAATTTTGCCAAACGTAAACATGCAAAAACCGTGTAAACAAATCCTGTTAAAGGCAATAAATCACCGGCAAAAATATTGTTTACTTCAGGTGATGGAGTTCCGGTAATCAAATTCACTTTATAGTTGATTATGCTTAACAACATAATGCCTGGCAAGACACCAAACGTTGTCATATCCGCCAATGAATCTAATTGCGCACCTAAGTCAGACTTTACTTTTAATAAACGAGCTACAAAACCATCTAAAAAATCTGCTAATAAGGAAATGCCAATAAATATAGGCACTAATGTATATTGATGTTGCAAACAGGCAACAATACCACAACAACCGCTAAATAAATTTAGTAAGGTTAATGAATTTGGAATATGTTTTTTCATAGTGCTATTTTATTCCTTCCTTTAGGAAGCTTAGATAGGTGCAAATCTATGCTTTTTTATCTTCTGGTTTATACAGTTTATCCAGAAAATCAACTACCATATCTTTCAGTGAGCCACTGCCGGATAATTCACTCATCATGCCATACATGGCAGCTTTCCGTTTACTTTCCGGACCATCGCCGCCTGAAAAGCGTTGTGTTAAGCTTGTAAATTGTTTCTCATTCAGGATTTTTTTCAGGCTTTTTACCGCACCAACCTGAATGTTGTTTTTTAGATGCACCATGGAAAAACGTTTTGCTTTTTGTACGGCAGTTTTCAGGTCATTTACAAATTGTTCACCTTTTCCAACATGTATGTAATTCAGCAATACGTGTAAACTGGCAGGCAGCTGTTGTCGGTTGATGGTCCAGCCGAGTTCAGCCAGTTCATCTGCTACTTCATAAACATCTATCGTATCGGATGCGAAGGCAAACAAAGTTGCTTTCGGATTTCCAAGAATTTTTAAATCTTTAATTTCTTCCTGAATTTTTTGTTTGATGAAAATTGTTTCTTCGTAAGTTTCTCTAGCCATGCGTCTGTAACCATCTTCACCAATATGATTTAATGCAGTCCAGGCTGCAGCAATTGGGCCGCCACCGCGCGTGCCCATAAATGAAGGAGAACCATAAATACCACCACTCCAGTCAGTCTTCACATAAAACTGTCCCTTGCGCAAATCTGCATTTTTATACAGCACCACGGAGGCACCTTTAGCCGCATATCCATACTTGTGTACATCAGCCGACATAGACGTTACGCCATCAATTTCAAAATCAAATTTTGGCAAATCCACCCCTTCCATTTTTAAAAAAGGTAAAATAAAACCACCTACACAGGCATCAACATGGAATAAACACTTGTGTTTTTTTGCAATCACAGCTATTTCCTGAATTGGATCTATGGCACCTTGCGGATACGATGGCGCAGAGCCAACTATCAATACCACATCCGTTGATAAATGTTTTTTTAAGTCGTCCAAATCGAGTTTATATTCAGCATCCACTTTTATCAATCTATAATTAAATTCCATCGTGTCTGCCGCTTTGCAAAATGCAGGATGTGCAGTTTCTGCCAGCAATATCAGTGGGTTCTTCGTTTGTTTGTGTAGTCTGGCCCATTCTTTCGCTGCTTTCACCGCCATGAAAATACTTTCCGTACCGCCGGAAGTCATTGTGCCGCTAACACTTTCATCACCATGCAAGAATGAAGCGGTTATTTGCACCACTTCATTTTCCATGTTTTTTAAACTCGGAAACACGGCCGGATTCAATGCATTGGTAGCAGAGAATGCAGCATAAGCTTCCTTGATAACGCTATAATATTCATCACCAGGATAATAGACGTACCCGAAGAATTTTCCTTCTTTCCAAAGCATATCATCTTTAGTATAATCATCCCATTGCTGGTAGATTTCTGTTTTTGTTAATCCTGAGGCTGGTAATGTCTTTTTCATGTGTTTAATTTTAAACAACCATTAATGGCAAATGTATTTGTGAAGGAAATTCGTTGGTGCAAAATAATTGCATAGATGACGGATTGCTTGTCTTTTCATCTATTTCATCAAAATGGTCGACATCCGCACCGGCAATGGAAATCCGTATTCGTTCTCCTTTTTTTATTAAGTGAGAAGTCGGAATTAATTCAAAATGTATTTTTTCTACTTTGTTCGGAATCCATCCCATTGCATCTTCTTTGTTGAATGTGTGATAAGGTGCAAATGTTGGTACAGGCGATTTTTTAGTGGATTCTTTTCTGTGTAAACCACGAAATTGTCCTTCCGTTATATGCGTTGCTTTACCAAATTTATCCACCGAAGAAATATACACAAACAACTGCACATCTTTAGCATCCGAACTCAGATAAATCTCAGCCGTTGCATGTCCCGTGAGTTCCATATTCTTCGTTAAGGGCTCGGATGTAAAATGTAATAAATTTTTAGTGCGTCTTGTCCAGTCGTTATAGGCAATTCGTCTGTTGTATCTGTATTTTACGGTTAAGCTGTTCCATCTTGCACCGCCGCCGGTTCCAAATTTTTTATCAATAGCATAATGCAGGCAACCCTCCGTTTTATCTTTATTTTTTTCAATAAGTTTTTTATCTGCAGAGCACAAAAATGTTTTGTATTTAGAGTCATGCGGCATCCAGTCGTAAACATGTCGCCATTGCTCTTTACCCATAGCATAATAGGCGATAGGCGGTTCATCCATAATGCCATTATCAATGTCTTTTAAATGGAAATCAAAAAACCGCAGCATCTCTTCCCAGACAGAAAACCTTTTAACGTTGGAATACACAAAGGGTGAAATATTTTGTGCAGGACCATGATCCCAGGGGCCGACTAATAATTTGACAGAATTTTTAGTGCTTAAAAAACCTTTGATAGCGGAGTTAGCAAGTGCACCGTCATACCAGCCGCCAATACGGTATATCGGTGTTTTTGATTTCTCTATTTTGTCTTTGTAATAATGAACAGAAAATTCATTGATACTTCTTCCTAAGTCGGGATGCACATCATTTCGGAAGGTGATTTTGTACATGCCGGAAAAGATATCAAAATTGCTTTGATGCTGAGCGTGTGCCGTTTTATATTGTTCCGCTTTTGTATCTGCTTTTACCGGTTTCGGATTTTTGATGACCGCATTGGCAACGGCTCCGATATATTTCAGATTATTTTTATCGAGCGATAAAGTGGTGTCGCGCCAGACTTCAATAAACTTGCCGTGACGCACACCACCGGGAAAAGCAATATCATTATATAGATCGAAAATGCTGCTTCGCGGAATACAGGCTTTCACATTCGGATGCTGATTCACCAGTAACATTTCTGCCGTAGTTCCCAAATAAGAAATTCCGGTTGAGCCAACTTTTTGATTGCTCCAGGGTTGACTGATAATCCAGTCCACAATCTCTCTGCCGTCTTCCACTTCTTCCGGACTGAATTCCATGTGCCGTGTGCCATACGATGCGCCTGTGCCGCGTACATCAATAATAACTACAGCATATCCATAGGACGTAAAAAAGTCTATTTCTTTTTTGGTGATTTGACCAAATAATGTTTTCGCTAATAAACTGAATGGAAATTTTGTTTCAAAACTTCTGACATACCTCGTGAGGTATAAGATGGTGGGTATCTGTTTACCTTTTTCTAACTTTTTTGGCAAACAAATATCTGCAGCTAATTTAATTCCATCCCGCATTTCCAGATACTCGGAATGATAGTCAAACCCCTTGTAATCTGCAGTAGAATAGCCTGAATATTGTCCTAAAGTACTTACTTTTTTCTGTTTGAAAATTCCTTTTCTAAGCGGTTTCTTTTCAATCGATTTTACATTCATCTTTGTATAGTATGGTTTTTTTAGTTGAAGATGGAATATCTAAATTAACATTCAGAACTGCATTTATTTCACTAACAGATATTTCATGAAAAAAAGTTACGATTTTTTATGGAATTTCCACAGGCTTTGTCTCTCAATAGGTAAAAGAATTAGTTTATGTTAGTAAAAACGTTTGGAAGTGCAGTATATGGTGTGGATGCAGCCACGATTACGGTAGAAGTAAATGTTTGTCAGGGACAAAAATATTTTATGGTGGGTTTGCCGGATAATGCTGTAAAGGAAAGCTGGAGTCGTGTGGAAAGTGCGCTTCGTGTCAATAAATATCATATGCCACGAATTCGTATTATAATTAACCTTTCACCGGCAGATATTCGTAAAGAAGGTTCTTCATATGATTTGCCTATTGCTATTGGAATATTAGCTGCGTCCGAGCAATTAAAAACGGAGAATTTAGAACGTTATATTATTATGGGTGAACTTTCACTGGACGGAAAATTACAACCCATAAAGGGAGCATTGCCCATTGCCATCCAGGCACAGAAGGAAGGTTTTGAAGGATTTATTTTACCTAAGCAAAACGCCAGAGAAGCAGCAATTGTAGATGGCTTGAATGTATATGGTGTTGAACATTTAGATGAAGTGGTCGATTTTCTTTCTGGCAAAATAAGCTTAGAACAAACCATCGTAAAACCAGAACTGGATTTTTTCAAAACCGCTGAAAACAGTTCCTTCGATTTCTCAGATGTAAAAGGACAGGAAAATATTAAACGTGCGCTGGAAATAGCTGCTGCAGGTGGACATAATGTGATATTAATTGGTCCACCGGGAGCAGGAAAAACCATGCTGGCAAAACGTATTCCTACCATTTTGCCTCCTTTGTCTTTGGAAGAAGCTTTAGAAACCACCAAGATTCATTCGGTGGCAGGGAAATTAAGAAGAAACTCATCACTCTTGTATCAGCGTCCGTTTCGTTCGCCGCACCATACGGTTTCAAACGCAGCTCTCGTTGGTGGCGGCAGTAATCCGCAACCCGGAGAAATTTCGCTGGCACATAACGGAGTGTTGTTTTTAGATGAATTGCCTGAGTTTAAAAGAGATGTATTGGAAGTGATGCGGCAACCCATGGAAGAACGAAAAGTAAATATTTCCCGTACTCGTTTTTCTATTGATTACCCGGCGAATTTTATGCTGGTGGCAAGCATGAATCCCTGCCCATGCGGCTATTACAATCATCCTGAAAAAGATTGTGTGTGCGGTCCCGGTGTGGTGCATAAATACCTGAATAAAATTTCAGGACCTTTATTAGACAGAATTGATTTGCACGTAGAAGTAACGCCGGTAAATCTGGAAGATTTGTCTTCTAAAAGAACCTCGGAAAAAAGCAGCGAAATCAGAAATCGTGTTATGGATGCAAGGCTGATTCAGGAAAATCGTTTCAAAGAAAATGACATTCATTGCAACGCACAGATGAGTACCAAGCAAACCCGTGAATCATGTGTGTTGGATGCAACGTCTCAGCAATTACTTAATGCAGCCATGAAGCGATTAGGCTTGTCTGCACGTGCATACGAACGTATCATTCGGGTGGCAAGAACCATTGCGGATTTGGCAAAAACTGAACACATCCAAATGGAACATCTGGCAGAAGCCATTCAATTCAGAAGTTTGGACAGGGAAAGCTGGGCTGCTTAAAAATAAACCATATAGCTTTTTTTGATAACTCGTGTCCTCCAACACGCAGTTTTAGTTTAGTTCGGCCGTAATCATGAGCGCAACTTATGATTACGGTTTTTTAATCAACACTCGTTGAGTATTTAACATCTGCAAAAAGTCAGTTAGTCTTACATTTGTTCAAATATATTTTATATGCTCAGCGATTTTTTGCAACCGGTTAATAACCATTTATTAGAAGAATTTTATACACCTAACAAATATGCAACCGATTATATTCATTTGTATCAGCAAACACGTTCACTGGAAGGCTATTCCGTAGCTATTCTCGGGGTAGAAGATTATCGCGGTTATATAGCGAACAAAGGAACGGAAAAAGCGGCAGATGAGGTGCGTAAACAACTCTACCAGTGTTCCGCTTTTACCAACGGCATGCAGTTGCTGGATTTGGGAAATATAAAAGCCGGAGCAACCTACGTAGACACACTTGTCGCGGTAGTAGAAACCTTACATGAATTGTTCAAACATAATGTAATCACGATAATTATTGGCGGCGATGCAGCATTGTCTTCTGCACAATTTAAAGCCTATGAGATTTTTGAAAATCAGATTACCGTAGCACAAATTGCCTCCAAAGTAGTTTGGGAAAACAGCGATGTGGATATTCATAAAACCTACCTTAAGGATTTTTTTCTGAGCGGATTTCTACGGAAATATAATCTGGTCGCTTATCAGTCCTATTTTATTCAGGAAAAACAATTGTCTTTCCTAAGTAGTAAAAATCATGACGTGTTACGGGTTGGTAAAATCCGTGAACATGTTTTTGAAGCAGAACCATTTTTACGCGAAGCGGCAATGGTTACCTATAACATTAATGCTATCCGATATTCTGATGCACCCGGACAGCCGGACCCGTCACCGAATGGTTTGTTTGGTGATGAGGCCTGTGCAATGGCCCGTTACGCAGGGATGAGCGATCAGCTGATGAGTATCGGTATTTACGATTTTAATCCTGATTTAGATAAAAGTAATATTACAGCTAAACAGGTGGCGCAAATGGTTTGGTATTTTATGGAAGGAATCAGTTTACGCAGAAATGATTATCCGATTGTGGATGAGAATGATTTCAATACGTACATCGTTCAGATTGACGATGCAGAAAACGACTTCATTTTTTTAAAGAGTAAAAAAAGCGATCGCTGGTGGATGAAAATCACGTACGATAAAAGAGACCTGCAAAAACATATACTGGTGCCATGCACGTATAAAGATTATTTGTCTGCACTAAACAATGAAATTCCTGAACGGTGGATGCGGGAATGGATGCGCTTGTCCTAGTATTTTCACATAAATTGAACAATAATACTTAAAATAGGTTAAGATGAAGTTAACTAAGTTAACTTTTTTAAACCTTGCCTGAAAATTGTAGTCTAATGAGAATAATATTGGTAAAATTGCACTATGATTAAACAAATACTTTTTGTTGTATTCCTTTCCTGTCTGTTTTCTTCAAATGCACAACCTTTTTTAGTTTCCGGTAAAATAACAGATGCAAAGGATAATTCCGGTCTGATTGGTGTAAATGTAACACTCACAAACACAAAAGATACCACAAGAGTATTCGGAGCATCTTCGGACATAGACGGAAGTTTTGTTATTCCCGATGTTGCAGCAGGTGAATATGTTTTAAATATCAGCTATATCAGTTATAAAACCATTGTCAGAAATATTTCCGTTGCAGAGAATGTTGATTTAAAAAATATTCCCATGGCAGAGGAGAGTAAGCTGTTGAAAGAAATTGTAATTGAAGATAAACAAATCAGAGTACAGCAATTGGGAGATACCTCACAGTTTAACGCAAACGCTTTCAAAACGAATAAAGATGCTACTACAGAGGATTTATTGACGAAAATGCCCGGCGTTACTTCGGAAAACGGAACGGTAAAAGTAAACGGAGAAGAAGTAAAAAGAGTACTGGTAGACGGTAAGCCTTTTTTTGGTGATGACCCAAGAACCACGATACAAAATCTACCTGCAGATATCATTGATAAGGTGCAGGTGTTTGATAAAATGAGTGACCAGTCTGCTTTCACAGGTTTTGATGATGGCAACTCACAAAAGACAATCAATATTGTTACTAAGAATGGAATGGTCAATTCTAAGTTTGGCAAATTTTATGCAGGGTATGGCGGACCGGATAACAGATATAATGTTGGCCTGAATTTTAATTCCTTTAAAGGTGACAGACGTTTTTCTATTTTAGCCATGAGTAATAATATCAACCAGCAGAATTTTAATATACAGGATTTAGTAGGTGCTACGGGTTCAGGAAATTCCAATGGAGGGCAGGGCAGTGGTAATCGCGGCGGAGGCGGACAAGGTGGAAGAGGCGGCAATAATGCCTTGGGTAATTTTCTGGTGGGACAGCAAAACGGTATTGCTACCACAACTGCATTAGGGTTGAATTACTCGGATAAATGGGGTAAAAAAAAGAAAGTTACTTTTTCAGGTTCCTATTTCTTTAACGGAACCAAAAATGAAAATATAAGTTCCGCTGTAAGAAATTATATTTCGAACAGTGACAGCGGACTGGTCTACAATGAAACGAAAGATGTAAGCAGTAAGAATTTCAATAACAGACTAAATCTAAGAATTGAATATACGATTGACTCATCTAATATCCTGACGTTCACTCCTTCTTTCAGTACACAAAATTATATTTCCTCTTCGGAACTGAATGCATCGAATACCAGAAATAATGCAACGATAGAAAGTGCTACTCAAAACAATATAAATGTTAAGCAATACGGCATTAATTTTTCCAACGATATTTTATACCAGCATAAGTTTTCCAAAAAGGGAAGAACAATTTCGTTCAATTTAAATTCAGGTGCTAGTATGAGAAATACGAATGCCGGTTTATTTACGCTCAATAATTATCTGACAGATACTTTGAGTATAACCGATACCATTGACCAGAAATCCAAATTGAGGACACTGAGTTATGCGGTTGGCGGAAATATTGTGTATACAGAACCGATTAAGAAGTACGGACAATTAGCGTTTAATTATGCACCATCTTTTACCAAATCAAGCTCGCAAAAAAATACTGATAATTATGACGTGTTATCAGATACTTATTCTTTGAAGGATACCGCACTCAGCAATCAGTTTAACAATACCTACCTGACCAATAGAATGGGATTGGTGTACAGATATAATAATCAGAAATTAAACTGGAGTATCGGTGTAAATGGCCAGCATGCTTTATTGCAAAGTGAACAGTTGTCGCCGGATAGTATTTCAGTAAAGAAAAATTTCCTTTCATTACTGCCTGTTGCAGAGTTGAATTATAAATTTTCTAAAACAGAAAACCTTCGTTTCTTTTACAGAACATCCACAAATCCACCATCTATTACACAGCTACAGAATGTAATAGACAATAGTAACTCGCTGATTTTATCTTCGGGAAATCCGGATTTAAAGCAAACATTTACACAGTCTATTGGATTGCGTTACGGCAGAGCAAATACAACAAAAGCTACCAATCTGTTTATTTTTGCCAATGCAACCAATACTATAAATTACATAGCAAATTCTACCATCATCTTTGCAAGAGATACTGTTGTAAATGAGATAAAAGCAACAGCAGGAGCACAGTTTGTGCAGCCGGTAAATTTAAATGGTTACTGGAATACCAGAACTTTTATTACTTATGGCTTTCCGATAAGTAAGATAAAAAGCAACATGAATGTTAATGGCGGCTTTGTGTACACGCGCACGCCAACCTTAATTAACACGGCACGCAACACAGCTAATTCTTTTGCTTTTAATGCAGGATTTTCATTGAGTAGCAACATCAGTAAGAAAATAGATTTTACGCTTGGGTATATTGCGAATTATACTATTGTCAGAAATTCACTGCAACAGCAAAACAACAATAATTATTTTAATCATACCGCTACTGCCAGATTCAATTATCAGTTCTGGAAGGGATTTGTATTTAATACTTCGGTGAGCAATACGCTGAATGCTGGCGGATCTGCTTCCTATAATGTCAGCTATTGGTTGCTGAATGCATCACTGGCATATAAATTCCTGAAAGATGAAAGTCTGGAAGTGAAATTCAGTGCAAATGATATTTTAAATCAAAATACAAATATTACAAGAAACGTAACGGAAATTTATACGGAAGATGTAAGTTCTACAGCATTGCGCCGTTATTTCATGGGAACGATTACATATACCCTTAAAAAGATTGGCGCCGGCAGCAAAGTTACGGATGACAAACCGAAAGATTTCATGATGGGGCCTCCACCGGGAGGAGGAATGCCGGGAGGCCCGCCGCCACCGCAAAATTAAATTGTTATTCCACTACTTTTTCCATCTTCATACTGCGTGAACCTTTCAGTAAGATTTCTGCGTCGGTAAAATCCGTTGTTGAAACAGATTTGTGATTTAGACAAAAACAATCTATCAAGTAATTTGCCTGGGATTAAAAATTATTTATATATTGCAATATGTTTTTAATTAATTCATTTCAAGTTAGCAGTCAAAAATCTTTAACATAACAAGGTAGTTGTTTTGTGATTTTTTTCAACATTTTTCTATAGTTTGTATATACTAACCAATGTAATTATTAGGTCTCAATTTTTTTAAAAATAAATC
>ERZ650309.1212-NODE-1212-length-12105-cov-4.821743_pt1 | contig 12105 bp, 10 predicted proteins | sample MGYA00376245_ERZ650309 | MGnify/ENA primary metagenome ERZ650309 (study PRJEB26733, sample SAMN07839294) | wastewater metagenome | biome: urban; feature: wastewater treatment plant; material: waste water | place: USA: North Carolina | collected 2016-04-26 ...
GATTGTGGTTACGGACGGAGCGTTGCAATACGTTCCTTTCGCCGCATTGCTGGTCAATTCAAGGCAGTTAATCAGCCGCCACGAAATCGTTTCCTTGCCGTCTGCTTCGACGCTGGCAGTGCTGCGCACCGAATCTTCTCATCAACAAAAGGCTCCGAAGACCGTCGCCGTCATCGCCGACCCAGTCTTTGAAGCCAAAGACGATCGCGTCAAAGTTGTCACCATCAAAGCGCCGGAAGGCCAGCCTACGGCAAAGAAAGACGAGAAACCTGCTGCGGCTGAAAGCGAGCCGACGCGCATCTTGCTTTACAAAACAGCGAAAGATTCCGGCGCTACGGACACGGAACTTCGCATTCCGCGATTGCCAAACACTCGCCGCGAAGCAGAAACCATTCTTTCCCTCGCCAAAAACGACGCGGGCAAATCGGTTTTCGACTTTGCGGCAAATCGTGCAGCAGCAACCAGCGACGATCTTGGCCAATATCGAATCCTGCATTTCGCCACGCACGGTTTTTTGAACAGTTTGAACCCGGAACTTTCCGGCTTGGTTATGTCTCTGGTGGATGAACAAGGCAAACCGCAAAACGGGTATTTGCTTGCGCCGGAAATCTACAACCTGAAATTGCCTGCGACAGAATTGGTGGTGCTCAGCGCCTGCCAAACCGGTCTGGGTAAGGAAATCCGTGGCGAAGGCATCGTCGGATTGACACGAGGTTTCATGTACGCCGGTGCTCCGCGCGTCGCCGTCAGTTTGTGGAGCGTCAACGACCGCTCCACCGCCGACCTGATGAAGCATTTTTACGAAGCCATGCTTGCCAAAGGCCAACGCCCTGCGGAAGCGTTGCGCTCGGCTCAGCTTGAACTGTTAAAACAAAAACAGTGGCAGTCACCGTACTTTTGGGCGGCGTTCGAATTACAGGGTGAGTGGAAGTAAGTTTTCTTCTCTGTGATTCAGGTAACAGCACAAAGATCCTGAACCGTTATAATCGCGCCCGTTCGTTATCAACCGTAGGAGACACTATGTTCAAATCATCAATCCGCAATCCATTTGGCTTCACCGTCGCAGCATTGTTTCTCTTGCTCGGTGTTTCATCCGTTCTGGCGCAAGGCCAGGATACAGAGCGCCGCTTCTGGCCGCCGAACTATCGCCCGGAAGCGCCCGCAGCCAAAAGTGCCAAACCTGCCACGCCTCGTCCAGCTTACAAACGAACTTCACCTGCCTTGGAAAAAGGCGCGATCACCACTGCCGCTGAACGCAACTCCGTGGTCGGCATTACCGTCTGGCGATTGAAGCCGTACGAAGATGTCGCCAGCGCAAAACCCAAAGACCAGGACATCGCTCGCATTTTGGTGACGCGCAAGGGCAAAAAGTCTGATTTTGCCGCAGAACGTGTGGAAGCTTCGACTGCGTTCACCACTGGGCAAATGCTACGGTTAAGCATTGAAGTTCCCCGCTCCGGCTTCATTTATGTGATTGACCGCGAACAATACGAAGACGGTTCGGTCAGCGCTCCGTATCTGGTGTACCCGCTGAATTCCGTGCAGGATGACAACAAGGTTACGGCTGGCCGCGTAATCGAAATCCCCAACGGTGGCGATGAGCCATACTTTGCAGTCGAGCCGTTGAAGCAAGACAGCACCAAGCGTCAAATTGCTGAAATGCTGACTGTCCTGGTAACACCGACTCCGCTAACAGGGTTACCCAAAGCAACGCGGGACGGTGAAGGCAACTATCAACCAATCGAACTTCCCCAAGCCGAAGTCGAAAAATGGGAAAAGCTGTGGGGGGCGCAAGTCGAACAATTGGAATTGGAAGGCGGAGCCGGACAGACTTACACACGTTCGGAACAAGCCGCTGGAACAGATAAGAGAAAACGCCTGACGTCAGAAGATCCCACGCCGCAAACTCTCTTCCGCGTTGCGGCAAGACCTGGCAAGCCATTGCTGGTAAGACTGCCGTTGAAAATTGCGAAGTAAGAATTGCCCGGAAAAAATCTGAATGAAAGCCGCAAAGTCGTTATTCGCTTTGCGGCTTTCCTGCAACGCGATAGCTGCGGCGTGAACGAACGACGATGTCGGAACGCGAGACTTCGACTTTGATCGTGTGGTTTGTGGAATGAGTCGCAGGCTGATCTGCCAAACGGTCTTGAGGATAAAATCCCAGCCGGTATTGATGGCGCAACTCTTCGATGATTTGTTCAAAGGTCCTTTTCAGGTTGGCGACTTCGCTGTTGAAATAACGCCCGGCTGAAGCATCCGACAAGCGTTCTAAAAACTCGATCGCTTCTTCATTGCGGGCTTCAATTTGGCCTGCGCGGCGCTGGCGGCGTTCCTCATCTCTGGGACGCTGCGGAGGCGGCATTGGAAAACGCGGACCAAAAATTCCTCCGCGACGGCCCATTCGTGGGTTTCCCCAGCCACCACGATCCGCTCGCGGATTCCGAGCCATTACTTTCGGCAAAGAAAGGTAAAAGACGGAATAAATCAGCGTGTCAGCTTCAGCCGCGTTTTCCAACAGTTTGCGTTCATTCACCTGGCTGCCGTGATCTTTGCCATCGGTCAACAACACGATGGCTTTGCGGCCTTTGACGTTCCTGAACTCCTCTCGCATCACGTCATACACGGCGTCGCGGAGTTTCGTGCCGGGAATGTCGCCGATCCGAGCCTTGCCGATGGCTTTTTCAAGCGTCTTGCGATCTGAAGTCAGTTCGCACAATGCAGTTTCATTGAAATCAAAACTGACGATCATCGCTCGATCTTGAGGACGCAATTGTTTAACGAAATCTTTGGCGGCTTTCTTGATGTCATCCAGCACAGGCGTTGTGCTTTTACTGGTGTCGAGCAGAAGCGCGACATTGATAGGCTCTTCGGTATCGGCAAAAAATTCGATGGTCTGTTTTACCCGGTCAGCGTAAAGCGTGAAATCCGAAGCTTTTAGCCCGCTGATGTATCGGCCTTGCCGGTCGCTGACGACAACAGGCACGCTGACCAGTGTTGTGTCTATCTTGATCGTTTCCTGCTTCTGATCCTGGCCCTTGGCTGTAAAAACACACGCCAGACAACAAACGAATAGGGTTAAGGTTCCCGTGAGAAATCTTCTGAATTTGCCCATGACTTTTTACCTCACACAAATCGCGAAAGAGAATGCGGATGAGATGGATAGAAAGCCGGTTCAGTCTAAATTTTTTCACCCCAGGATTGATGCAATTTGATCAACAGCATTGTCAGGATCGGCAAAATGATGATCACGCCGACGACACCGAGCATTTTCTCGCCAATCCGGAAGGTCATGAACAGATTGAACCCCAACACGCCAAAATACAGACCGACCGCTCCTAACGCCTTGTATCTGTAATTCAGCAGCCCCTTACTGAGATTGGCCGATTTGGCAAAGGCCAGCTTTTCCAACCAGATAAATGCCCGAACGATAGCAAAACAAACAAAATACCAACCTAGAAAATTCGCCAGCGTAATGCCGAAATAACTGCCGCCTCCGGGATAATAGTAAATCTTGCCCAGAAACCATCGGTCGCCTAACAGCGCCACAGGATCAATAATGATGTCCAGATACATCATTAAAAACGGGGCCAGAAAGTTGACCGCCCAGGTTCGCCGAACTTCTTCAGCATTCAGCACCTGCACGTCTCGCCAGCCGGAACGCACACGACCTAGCAGCATTGTCGCCAATTCCCAACTGACGTAACTCAAAAACGTGAACGACAGCGAATCCATAAACGGCACGCCTGCAATCCACAATTCCCTGTCGCTGGTGTTATTGATGTAATAGTACAGCCCGAAAGGAAACCCCGTCGCCGCAACTGCCGAACTCCATTCACAAAGGAAAGCGACGCAGAAAGCCAGCACACTGAACAGCGTGGTTCGCTTCCATCCGATGTTGGTGATGGCCAAAAAAAGATAGCAGATCAGAAAACAAAACACGTAAGGCCGAAGAGCTATCGTGCCGACGATAAGTCGAAAGAAATGAATCATGTTCTGAAGCAACAGTTCAATGCGAAGTCGTTAAAACAGGCACCTTGATGCCCGAAGCGAACGTCTTTGACCGAAAGACGCGTTGCGTGGCAGCAGTATAATCCGCGTCTTTGGCTTTGAAGATATTCTCAACGTATTTTTGCGGGTTGCGATCAATCACAGGAAACCACGTGCTTTGAACCTGCGCCATGATCTTGTGGCCTTTCTTGAAGCAATGATCTTTCTGATGCAAGTAGACGTTAAACTCCGTGACCTTGTTCGGCACCAGCGGCTCCGGCTTTTCAAAACTCTTGTGATACCTGCCGCGCAACACTTCACTGGTAACCATCAATTGATAACCGCCCATTCGCGGATTATCCGGCCACTGTTCCGGATAAACATCAATTAGTTTGACGATCCAGTCGGAGTCCGTTCCTGATGTTGAAGCAAAAAGCTGGCCGATGATCTCGCCCGAGATTGTCACGTCTTCGGTCAGCGTGCCGGTTTCCCAACTCAGCACGTCGGGGCGGTCGCTGACAAAGCGTTGATCTTCGGTCAGCCATTCCCGCCAGCGCGAGCCGGGCGAATAAGTAACTTCAATTGGGCGTTGGCGGTATGGAACTGGATGCGCCGGATCGGAAACGTAGCAGTCGAACTCCTTCTCGCCCTCCGTTGTTGGTGGGTCAAACGAAAGTTTCCCGTTGGCGTGGAAGTAAAGCTTGCGCTCGGTCGTCATTTTTACCGGCGGCCATTGGTCATAAACTTTCCATTCGTTGCTGCCGGTTTGAAAACTCTGCGCTTCGGGAAATTCAGCCGCACATTTGCTTTTCAGATGACAAGCAAACCAGGGGGCTTGTATTTTCTCGCGGAAATACTTTCCGGTCAGTTGTTTGAACTCGACATTGCCCAGCCGGTCACCATCACGCCCCCAACCGCCGTGATCCCAGGGGCCGACGACAATGTAATTCATCTTCTGGCGGTCGTTTTTTTCCAGCGTTTTATACGCCTGAATCGGACCGTAAAAATCTTCCTGATCGAACCAGCCCGCAACGATCAGGGTCGGCACCGACGCTTTTTTCAGATAGTGCGAGGCTGAGCGGCTTTGCCAAAACGAATCGAAAGAGGGATGTTCGATGAAGTCTTTCCAGGTTGGCAAAGCTGTCGTCAGATAGTTCGAAAGCGCGCCCTTTTTCAAATACCACTCGAACATATCGTATGTGTCGAAGGTTGGATCGGCACCGCCTTTCGTGCTTTCGACGCCGTACACGTACTCGTAGCCGTAACTCAAGCGAAACCCGCCCTGATGAAAAAAGTCATCGCCCATCCACGTGTCGCCCATCAGAGCCTGCGGCGAAAGCGCCTTCAGCGCCGGATGAGGTTCCATCAGCGGCACCACCGCCAACCACCCGGGATAAGAGACGCCAAAGATGCCTACGCGTCCATTATTGTTTTTGACGTTTTTGATGAGCCAGTCAATTGCATCGTACGTGTCCGACGCTTCATCAACTGATTTCGGATCACGTTTGTCGCGCGGAGGGCGGTTCATTCTGAATTCGCCTTCCGACTTGTACTTTCCACGAATGTCCTGAAACACGAAGATGTAACCGTCAGCGACCAGCTCTTGATACGCGCGATTGACTCTGTCGGATGACCAGCCATCAATTCCGTAAGGCGTGCGCACCATCAGAATCGGCAGGGAGCCGCTGGCGTTTTGTGGCGCAAAGATCACGGTATTCAACTTTATACCGTCGCGCATCGGAATCATCATTTCCATCTTTTCAAAGGTTACGCTGCCAGAGGATTGCGCTTCCTTTGCGTAACTCAGCCCCGCCAACAAACCAAATAAGACAATCGTCAAGCACGTCTTAAAGGTCGCATCAAAGCTTTTTTTCATCACTGTTTTCCTCAGTAACGATCAACGGCAGCCGTTTGAGGCTGCCGTTGATCGGATAACCGCACACCTGCTCCCAGGGCACTACTTCATAACAATCATCCTTACTTCAAACGCTTCAGCTTCACGATGCGGCCAATGGCCATCCATTCTTCGACGTACAAGTTGCCCATCTTGTCCCAGGTGACACCGTGCGGAGCGATAAATTGGCCGTCCAGCCAGCCGTCACGCGGCACTTTATTGGTCGCGCGCCTTTTCGGATCAACGTTGTCACCGAGATGCGTGACGAGTTTGTTGTCTTTGTCGAAGATCGAAACGCGTCCGGACAAATCGCCGACAACCAAATCGGTTCCGCGAATATGAAGCGTCGCAGGCAACCGCAGCAAATCTCCGTCGCCCGGTAACGTCTTTAAGTGCTTGCCTTCCAGCGAGAACCATTGCAAACGATGATTGGCGCGATCCGTGACCAAAACCGTCGGCGTTTTGCCGCGAGCGTCAACAATGATGGCGTGAGGCGTGTTGAACTTGCCATCTTCCATCAAATCCACGGTCGTGCCGTCGTCTTTTTTCTGCTTGGTGGATTTGCCGCCCCAGGAGCTAACGTATTCACCTTTGGCGTTGTAGCGGTGAACGTAATTCGCGCCGTAACCATCCGTGACGTAAAACTCTCCGTTGGGAGCAAAAGCGATTCCGGTCGGCTTGAACTCTTTCTTGTCTTTGTACACACCGGATTTTTCCGGGAAGCCTTTTGCCCAAACGGTTTCACCGGTCAACGTAATCTTGCCGAATTCTCCTCGTGCGATGTTCGTCAGGTAAATGAATTCCTGAGCGCCCTCGCGGCGAATCTGCATGCCGTGCGTTCCACCTTTCCACTCTTTGGCCATGGTGCGAACAAAATTGCCGTTGGCATCAAACACAATGATCGCATTTTCGGTATCTGTATTGACGTAAATCAGCCCCTTGGAATCCACCTGCACTGCGCCATGCGTTGCGCCGTACTCCATTCCGGCGGGCAATTTCCCCCAGCCTCGTACCCATTCGTATTTGTGATTGCCCGCGCCAAGAATAATTGGGGCTTCGGCACGTCGGCGCGCTTCTGCGGAAATCAGCAGTTGCGGCGCAATTGCTGAAGCAGCCAACCCCGCTCCCAGGCCAACGAGAAAATTACGCCGATTCAATTGATAATGCTCCGGTCGAGACATTTAGGACCTCCGTTGATGGTTTGATTGAAATTGTTGTGATGAAGAAATGCGAGCCGTTTCTACCCCAGCAACCCTATTTTCGCAACTCAATCTTCGCGAAGTTTCGACAGACTAAAGACCGCTTGGCCATCACCAAGCCAACGCCAGGAACAATTCCGGGCCAACCAACTTTGCAAAACCAAGTACTTGTCAAACTCAGTCAGCGCCGCTATGATCCCAGCCGCTATGGGAACTCTTCATCAATTCCGCCCAGAACTCCCTGATCAGGAACCAACGCCTATCCCAACGTTGCATGGCCGAGCCATGGACAACTTGCGCTTCATCCGCGAAACCATGGAGCGAGCATCATCCTTTACAGCCGTTCCCGGCTGGGGAGGCGTGCTGGTTGGGGCGACGGCCTTGATCGCCGCTGTGATTGCGTCTTTCGTTCCGGATGAACACGAGTGGATGTATGTCTGGGGGTGCGCATTGCCGCTGGCTCTATTGATCGGTGGATTGACGATGAAACGCAAAGCAACGGCTGCTGAAATCAAGCTATCATCTCCGCCCGGCCGCCGATTCACCTTAAGCCTGACGCCGCCACTAATTGCAGGAGCATTGCTTTCCATTGCGCTTGCGCGAGTGGAAGCCTTTACGGTGCTGCCTGGAATGTGGCTGTTACTGTATGGAACAGGCGTGGTTACGGGTGGGGCGTTTTCGGTCAAAGTCGTGCCTGTGATGGGAGTTTGCTTTATGGCTTTAGGAGCGATGGCTCTTATAGCACCTCCTCAATGGAACAACTATTTCCTGGCGGCAGGCTTTGGAGGCCTGCACATTTTCTTTGGAATCGTCATCGCAAGGAGGCACGGTGGCTAAATCAGTTCAATCAACATCACAACAAATCAAAAACCAATCCGGCGTAAGAGCGTTACAGGCGTTGCAAGCCGCCGAACGAGCGCCAGAACTCGACAATCTAATCCATGAACGCATTCGGCTTGGCATCGTCAGCGCGTTGGCCGCCAACGAAACTCTCACCTTTAGTGCTCTTAAAGAATTGTTGAAGACAACAGACGGAAACGTCAGCGTTCACGCTCGCAAACTCGAGGATGCGGGTTACGTCAACTGCACAAAATCCTTTGAAGGTCGCGTCCCACAAACAAAGTATCAATTAACCACTGTGGGCCGTCAGGCCTTGGAACAATATCTGGACCACATGGAAGCGTTAATCCACGCTGCTCGCGAACGATAAGCCTGATTCGCTTTCATCGGTTCCAGGTTTTACCTTATCAGGTGTCATCATTTCACAAATAGGAGATTTATGGTTCAACTGGCTATGGTTGAAGAAAAAACAAGTGCGGGGTTGCGCGCGCACCATGATGTAATCAGCATAAACACTGCTGAGTGCCTTGAATTTATTGACCTGACGTCCCATATAGCAAACATCGTCACCCGCTCCGGCATTCGCCACGGAATGGTCAATATTCAAACAAAACACACGACCACTGCGCTGATCATCAACGAAAACGAGCCGTTGCTGATCGAGGATTTGAAGCGAATGCTGGACGTTTATGCGCCGCGTGATGGCGAGTACGAACACAACGATTTCAGCCGTCGCGTAGACATCCCGCCTGACGAACCGGCCAATGGCCATTCGCATTGCAAAGCACTCTTTCTGCCTGCGTCGGTGATGCTAAACGTCGCTGATGGTAAGTTGCAGTTTGGCAGATGGCAGAGCATTTTCTTGATTGAATTAGATGAGGCGCGCGAACGAAGCGTTTCAGTTCTGGTCATGGGGCAATCCCTGTAACCAAGACTACAATTGGTAGCTAACTTTGAACAGCTTGAGCATTTTTTGCTCAAGCTGTTAATTTTTTCCGGCGGCTGTCGTTTTAGGCGGTGGAGATTCCGCTATGAAACGACTTTTTTCTTTCTTTGCCGATGCAGCACGAATCGCGCTGCAATCCATCTTCGCGCACAAACTGCGCGCCTTCCTGACGCTCATCGGGATCATCATTGGCGTAGCGTCGGTCGTAGTGGTAGGAGCTTCAATCAGCGGCTTCAACAGCTACGTAATCACAACCGTATCCAAAATTTTGGGTGTCAACCATTTTATGATTGCTCAGTATGCCCATCAGGGCGAATGGAGCGAGGAAGAATGGGAACGTGCCATGAAGCGCAACAAACGCCTGACGTTGGCAGATTACGAATGGCTGTCTGAACATTGCCAGACGTGTCACGAAGTCGGCGCTCAAGCCAACGCACGCACCAACCTGAAACAGGAAGGCAAAGAAATGTTTGGCGTTGGCATTTTTGGCGTAACAGCCAATATGGTCGAGATTGAAAACAAGACCATTGCCGAAGGCCGCTTTCTCGCTCCGCACGAAATCGAACATGCGTCTCTGGTTTGTGTTCTTGGCGGCGACGTAAAGAACAAACTCTTTCCCGGAATTGATCCCATCGGAAAAACATTGAAAGTCGGCGATGCGCCGTTGACAGTCGTTGGTGTCGAGGAAATGCGTGGGCCATTCATGGGTGAATCCATTGACAACCATGTCTACATCCCGATCACAACCCATGGAAAGTTATTTGGTCGTCAACAGAGCTTGCAACTTCATGGCAAAGCAAATGACCGCGAAACTTTTATAGCTGCCATTGAAGAAGCTCAGATGACAATGCGAAATCGGCATAAACTGATTGGCAATGAAGACGACGATTTCGGCCTGGTCAACACAGACGCTCTGAATAAACAGGTGGATCGGTTCATCGGCCTGATCGCCTTGGTTGTCACACCAATCACCTTATTGTCGCTGGTCGTCGGAGGCATTGTCGTCATGAACATTATGCTGGTTTCCGTCACTGAGCGAACCTTTGAGATTGGCCTTCGCAAAGCAGTCGGCGCCAAAAAGCGGCAAATCATGATGCAATTCATGATTGAATCTTCCCTGCTGACAGCCGTTGGCGGCGTGTTTGGCTTAATCCTGGCGTCTTTGATTTCCTGGCTAGTGCGCACCGCAACACCTGTTCCGATGAACATTTCCGTTGGGTACATCGTTCTGGCACTGTTTTTTTCCGGCGGCATCGGAATGATCGCGGGAATTTACCCGGCGTTCAAAGCTTCACGGCTTGACCCAATCGTAGCGCTGTCGAAGAACTAACCGCCAGCAGAGCTTGTCACCGATAGAATTGAAAGCGATGAAAATCAAATCTCTGATTCCAATTGAAACCATTGCAATGGCGCTTAACACGATTCGCGCCCACAAATTTCGTAGCGCCTTAACCGTGCTTGGCATCGTCGTGGGAGTCGTGACGGTTGTTGCTGTCGCTTCGATTTTGACGGGCTTGCGTTCGCGCATTGTTTCAATGGTTGAAGAATACGGAACGAACAACATCTACGCATTTCACCTTTCGACTGGCCCTCGCATGGGTGATCGAGATCGCAGTGAATACATGCGAAAGCCTCTGACCGCCGAAGACGGCGACGCAATTCTTCAACACGCCCCGGCAATAGATGCTGTCGCCAATGTGTTGTTTATGTGGCGAATGGACAGCACGCTTCGGTATAACGGCCAGAAATATCGCTCCGGCTTTCTTCAAGGAGTGTCTGCCAGCTACGCGCAAGTCACCAACGTCTCGCTGCAACAGGGCCGCTTCATCACCGAAGTTGATGATCAGCATAAACGGGATGTAATGGTGATTGGCCCGAACGTCGCCGAATCGCTCTTTCCACAGCAGCCTAACATCGTAGGCAATTATGTTGATTTAGCCGGGCATCCTTTTGAAATCATCGGCGTGCTGGAAAAGCGGCAAAATAGCTTTTTCGGTGAAAACGAAGAAGACAATGCTCTTTTCGTGCCGTATGAAACCGGACGCAAACTTTCCCCCATCAGCAAAGAACTCAATCTGCACATCCGGGCCAAAACCGGCATGTTGCAAGCGGGGCTGGATCAAGTGGAAGAAGTGTTGCGCCGTCAGCGAGGCATCAAGTACGACCAACCGAACAACTTTCAATTGCAAACCGCTTCAAAAATCATTGAGCAGTTCGACGGCATCACAATGTATGTCGGCTTGTTCGCGATTGCGATTTCGGCTGTAGGCTTGCTGGTCGGCGGCATAGGTGTGATGAACATCATGCTGGTTTCGGTGACTGAGCGAACTCGCGAAATCGGCATCCGCAAAGCCATTGGAGCCAAAAAACACGACATCGTCCGTCAGTTTTTATTCGAAGCCATGACGCTGACGTTTTTGGGCGGCGTGCTGGGAGTGCTTGTCGCAACAGTAATCAGCTACGTCATCATGTTTTTCCTGCCGGAACTTCCAGCGTCAATTCCAACCTGGGCAGTTGCCAGCGGTTTAATTGTTTCAACCGGCATTGGCTTGATCTTTGGCGTCTGGCCAGCCAAAAAAGCAGCCAATCTCGACCCGATTGAATGCCTACGATACGAATAATTGGTTCAAAATTTGCCGCCCACTTACTAATCAGCGGGCATTTGCTGGCGAATCACCGGACTGTCGACTCTATTGCAAGCCAATCCAGTAGCGGCTGATAGTCTTCGGGTAACCAGGATCCACTTTGCCCTCAACCATGTCATAGCGAATGTACTGCCCATCGTTGAAGAAATAGGCTTTATCACTCAACTGTGGGGGCCATTGGTTAGTGAAGATCGTTTCGATATTGCTGCTCCACACTCCAGGCCACATATCAACAATCGGGCTGGGGTAGCTGAAATCGGAGCGTTTATTCTGAATGTCGAAACGGACGTACTCACTGCCTTTGAGGAAATAGATCTTGCCGTTATTCCAGACAACGGCGGCGTCAATCCCGTCGGGGTGTAAAACCCCTCCCACCGCGAACCCTGCGCGCCGAATCGTTGCGGTATGGTCGGGCCTTGTTCTGGCCGCGTCCGCCTTCGCCGCCTCCCGCAGCAGCTCCAGCGACGCCGCCTCGTCGACCGGGTCCGGGCCCTTGGCGACCGGCACCGCCTCGCCGGTCAGGGCAGCCTCTTCGGCCTCGAGACCGTGCGCGTCGAGCACGCGCAGGTCGGCCGGGACGCGGTCGCCGGCCTT
>ERZ650309.1213-NODE-1213-length-12104-cov-7.129471_pt1 | contig 12104 bp, 10 predicted proteins | sample MGYA00376245_ERZ650309 | MGnify/ENA primary metagenome ERZ650309 (study PRJEB26733, sample SAMN07839294) | wastewater metagenome | biome: urban; feature: wastewater treatment plant; material: waste water | place: USA: North Carolina | collected 2016-04-26 ...
CAAAATCTAAAACTTGGCTAGTTCAATCTAAAGTTGAAAAAGCGTAAGTTTTTTGCTTTGTTATTAAAAAAGAGTGGTATTTTTGCCACTCTTTTTGTATTTATGAACTTAAATTTTGTTTACTTTGATGATGTAGAGGTTTAGAAGTGATATAATGCAGACAATAGTACTAAATTATTATTGACGTTAAGAACATTTTGCCCGTTGATATTGATAGTTGAATTACCGATATATTGATATTCAAGACGAATGCCAACTTGTCCAATACCATATTCTGCTCCAGCAGCTACTACTGGAACTAAATTCGATGCGCTAGATGGAATATTAACAGATCCACCTGTACTCGACGAAGATGCCAATTGACCACCACTAAAGGTAGTTGTTGAATAACCAAATGCCAACCTACCAAACACTGAAATTCCACTTAAAGCATCTGCAAATAGTGAAAAAGGTAAATGACCTGTAATTCCAAGGTCTAATACCTGTTGGTTGACACTAAAGTCACCGTTCACTCCAGAATTAGGAATTGACCCTGTAGAATACTGCACATTTGCAATATAATCATAGTCTGCTTGTATCCCTACGTAATGATTGAAATCATAGCCAAGATAGACACTGCCTGCCATATTGCCACCACCTTGCGAAGAAGAGCCATTGGCGTAGCTTGCTCCGCCTGTCGTGTCAGAACTAATTGTGCCATACCCAGCACCAACTCCAACATATAATCCTCCATCAGCTTGAGCGTAAGTACATAATACGGTGCTTAACATAGCTCCGAAAACAAATTTCTTCATAAATAAACCTAACATAATAATTGTAATCTAACGAGTTATTATAACGTAATTTGATATCCAACGACATAACTGTTGTATTATTTTGCTTATATTTCTAAGTAATAGATGTTAATTTTTGCTATAATCTGTGCTTAATTAAGGATTAAACTAATTTTTGAGGTGTTATGAGCAGAATCACGTTACTTACTATAAGTTTGTTTTTTGTAGGCTTATCTTTTGCAGATGATAGTGGTGGAAATAACGCGTTATTTGGTGGCAGTAATGGTTCAACTAGTAGTGCAATAAATAGCGCCTCTACAGATGTTACAGTTCCACCTATTGTTGCAAATAGTGGTGGAGGAGCGCAACAGCAAAGCCTTAGTTCTGGCTTAAACAAGGCACAATATACACAATTTGGTAACGATGTAGCTGAGGCACCTTCAGTGAAACAGACTAAACCTCGTAGCGAAAACAAAGTGTCTGACTACGATCCATTTGTTTCTAATGTCTATATTCGTACTGGTTTAAATCTTAAAAAATATGGTTCAAATTTATTCCAAATGCCAGATTCTTTTGCTCCAGACCAAAATATTCCAGTGCCTAGCAATTACGTAGTTGGACCTGGTGACTCCTTAAAAATCCAATCTTGGGGTGCGGTAGATGGTGATACTAATGCAAAAGTCAGCTCTAATGGTACCATATTTATTCCTAAGCTTGGGGAGATTCCAGTAACTGGTGTAAGATCGGGAGAGTTGGATGGGTATCTCAAAAAACGTCTAGGTAAGATATACCGTAACTTTGATGTAGCAGCTAACGTTAATAAAGTTCGTTCAATTCAGGTTACTGTTTCGGGTATGGCAAGTCAGCCCGGCACCTATACGTTAAGTTCATTGTCAACATTGTCTAATGCAATTATGGCAGTCGGTGGTCCATCTGGGCAAGGTTCAATGCGAGATATCGAGTTGAAGCGTCATGGAGTAGTTGTTGACCATTTTGATCTATACGACTTATTAATTCGTGGTAATAATGCTCACGATGTACAAGTTTTGGCTGGCGATGTAATTGTATTTAAGCCATTAGGTAATGAAGTTGCGCTTTATGATGGCGTAAAAAGACCCGCGATATACGAAACAAAGTTAGGTGAAACGGTGCGCGACCTAATTGTTTTTGCTGGCGGTTATAGCAACGATGCTAAAACCGATAAAATAGTGATAGAAACAATTGGTGGCGATAAAGCGATTGGTGTTAATAGCTATGCAACGTCGCAAGCACTAAATTTTAACTTGAGTGATGGTGAAATTATTCATTTTTTTAGAACAACAAACAAATACGAAAATAGTGTAGCGGTAATAGGCAATGTGGTTGACCCAACCCGTACAGGCTATAAAAATGGAATGACCATTCGTGATTTGATTCCTAACAAAGAAGTGTTGTTAACACGTGGTTACTATAATAGTTTCTCTTATAATACTTACGGACGTGATAATACAATGAGCCAAGCGGACACTGAAAAAACAACTGGTCAATCTGCTGCTAGTGGATTAAATTTTACTACTGGATTACAGTTGACGCAAAATATGTCAAATACTCAAAAAGTATTTGGTGGTGGTCAGAATTTATTTACAGCAGGACCAGTGAGTATTCCAGAGGCTGATATTAATTGGGATTACGCATTAATTGTACGGGTAGATCCTGTCAATTATAATACACACATTATTCCATTTAATCTTAAAAAAGCTATCGCAGGAGATATTGCTAATAATATTAAATTAAAGCCGGGTGATATTGTTAATGTTTTATCTACCAAAGATGTTAGAAAATCTATTTCTTCTGGGGTAGTTTATGTATTTATTGATGGTGAGGTTAATTCACCAGGCGTTTACGAGTTGCATACCGGACAAACCCTTAAAGATGTCATTGAGTCTGCTGGCGGCGTTTCGACTAGCGCATATATGTTTGGATTAGAGTTAAATCGCGATTCGGTGAGGAAACAACAAACAGCAGCATTAAACCAAATGTTAGACCAAGCTCAGCAAAGTATATTGGCGCAATCGGCTTCGGCTTCGAATGTCACAAGCTCTGATCAAGCAAAGATGCAACAAATGGCGGTGCAGCAACAAATAGCGCTTATTAGTAAAATGCGCGAAGTAAAGCCAACAGGACGGATTGTACTGAATTTGCAATCTGCTTCTACTAAAGTAAGCGACCTACCTGATTTTAGATTGGAAAATGGTGACACGATTTATATTCCACCAATCCCAGATACTGTTAATGTGATCGGACAGGTCTATAATCCAGCAACGTTTATCTATAAGCCTGATTATTCTGTAGGTAAGTATATTAATTTGGCTGGCACTGAGAATCAATATGCTGATACTTCAATTGAGTATGTCTTACGTGCTGACGGTACTTTATACAGTAAGCAACAAGCTGGTTGGTTTGGGGGATTCTCTGGGCGGACATTAAATCCTGGTGATGTAATTATAGTTCCGCAAGAAGCTCAAATTGGTGGGGCAATACAGAATCTGCTTAATTGGACACAAATATTGTCCAACTTTGGGACTGCAGCAGCAGCTATTACTGTCTTTAAAAATTAAATGTGAAATAAAAATAATGGAAAATAAGCAAAAAGAAATTGATTTAAGTAAAGTTGTTCTCGTACTTAAGGATAATAAAAAACCAATTGGTATAGTTACTGGAATTACTACACTAATTGCTATAGCTTATTGTGTTTTTGCAACGCCTATTTATACTGCTAAAACTATAATTAATCCACCTAAACTGACAGATGCTGGAAGCGGAATATCTCAAGCATTGAGTGGTTTAGCAGCCATAGCTGCTGGTGGTAGCGGTGGATTTTTGTCGCAAAAAACAGATGCGGATGTAGTCATGGCTTTATTAAATACGGTGGCTCTTAAAAACATGATTATTGAACGCTTTGGCTTGTTGAAATATTTTAATGCAAAAGATATTGAGCTGGCAAGAGGGAGATTGGCTGCCAGAGTTAAATTTATTCCGGATATGAAAAGTGGTTTTTTAGAAATTGACGTAGATGATAAAGATCCAAAATTGGCTGCAAATATAGCTAATTATTATACGGTCGCGCTAGGTCAATTAATTAGTAATATAGCATATAATCGTAGCCAAAAAAAGATGCAGTTTTTTGAAGGTCAGCTAAAAGTTACCAAGCAAAATCTATCCCAGTCTGAGAGTGCGATTAAGACGTTTATTCAGAAAAATGGTATAATTGCAGGTCAGCAAGTGCAAGTGTTGGCGAGTATCGCAACGCAACTCCAGAGTAAGTTAGTAGTTGCTCAAGCACAGCTTCAGTCATTAGCATACTACGCAAACCCAGATAATCCTGAATATAAGTCTTTGCAAGTACAAATTGATAGCTATAAGCAGCAGTTAAACCAGTTAAATGATCGAGATACTGCTGATGATATTGCTATACCATCTAATTTAGCACCAGATTTGGCACAACAATATCTGAATTTAATGCGTAATTTTGTATTGCAAGAAGAAATCTACAAATTAATAACTAAGCAATATCAGGCAAATCGTTTAGATGCATTGAGTGAGATGATTCCTACCGCTGTGCAGGTAGTAGATCCAGCGGTTATCCCTTTACATAAAGCTAAACCAAAACGTCTAAAAATTGTACTTGGTGCGATAGTGTTGAGTGGATTATTAACTAGTATTTGTTTTATTATCCGTGATCGAAAAAGAATAATTGTTGAAATCTAACAAGTTATTGGAGAAGCATATTAGTGAAATGTGTATTGTTAGTAGTAGGTTTGGGAACTGGGTTGTCTGAAGAAACTTCTGTGTATCCAACCGATGTTAGAAATTGGCTGGCGGTAAGCAGACGTTGTAATATATGGTAAAAATTTATTCACCCTATGGGTGAAGGTGATTTATTTGGTTTAGGTTGAAAAAGATACGTGATTAAGCCTGTCGTCATTCAGGTTGAATTTTAGTAAAGGTTTTGTGGATTTTAATTTACAACTTAGTTAAAATTGGTTCAATCGGCTGAGTGATAAAGATTAGGTTTTACCGTGTAGTCATAGTAAATTTATAAAAAGGATGTTGCAATGTTGCCTATAGTGAGGGTAAGTCTACCATCAAAAGAAATTCTAATGAAAGAATTAGAAAATGTTCTTTACAGTGGGATGATTGCTGAAGGAGAAGTGGTTTATCGATTTGAAGAAGAGTTTGCAGAGCACTTTGGTTTGCCATTTGCCTTAGCTATGAGCAGTGGTACAGCTGCGCTCCATGCCGCTTTAGTTCATTGTGGTGTTGATGGCGGCGAGGTAGTTACGACCAGCATGACTGCCGAACCAACAAATGTAGCAATTTTGCAGGCGGGTGGGATACCAGTATTTGCTGATGTAGACCCTTTGTCAGGCAATTTAGACCCTTTATCAATTGAGCAAAAAATCACCCCTAAAACTAAAGCCATAATGGTTGTTCATTATGCTGGTATCCCTGCTAGAATGAAAGAAATTAGAGAGGTTGCCGATAAATTTAATATACCAATTATTGAAGATTGTGCTCATGCTTTAGGCGCGTTATATGCTGGTGAAGGGATAGGTAACATCGGTGACTTTGCAATTTATTCCTTACAAGCAATTAAGCACATGACAACTGTTGATGGTGGTATACTGGTTTGTAAAAACCAAGACTTAATACCACATCTGAAGAGGTTTAGATGGTTTGGTTTGCAAAAAGGTATACCGAGGACAGAAGTAGATATAACTTCTATTGGTTATAAATATAATATGAATAATGTAGCTGCTACGATTGGCTTAACTCAGTTAAAAACAATTCGTGAGAGAGTCATAAATTTGCACAAACAAAATGGGAAATTTTTTGATAATGAGATATCGAAAATTCCTGGTTTATCCGTAGCTACTTTTGATGAGTTTAGTGAACCAAGCTATTGGTTATATACTATTTTATCTGATGATTCAGATAGTGTAGAGCGTTTACTTGCGAGTATTCAAGTATCAGCATCTAAATTGCATCGTCCTAATCATCTACATTCGATTTTTAAACCATTTACAAATGGTTTGCCTCAATTGGACAACTACTATAAACGAATGATCCATATCCCATGTGGGTGGTGGGTGACTCCTGAAATTAGAGAGCAAATCGTTGAGACTTTAAAAAAAGGTTAAAATAGATGAATATTCCGCTTTTTCAAGTCAAAAAAATTTGTAATATCGAAGCTAAAATAAATGAGTTATTTGAGTCTGGTAGGGTTGCGCATGGTGAGTATGTTACTAAATTTGAGGCTATGCTAGGAGCTTATATTGGCAGTCAATATACTCTTGCTACTTCTGAAATGTCATCATCTATAGCGATGTGTCTTTACGTCTCCGGTGTGCGACCTGGTGATGAAGTCTTAATGTCTCCGTTAGTGTGCTTGGCGACCAGTTGCCCAGTGAAAAATATTTTTGCCAATATAGTTTGGTGTGATGTTAATCCTAAAACTGGAAATTTAGATCCAGATGATATCGCACGAAAAATAACACCTAAAACTAAAGCACTGGTATTATATCATTGGGCAGGTGATCCTTCAGATTTAGAAAAAATTTATGAAATAGCTAGTAAGTATAAGATTAAAGTTATTGAAGATGCAAATGAGGCATTAGGTGCAGAATATAATGGCAAAAAAATTGGTAATACAGGAGCCGACTTTACAATTTTTTCATTTTATCCTATTCGACAATTAACCACTATAGAGGGTGGTGCAATTACATGTAAAACCGAAGAAAATTATAAAAGGTTACTTAAATTAAGAAGATATGGGATTAACCAGCAGACGTTTAGACTACCTAATGGTGAAATAAATTTACAATCAGATATTGAGGAGGCTGGCTGGAATAGTTATATGAGTAATATTTCTGCAATGATTGGGTGTGCTCAGTTTGATACTCTAGACGAAGTAATAAAGAAACATCAAACTAATGGTTTTTATTATGATACTGAATTACAGAAATTGAGTAATGTGGAGCTCTTGATAAGACCTAAAAACTCTATTTCTGCATATTGGTTTTATACGTTCTTATGTGATAGAAAAGATGAGTTAATGCTATTCTTAAAAGAAAATGGCATAAGCTCATCTAGTGTTCATATTAGAAATGATATTTATTCTTGTTTTGGAGAAACTAATCATACATTAGAAGGCGTAGATTATTTCTCAAAAAGGGCGATTAGTATTCCTTGTGGCTGGTGGTTAACCCCTACAGAGCAAGATTATATTATCCAAAAAATAAAACAATTTTTAGAGGCATAAATTAAATTCTAGCGGATATTAAATTTAAAGAATTAAATACACTGATAGATCTTAAAAAATATCTAGATGGCATTAATTCTGAGTTTATTTTTAGTAAAGGACGTTCTATTGGTTTGGAAGATAGGTTTCCTGAGCTCTTTGTAATTAATTCATCTAAATCTAAAATATTTATAATAAAGAAAAAAGACGAATTAATCGGAGGGGTTGTCGTTAAATTTTTTAATTTAAAGCAGTATAGCAGCATCTATAAATGCGCTATGCTAGGGTCTGTTTGGATTTGTCCTTCACACAGAGGAACAAAGCTTGGAAGTAGACTGATTGTTGAAGTAAACGCTTGGCTACAGCAAACTAATATTGATTTGGCATTTTTGTGGACGAATAAATTTAAATTTTATGAGAACCATAATTGGAAAATTAGTGAAGGGTCTTTTTTTGGCGAAATGGGATTGTTTAATAAAATAAATTCTACAGTTAATGTGCGTGTAGTTAATGAATTATCGCAAGATTTCTTTCTTTCTTTAGAAGAGTTTCGTAAGCGTAAGTTAGATATTCATACTCCACGAGATTTAGATAGCTATAATATAATTCCTATTCCTGCAGAAAAAGTGACCTTCTTTATGTGCATTAACAATAAAACTTTAATCGGATATGCAATTATTGGTTCTAAAGATAATGTTGCCTATATCTATGAATTATTAGGGTCTGCTGAGGTTATACTAAGTATACTTGCAGAGATAAGGTATACTTACAAACAAGTTTTCTTGAATACAAATAAGCACGATTTTAACTATGGTATTTTTTCTGATAATGATTTATTTAATTTAAATCAGCAGTTTCTATCAATGTATTATATTATTAACCCAAATATAACAGAATATATGGCAAAGCAAATTTATATTCCTTATTTTGATAGAATTTGACACAATATAGATGAAAAAAATATAGTTGCTAATATTATAAACAAAGCCTGGGGCTTTATTTCTGTGCTTGCATTCACACCTTTATATCTAAAATTATTGGGTGTTGAAGCATATGGATTAATTGGGTTTTACTCTACGTTATTAGCAATGTTAGCATTTGCAGATATGGGATTTACAGCCACTCTTACTAGAGAAATTGCTCGGTTTGATAAGAATAAAAAAGATGAAAAATTATATATATTAAATCTTATGCGTTCATATGAGCTATTTTATATGCTAATTTCTTTATTGGTATCAATTAGTATATGGTTTCTTGCTTAAAGTTAGATTTGGTTTTTAAAACTAGTTATATGGAGTCAATATATTGAGAAAAATAGCTAAAAAATTTTCTATAGCATTTAACTCTTTGTTAGAAACATTCTTTATGTCTTTACCGAATGCTTTTACTAAATTCAGAGTTTTTTATTTAAGAAGAAAAGGATTTAATATATCTAAAACATGTTCTATAGCGAGAAATGTTTATTTTCAAGGAAAAATAACAATTGGGCAAGGAACTGCTGTTGCTAATAATTGTTTATTCAATGGTAGTAGCACTGGTATTACAATCGGTGAAGATGTTATGATAGCACCAAACTGTGTATTTATTGCTTTTAATCATGGCTATAGTCTTACATCCATATCAATGATAAAGCAGAAGTGGGAAGAAGAAGAGGTAGTTATTGAAGATGATGTATGGGTTGGTGCTAATTGTACTATTGGTAAAGGTGTACAGCTTGGAAAAGGTTGTATTGTTGGTGCCAACTCTTTTGTAAACAAATCGTTTGAACCTTACTCAATTATTGGTGGTGTCCCTGCCAGACTAATTGGTACTAGACAAAAGAGTAGTAAAGAATGAAATTATTTGTTCTTTGTATGTCCTACTCCTTTTTATATAAGTAACAAATATAAATGATTAAGCTAAATATAATTTTTAATCTGCTAGGTAAATCTTGGGCTTTGATTTCTACCTTTGTCTTTATACCTCTGTACGTGCATATATTAGGTATTGAAATGTATGGAATTATTGGTTTCTATACAACCTTGTTGGTTATTTTAGCTTTTGCTGATTTAGGTTTAACTGCTACATTAACTAGGGAAGTATCTAGAAATTACTCTCATCAAAAGGGTGGAAATACATATTTAATGGATTTATTAAAAACTTATGAATTATTATATTTATTTATTTCAATTACAATTTCATTTATTATTTATATTGTAGCTCCATTAATCGTAAATAGATGGTTGCATTTGTCTAGTAATATGAATCCGGAAAATGTTATATTGGCTGTACGATATTTAGGCTTTGCAATTGCGTTTCAATTACCAGCTAATCTATTTTATGGTGGATTAATGGGGTTGGAAAAACAAGTTTCTGCAAATATTCTGCAGATTTTATGGGGAATACTTAGAAATTTAAGTGCTGTGTTTGTTTTATATTATTTTTCAGTCTCTATTGTTAATTTTGCTATTTGCCAATTTTTTTCTAATTTACTATATTGTCTTATAATCAGAAGCTATTTGTGGATAAGCATAAATCCAGATAGAGTTAAAGCTGCTTTTAAAAAAAATGTGCTTCTAAGTACTTGGAGGTATTCTACTGGAATGGCAATGATGAGTTTAATTTCTATAACTTTAGGACAAGCAGATAAATTGATAGTAAGTAAATTACTGCCTTTGAAGGAGTTTAGTTATTATTCATTAGCAAGTACTGTTTCTATTGTTCCTATGATAGTTGCAGAGATTTTTGGTATGGCAATTTTTCCTAGATTTGCTCGATTTGTAAAAGAAAATGATATCAATAATTTATCTAAATTATTTTTAAAGGGCGGATATTTATTATCGCTATCCGTTTTAACTATTTCTATATCGTTAATGTTTTTTTCAAGAAATTTTCTTTTTGCGTGGACGGGGTCAAGTGTAGTAGCTGCTAAAGCTCAAAACGTGGTAATTTTATTGCTAATTGGGCAAACTCTTCAAGCTTTAGCTTTAATGCCTTATTATTTGGGTTTAGCACATGGCTATGTTCGTATAAATTTGCAAATGGGAGTAATAAGTATATTAATCTTATTGCCCTGCCTATTTCTTACAATAAATAAATTTGGATTAATAGGAGGAGGGATTTCGTGGGCGTTAACTAACTTATTAGTTACAACTTGTTTGGTTATCAAGATAGTTAAAAGGTTTCTTTCATCAATTTTATTACGTTGGATATTGCAATGTATTTTATTACCATTAATAAGCATAACTATCTGTTTATGGGCATTAAAACTAATAACACCTATAAATTTAATGTTTTCTCAATGGAGAATATTTGTTTGTATTGGTATATCGGCAACAACTACTTTATTGGTTGTGTTTTTCATACTTGAATATATTTTTAAAATAGTTAATAAAAAACTAATTTAGTTTAGAAAGAATCTAAATGCCAATTTTATCTGTAATTATACCAACTCATAATAGACAAAAATATGCTATAAATTCTGTAGAAACAATTTTAAACAATTTCAGTGATACAGAGGTTATTGTAAGTGATACCAGTGATGATACTCAAATATTTGATGGTTTAGTGTTTTGGATAAATTCAGGTCGTTTGATTTATAAGCGTCCAAATGAACAGATGGATGTCGTGAGAAATTTTGAATTTGCCTTAAATTTTGCCTCTGGAGACTACCTGATATATGTTGGAGATGATGATTGTGTTGGACCGGAAGTGGAAAAGATTGCTTATTGGGCAAAAAAAAATCAAATCGATGCAATTTCTTGCCCTTTTTGTGCAACTTATGGCTGGCCTAACTACAAGTCTCAATATTTTGGGAGCAAGTTTTCAGCAAAGTTGGCGGTAAGAAAATATACTGGTAACCCTATTGAAATTAAGTCATCGTATGTACTGAATCAAGCACTGGATCAGTTGGGGCTTGGACCATTGGGAATGCCTAGGCTCTACCATGGTATGGTTTCTAAAGAGCTAATTTGCAAAATAAAAAATAAGTATGGGCATGTTTTTGGGGGTGTTAGTCCTGATGTCTATAATGCTGCATTGATAACATATGAGTCAAAAAAAATATATCACCTTGATTTTCCGTTTATTTTAATTGGTGCCTCCGGTGAAAGTACGGCAGGAGCAGGTGCAACTGGTACGCATAAAGGAAAGCTAAGAGAAAATTCTCATATTGGTGCGTTTAAAAATTTAGAATGGCATAATATGATACCAGAATTTTATAGTCCAGAAACAGTTTGGGCTTATTCTCTTGTAAAAGCTGTTGAATTAATAAATGATAGTAAGTTACAGCCAAATTTTGCAAGACTCTATTTGCGGTGTTTTTTATTTCATAAAGATTATCATGTAGAAACGAGTAAATGTTTTAAACTATGGATTAAAAAGATTGGGAATATAAAAGCAGCATGGCATATGTTTAGGGCTATTTGCTCAGAGTTCCTTTATCAGTTTAAGAGAGTTTGGCGACGGTTTCCAAATATTAAGGAACCATTTCCGAAGGCAGTTGTATTTGATGATGTTGAGTCAATATCTGTTGCATTTAAAATATTGTCAGAATGCAGTATAAAAGATTCTAAACTTAAATTAAAAAATAATATTTAGGTTAGATTATTCAAACATATTGGGGTAATCAGTGACAATTAATATAAACAAAGTAAGTATATTTTATACAATGTTTTTTCTTTGTAATATACTATTTTGCACGGCAATATTTAGTGTTGCACTATATTATATTGCGTTTTTAATATTGCTTGTTATTAATATTAATTCTACTAAAATAAGAATTGTAGATCATAGACTAAGATTAATTTTATTTTCAATATTATCAATTCTAGTCATTTCAATTATTCATATTATTACAGTAGCTGACTTTATAACAGAAATTAAACAATTAGTTAATAGAATTTTCTATTTGCTTAATTTTATATTAATGATACAAGTTTATAGAGATGAAGAGGCGAATAGAGTTACTGGGAAAATAGTTTTTATTTTTATAATAGCTTTATTTGCTTATTCAGTATTTGAGTTATTTTCAAAAATTTATGGTTTTCCAAATCTTAGTAACTATATACTAA
>ERZ650309.1214-NODE-1214-length-12104-cov-5.229065_pt1 | contig 12104 bp, 11 predicted proteins | sample MGYA00376245_ERZ650309 | MGnify/ENA primary metagenome ERZ650309 (study PRJEB26733, sample SAMN07839294) | wastewater metagenome | biome: urban; feature: wastewater treatment plant; material: waste water | place: USA: North Carolina | collected 2016-04-26 ...
AGGATGCGTAGTTCAATTCCATTGCTACAGCCAACGATTGGCCAGCCTTGTGGGAGACCCGAGGGGTCTCCCACAAGGCAGACACGCTACGGCGTCAGTGGTGCAACCGCTCCACCACTGAGACGACGGTAGGCGTACACGTTCATCAACGCGGCAACCGGAGCTGCCGCCAGGAGTCCGACGCCGCACAACAGTGCACCGGCGAACACGATGACGCCGGACACCAGCCAGACCAGGATGACCTCGCCGAAGTGGCCCTTGACGATCTCGATGCTGGTCTTGATCGCATCGATCGGCGACAGGTTCCGGTCGAGCAGCGCGGGCTGCGCGAAGTAGGTGAACAGGACGACAACCAAGCCCGGAAGCACGCACAGCAGGAAGCCGATGCTGCTCAGGATGCCGGTGATCAGCGACAGCAGCACCATGGGACCGATGTTGCGCGGCTTGAAGAACGAGCCGATCTCGGTCGGTTGTCCGTCGGCGATACCGAGCAGCCCGCTGTAGTAGGCCGCCGCGATGCCCGCGCCGACAATCAGCAGAACGATCTCGCCGACGAAGCTGACGCCCATTCCTGCCGGACCCATCGACACACCGAAGGACACGCTGCCGTCTTCCACGACTGCCGTGCGGTCGGGAGAAACCGCGACGGCCAGTGCTTGGAAGGCGAAGTACACCACGCCGGCGATGAGGGCGTAGCACAGCGTCGCGACGATCAGCGGTACCGCGTTCTTGGAGAACTTGTTCCAGGCCCACGACACTGCATCACCAACGCTCAGACCTGCGCCGGGAACGGGGCCACCGAACGCGGGAGCACCGTATCCCGGCGGGGGGTACGCGCCCGGAGGCGGCGGAGCGAAGCCACCGCCGGGGGGCGGAGGCGGCGGGTAGGCACCACCGGGAGGCGGCGGGGGCGGGAAACCACCTGGCGGCGGGTACGCGCCGGGGGGTGGTGGCGGTGGTGGATATCCACCTTGCTGCGGCGGCGGGTAAGCACCGGGCGGCGGGTAGGCACCACCGGGAGGCGGCGGGGGCGGCGGGTACGCCCCCGGCGGCGGGAAACCACCGGGCGGCGGGTAGGCACCCAGCTGCTGAGTCGCATCGCCCTGCGGGGGCGGCGGGAAGCCACTGATCTGTTGGGTCGCGTCCCCCTGCGGGGGCGGCGGGAAGCCGCTGATTTGTTGGGTCGCGTCACCTTCCGGCGACGGCGGGACGTTGCCCGGATTTGGTTCCGTCAACGTGTCCTCCTTTTGCAGATGTTGAACAACCGCGTACGGCAGCCCATCGGGGACTACACATACAAACTATTGAACGGCGCGATGGGCAGGTTGCGGATCACCGACCAAACGCAGACTACTGCCAGGGCAACCAGAGCTGCCCAACGATGCTGCTGCCAACTCCATACGCGGCGCCGGGCCACCCGTCCGTACGCCCAGGCGCCGTATGCCCAGACCAGCAAAACCAGCGCCACAAGGCCAACTGCGTTGTATCTCAGTGCTGTTGGCACATCTGCGTGCATCAGCGAGTACAGCATTCGCAGGCTTCCGCAGCCCGGACAGTCGATGCCGAACAACGCCTTCGTGGGGCATACCGGAATCGGCCCGCCGGGCACCGTGGGATTGCCGGCCCACACCAGAGCACAGGCGCCGCCGGCGGCAACCGCTACTGCAACCGGTGCGATGAGCAGATTCATCGCACCGGCCCGCTGCAATAGAGGCATGCCCGGTCGTGTCTACCCGGAGTAGGACGACGGAGAGTTCGTCGAATACATCGCGACGCCGAAGCCGAATACCAGGATCAGATATACGACAGCGACGACGACACCGGCGATCGCACCCCACAACGCCCACTTCTTGGCGTCGGCCGCAGCCGCCTGAGCTGCCTGGTACTGGCCCTGTGCCCACAGGCCGGAAACCTGCGTCGCCTTGACGATCGACACGATGCCGAACGGCAGGCAGCAGAACAGCAGGACGAGGATGCCCCAGACCAAGTTGTTGTCCGGTGGACCGGCGGGAGGCGGGTAGCCACCGCCTTGCGCATAGCCACCGGGAGGCGGTGGAGGGTAGTTGCCCGGAGGCGGGGGCGGAACGTTTCCAGGCGGCGGTGGCGGGTACTCGGTCATCGGAGCCTTCCCATGCTGAATTAGCTGGTCACGAGGGCATCACACTACCGGAGTAGGCCCATTTCGGGCGCTCTATCGCCAAGGCCGCAAGAACCCGACGAAACCCGTTGCTACCGACCGGATCCCTGCGACAGGAACCCCAGCAAATCGTGACGGGTCAAGACGCCTACGGGTTTTCCGTCCTCGACGACCATCACTGCGTCGCACTCACGCAATGATTTTGCCGCGACCGACACCAGCTCACCCGATCCGATCAGCGGCAGCGGCGGACCCATGTGCTGCGACACCGCATCGGCAAGGTTGGCCCGACCCTCGAAAACCGCTGAGAGCAAGTCACGCTCGGACACACTGCCGGCAACCTCACCTGCCATCACCGGCGGCTCCGCGCCGACGACCGGCATCTGCGATACGCCATATTCGCGCAAGATGCCGATGGCGTCGCGCACGGTCTCGGACGGATGGGTGTGCACCAGGTCGGGCAGTGCACCGGATTTGGCCCGGAACACATCGCCGACCGTGGACTCCTGCACCGAACCGTCGAGCCGGCTCCGCAGGAAGCCATACGACGACATCCATGCGTCGTTGAAAACCTTTGACAGATAACCCCTTCCACCGTCGGGCAGCAACACCACGACGACGGCGTCGGGACCTTCACGCTCGGCGACCTTGATCGCTGCGACGGCAGCCATGCCGCACGAGCCACCGACCAGGAGCGCCTCTTCACGCGCGAGGCGGCGCGTCATCTCGAACGAGTCGGCATCGGAGACCGCGATGATCTCGTCGGGAATCGTCGGGTCGTAGGCGGACGGCCAGAAGTCCTCGCCGACACCTTCGACGAGGTACGGCCGGCCGGTGCCGCCCGAGTAGACCGAACCCTCGGGGTCGACTCCGACGACCTTGACCTTGCCGCCCGAGATCTCCTTGAGGTAGCGACCGGTGCCGGTGATGGTGCCGCCGGTACCCACACCCGCGACGAAGTGCGTGACCTTGCCTTCGGTGTCCGCCCAGATCTCGGGGCCGGTGGTCTCGTAGTGGCTGGCCGGGCCGTTCGGGTTCGAGTACTGGTCCGGCTTCCAGGCGCCTTCGATCTCGGTGGTCAACCGGTTGGACACGCTGTAGTAGCTGTCCGGATGATCCGGTGCGACGGCGGTCGGGCACACCACGACCTCAGCGCCATACGCGCGCAACACATTTCGCTTGTCTTCACTGACCTTGTCCGGGCACACGAAGATGCACTTGTAGCCCCGCTGCTGAGCGACGATGGCCAACCCCACACCCGTGTTACCCGATGTCGGCTCGACGATGGTGCCGCCGGGCCCCAGCAGACCGGCTTCCTCGGCAGCGTCGATCATCTTGATCGCAATGCGGTCCTTGGAACTGCCACCGGGGTTGAGGTACTCGACCTTTGCCGCAACCAATCCGGCCCCGGCAGGCACGACTGAGTTCAGTTGCACCAGAGGGGTATTGCCGATGAGCTCACTGACGTGGTGGGCGATGCGCATGAGTACATGGTCTCAGGCGAAGCCCCGGGCGCACAGCCCGGATTACCAGGTTGCCTCGCGGATGTAGTCGCCGATCTGCTTCAGCGATCGTTCGGCTTCCTTGACCAGCGGTGCAGCGAGTTGGAACACGTGCATCTGACCCGGCCAGATGTGGATCTCGACCGGAACACCGCAGGCGGCCAGCATGTGCGACGCCTTGCGGGCGTCGTTGAGCAGCACCTCTGAACCGGAGACGTGGATCAACGTACGGGGCAGGCCCGGGTCGATGTGGTCGAGCGGCTCGTACACCTGCTCAGGCTCGCCGTCGACCACGTGGCGCCCGGCCGCATCCTCGATGAGCTCGACCAGCGCGTCGAAGGCATGCGCAGGGAACATCGCGTCGGAGTGGACGTTGGGGTGGTGCGCCCGGCTTTCGTTGTCGATCTCGAACAACGGTGACATCGTGACAACCGCAGCCGGCATCTCGCCTTGTTCTTGCAGCTTCTCGGCCAGCGCCAGGGACAGGTAGCCGCCGGCCGAGTCACCGGCCAGCACGATCTGGTCCGGCTCGTAGCCCTTGAGCCGCAGCCAGCGGTAGGCGTCGTGACAGTCCTCGATGGCCTCGCCGATGGAGTGCTTCGGGATCATCCGGTAGTCGACCATCAGGACCGGCGCGTCGGCGTACTTGGACAGCGCGCCGACCATCCGACCGTGGGTGTGCGTGCCGCAGGACAGGAAGGCCCCGCCGTGCAGGTACAACACGATGCTGCGCTTGCCGTCGGCCGGCAGCACGCCGGGAGCGCGCAGCAGGACCGCGTTGCAGTTCGGCAGGCCGATGGTGGCGCGGATCGTACCGGGAACCGGGCGCATGACGCGGGCCGCAAAATCGAGCAATCCGAAGGGCCAAGGCGCCTTGGGGACGTAGCTGCCGATGGTCAGAGTTGACTTGATAGCCACGGTAGCTGCCAACGACATGAACCGTCCGGCGAAGCTTGGGCCGTCCTCGACGATCTCGACGGGCGCCCCGTCACTGACCGGATAACGACGTGGTTTACGTGCCCGAACTGCGCCTATAGGCATGCTATGCGAGCTGCTGATCTTGCTCGGTGCGGTCATCGCCACCATCTCCTACGCCTTTGTAGTGCTCGGTGTCCAGTGCCTGAACTGTGATTTCAGACAACCTGGGTAACTTAGCTTGCCACCGTCAATTAATCCAACAAACGAAGTGTTCAATTTGGTACCCGACTCGATGCAGCAATGTGACCAGCTGCTCGCCGAGCGATCCCCGCGAACCGCCCTAGACTGTCTGACGTGGCCATACGCGCACCGCGTCGCACGACCATCGCCCTGGCAGCTACTGCGACACTCGCATCGACAGGCTCTGCCTACATCGGGGCCCGCAACCTCCTGACCGAGCAGGCCGCACAGGCCCGTCGCGTGATTCCCAAGTCCTGGGAGGTCCCGCCCCGCGCCGACGGCGTCTACTCCCCCGGCGGCGGGGAACCCGAGAAATGGCATCGAGGCGTGCCATTCGACCTGCATCTGATGATCTTCGGAGACTCGACTGCCACCGGTTACGGCTGCCGCGATGCCGACGAAGTGCCTGGCGTGCTCCTTGCGCGCGGGCTGGCCGAACAGTCCGGCAAGCGAATCCGCTTGTCCACCAAAGCAATCGTCGGGGCCACCTCGAAGGGGCTGTCCGGCCAGATCGACGCCATGTTCGTCGCGGGTGCACCGCCGGACGCCGCGGTGATCATGATCGGCGCCAACGACATCACCGCGGTGAACGGCATCGGGCCCTCTGCCCGACGGTTGGGCGCGGCGGTGAAACGACTGCGCGACAGCGGGTCGGTGGTAGTGGTCGGCACGTGCCCCGATTTCGGCGCGATCTCCGCGATACCGCAGCCGCTGCGGTTCGTAGCCCGTCGGCGCGGTCTGCGACTGGCGCGAGCACAGGCCGGCCTGGTCCGCTCCAGCGGTGGCGTCCCGGTCCCCTTCTGCGATCTGCTGGCGCCGGACTTCCTCAAGGCCCCAGAGGTGCTGTTCTCCTCCGATATGTTCCATCCGTCGGCAGCCGGGTACTCGCTCGCCGCGCAGCAACTCCTGCCTGCGTTGTGTGAAGCATTGGGAGAGTTGGGCTCTGGCTCACCGCCGCAGTCGGCGTTGGTCTCACGCAGCGCAGACGTCACGAGCTTCCTGGCCCGGCTGGCCGGCATCTCCCGCTTGTGGCGCCGGACAACAGGCGTACCCGCGCCGATCGTCGCACCTGTGACGGGTTAAATTCCGGGGGAGCAATACCTCTTTTCTTGGATCGACTAGGAGCTCCCGTCATGCCAGAAGCAGTCATCGTCTCCACCGCCCGCTCACCCATCGGCCGTGCCGTCAAGGGTTCGTTGGCCACCATGCGGCCCGACGACCTCGCCGCTCAGATGGTGCGCGCCGCGCTGGCCAAGGTGCCCGCGCTGGACCCGCACGACATCGTCGACCTGATGATGGGCTGCGCGCAGCCCGGTGGCGAGGCCGCCTACAACATCGGTCGTGCCGTGGCCGTCGAGCTGGGCTACGACTTCATGCCGGGCACCACGGTGAACCGCTACTGTTCGTCGTCGTTGCAAACCACCCGCATGGCCTTCCACGCCATCAAGGCCGGTGAGGGCGACGCCTTCATCTCCGCAGGTGTCGAGACCGTCTCCCGCTTCGGTGTCGGCGCTGCCGATGGCGCCCCGAACAGCAAGAACTCGCTGTTCGACGAGGCCCAGGCCCGTACCGCCAAGCAGGCTGAAGGCGCCACCTCGTGGACCGACCCGCGCGAAGCCGGCCTGATCCCCGACGTCTACATCGCCATGGGCCAGACCGCCGAGAACGTCGCCCTGCACTCCGGAGTCAGCCGTGAGGACCAGGACCACTGGGCCGTCCGTTCGCAGAACCGCGCCGAGGCCGCCATCAACTCGGGCTTCTTCGCCCGTGAGATCTCGCCGGTGACCCTGGCCGACGGCACCGTCGTGTCCACCGACGACGGCCCCCGCGCCGGCACCACCTACGAGAAGATCAGCCAGCTGAACCCGGTCTTCCGCCCCAACGGCACCATCACCGCCGGCAACGCCTGCCCGCTGAACGACGGTGCTGCCGCCGTCGTGATCATGAGCGACGAGAAGGCCAAGGCACTGGGCCTGACGCCGCTGGCGCGCATCGTCTCGACCGGTGTGTCGGGCCTGTCGCCGGAGATCATGGGCCTGGGCCCGATCGAGGCCGTCAAGCAGGCTCTGGGTCACGCCAACATGACCATCGGTGACGTCGACCTCTACGAGATCAACGAAGCCTTCGCCGTGCAGGTGCTGGGCTCGGCCCGCGCACTGGGCATGGACGAGGACAAGCTGAACGTCTCGGGCGGTGCGATCGCGCTGGGTCACCCGTTCGGTATGACCGGCGCCCGCATCACCGCGACCCTGATCAACAACCTGCAGACCCACGACAAGCAGTTCGGCATCGAGACCATGTGTGTCGGTGGTGGCCAGGGTATGGCCATGATCATCGAGCGCCTCTCGTAATTCGTTCCGCGTCAACCCCCGCGCTCAGCCACATCGAGCGTGGGGGTTTTCGTTGTCCGGCGGCCTAATTTCCTCGTCAGGCCACACTCTCGGCGTAGCACTGTCACTAGACTCTCGACCCGATGACCACCATCGGAACCCCACTGACGCCAGGCGCGACGCGCGTCATGCTGCTCGGCTCGGGCGAACTCGGCCGTGAAGTTGTGATCGCCCTGCAGCGCCTGGGCGTCGAAACGATCGCTGTCGACCGCTACGACAACGCGCCCGGCCAGCAGGTCGCCCACCATTCCCGGACCATCTCGATGACCGACCCGGACCAGCTCAAAGCGCTGATCGCGGCCGAGAAGCCCGACATCGTCATGCCCGAGATCGAAGCGATCGCCACCGGAGCGCTGCAGGAGCTCGAAGCCGCGGGTGCGGTTCGGGTGATCCCCACAGCCCGCGCGGCCCGGCTGACCATGGATCGCGAAGGCATCCGCCGACTGGCTGCCGAGGAGCTCGGGGTGCCGACAAGCCCGTACCAGTTCTGCGATTCGCTCGAAGAGTTGAAGGACGCCATCGGCAGCGCCGAATTGTCCGGCTCGCCGGACGGGGGCATCGGCTACCCCTGCGTCGTGAAGCCCGTGATGAGCAGCTCCGGCAAGGGCCAGAGCAAGCTCGACGGACCCGACGACGTCGCGAAGGCCTGGGAGTACGCCATGGGTGGCGCGCGGGTGACCAACACCCGGATCATCGTCGAGGGCTTCATCGATTTCGATTACGAGATCACGCTGTTGACCGTCCGTGCTCGTGGCATCGGCGGCGAGGTCGAGACGCACTTCTGCGCGCCGATCGGTCACCGCCAGGTTGCCGGCGACTACGTCGAGAGTTGGCAGCCGCACCCGATGTCGGCGGCAGCGCTGGACAACGCGCAGCACATCGCCCGCACAGTCACGGAAAACCTTGGCGGACAGGGCGTTTTCGGTGTCGAGCTGTTCGTCAAGGGTGACCATGTGTGGTTCAGCGAGGTCAGCCCTCGACCGCACGACACCGGCATGACCACCATGATCACGCAGTGGCAGAGCGAATTCGAACTCCACGCCCGCGCGATCCTCGGCCTGCCCGTCGACACCACGCTGAAGTCACCGGGCGCCAGCGCCGTCATCTACGGCGGCGTGGCAGCCGAGGGCATCGTCTTCGACGGCGTCGACGAGGCGCTGCAGATTCCGGGCACAGATCTGCGACTGTTCAACAAACCGGAGAGCTTCGTGACCCGCCGGATGGGTGTGGCGCTGGCACGCGACGAGGACGTCGAGGTCGCCCGGCGCAACGCCGTCGAGGCGGCGAGCCGGGTCAAACCCCGCACACCCTGATCACATACAAGAACGGGCGCCCGCCGAAGCGGACGCCCGTTCTTGTATCAAACGACTAGTCGTTGTTGAAGTAGCTCAGCAGTCGCAGGATCTCGACGTACAGCCACACCAGGGTGACGGTCAGGCCCAGGGCGATGCCCCACGCGGCCTTCTCCGGCGCACCCGCGCGGATCATCTGGTCAGCAGCATCGAAGTCGATCAGGAAGCTGAACGCGGCCAGACCGATGCACAGCAGCGAGAAGCCGATGGCCAGCGGTCCACCGTTGGTCAGCGGCGCATTGCCGGTGAACAGCGCGAACAGCAGGTTCACCAAGCCGAGCGCAACGACGCCGAACATGCCTGCGACCATCATGCGGGTGAACTTCGGGGTGACCCGGATCGAGCCGGTCTTGTAGACCACCAACATGCCGGCGAAGACGCCGAACGTCGCCACCACGGCCTGGAAGATCATGGCCGGGCCGCCGTGCGACACGAGGTTGGCGAACAGGAACGATGCGGTACCGACGAACAGGCCCTCGAACGCCGCGTACGACAGCACGATGGCCGGGTTGTCCTGCTTGCGCCCGAAGGTCGCGATGAGCACCAGCACCAGACCGCCGATGCTGCCGATCATGAACATCGGGAACATCAGTGCCGGGTTGGCGGCGGCGAAGAAGTACGACAGCACGCCGACGATGGACACGATGCCCAGCGTCATCGCGGTCTTGGTGACGACGTCATCGATGGTCAGCGGACGGGAGAAACCCGCCTGCTGCGGGGGGTATTCGGTGTAGGGCTGGGACATGGTCTGCTGTGCCCCGTATGCGGCAGCACTGCCGCCGAATTGCGCGTATCCACCCTGCGTTTTTGGCAGGGAACGAAAAACCGGGTTGCTGCTCTCGCGCACCGTCGGATTCCTCTCCTGAAGCTGTGGTTCGCCTACTGACGAATATCCACTCAACGTACGGCCATGGGGTAAAGGTTCCCAGCCCGACAAGAAAACTGGCAACTAACTGTGAAAGGTTACCTGCCGTATGTGCCATGGCAGCGACGATCTAGATTGCTTATTCGTGGCCGAAAACGAGGACATCCTAGTAAGTGTCGAGAACGGCGTCGGTGTCGTGACGCTGAACCGTCCGAAAGCCATCAACTCACTCAACGACGTGATGGTCGACGGCCTGGCGCGGGCACTGGACGCCTGGGAGAGCGACGACACCATCCGCGCCGTTCTCCTCAAGGGCGCCGGTGAGCGCGGACTATGCGCCGGCGGCGACGTCGTCGCGCTCTATCACAGCGCCAAGGCAGACGGCAGTTACGCCAGGAAGTTCTGGTGGGACGAGTACCTGCTCAACGCCCACATCGGCCGCTTCCCAAAGCCATACATCTCACTCATGGACGGCATCGTGATGGGCGGTGGCGTCGGCGTCGGCGCGCACGGCAACATCCGCGTCGTCACCGAGAAGACCAAACTCGGCATGCCCGAGGTCGGCATCGGGTTCATCCCCGACGTCGGCGGCACCTACCTGCTGTCCCGCGCGCCCGGCGCGCTGGGTCTGCACGCCGCGCTGACCGGCGCGCCGATTTCCGGCGCGGACGCGATCGCGCTGGGATTCGCCGATCACTTCGTCCCGCACGACACGCTGGCGGATCTGACCGCCGACCTGGTCGCCAACGACGACATCGACACCGTCATCGGCCGGCATGCGGTCGAGCCACCGACCAGTGAGCTTGCCGCACAACGACATTGGGTGGAAGAATGCTACGCCGGGGCCACCATGACCGACATCGTGGATGCACTGCGCGGACACGACGCGGCACCGGCCAACGCCGCCGCCGACGTCATCGCCGGCCGATCACCCATCGCGCTGTCGGTCACCCTCGAGGCGGTGCGCCGGGCCGGGCAACTCGACACCCTCGAGGACGTCCTGGTCCAGGAGTACCGGGTGTCCTGCGCATCGGCGCGCTCCCATGACTTCGTCGAAGGCATCCGCGCCCAACTGGTGGACAAGGACCGCAACCCCACCTGGTCACCGGCCGCACTGTCCGCCGTCACCGCCGCCGACGTCGAGAACTATTTCACCCCAGCCGATCCCGACCTCACGTTCTAGGAGAACCATGACCGAGTATCAGACCATCATCGTCGAGCGCGACGGCCGCGTTGGACTCATCACACTGAACCGGCCCAAGGCGCTGAACGCCCTCAACAGCCAGGTGATGCACGAAGTCGTCGCCGCTGCACAGGAATTCGACAACGATCCGGGGATCGGCGCGATCGTGCTGACCGGCAGCGAGAAGGCGTTCGCCGCCGGCGCCGACATCAAGGAGATGGCCGAGCTGAACTTCGCCGACGTCTACGACGCCGACTTCTTCGCGACCTGGGCGCAGTTCGCCGCCACCCGCACCCCGACCATCGCCGCGGTCGCCGGCTACGCCCTGGGCGGGGGCTGCGAGCTGGCGATGATGTGCGACATCCTGATCGCCGCCGAGAACGCGAAGTTCGGCCAGCCGGAGATCAAGCTGGGCGTGCTGCCCGGCATGGGCGGCAGCCAGCGGCTGACCCGCGCGATCGGCAAGGCCAAGGCCATGGACCTGATCCTGACCGGACGCAATATGGACGCCGAGGAGGCCGAGCGGGCCGGCCTGGTGGCGCGGGTGGTGCCGGCCGCGGATCTGCTCGAGGAGGCCAAGGGCGTCGCGGCCACCATCGCGGGCATGTCGCTGTCGGCGGCCCGGATGGCCAAGGAGGCCGTCAACCGCGCCTACGAATCGACCCTGGCCGAGGGTCTGCTCTACGAACGCCGACTGTTTCACTCCGCGTTCGCGACCGAGGACCAGAAGGAGGGCATGGCCGCCTTCACCGAGAAGCGGCCCGCCGATTTCAAGCACCGCTAAGGTGCTTGCGTGACAGCTGTGGAGACAGGGCCCACGTTCGGTCCGTACAAGGACGGTGACATCACCGTCGACCCGGTATTCGACACCCCGCCGGCAGATCGTGGACAACCGTGGTGGGCGAATCACTTCACCTTCTTCGGCACCGCGATCGGCCTGCTGTTCGTGTTCCTGTCGCTGACGCCGTCGCTGCTGCCCCGCGGGCCGCTGTTCCAGGGATTGGTCAGCGGGGCCGCCGGTGCCATCGGCTACCTGATCGGGGTCTTCGTCGTCTGGCTGGTGCGCTACATGCGCAGCCATGCCACCAGCCCCACCGCACCGCGCTGGGCCTGGCTGACGCTGCTGGTGATCGGACTGGTCGGCATGGTCGTCATGCAGTTCGCGTTCCACCGCTGGCAGGACGAGGTCCGCGACCTGATGGGTGTCGCACACCTGCGCTGGTACAACTACCCGCAGGCGGCATTGATCGCACTGGTGGTGCTGTTCCTGTTCGTCGAACTCGGCAAGGGTGTCCGCAGGCTCGTGCTGTTCCTGATGCGCAAGCTCGAACGTGTTGCGCCACCGCGGGTTTCGGGCGTGATCGCGGTCAGCCTGGTGATCGCCCTGAGCATCGCGCTGCTCAACGGCGTCGTCGCGAAAGCCGCCATGGACTGGCTCAACAAGACATTCGCGGCGGTCAACAACGAGGAGTCCCCGGACAACGCCCCGCCGACGACGACGTTGCGGTCGGGCGGAC
>ERZ650309.1216-NODE-1216-length-12101-cov-4.383032_pt1 | contig 12101 bp, 10 predicted proteins | sample MGYA00376245_ERZ650309 | MGnify/ENA primary metagenome ERZ650309 (study PRJEB26733, sample SAMN07839294) | wastewater metagenome | biome: urban; feature: wastewater treatment plant; material: waste water | place: USA: North Carolina | collected 2016-04-26 ...
ACTTCCGGTAGAGGGCACGCGCCCGCGCGTTGGCGGCGATGCACCAGAGCTCGAGCCGGGAAAATCCGGCCTGGGCGGCATCCGCCAGGACGCGTTCGACGAGGGCGCCGCCCAGCCCCCTGCGCCAGCTGTCCGGATCGATGTTCAGGGCCCACAACTCGGTGGTTCCGGGGGCCGCATTATTGCGGGGGGTGCCGGTGATGGCAAAGCCCTGCGCAGCCCCCTCCCGCTCGGCAATGAGAACCGAGAACGCCGGCCCCTGCCGCGCCAGCGCCCGCGCCCTGTCCGGTGTTTCAGCCAGCGCATGCCGCACCCTGAGCCCTGCACGACCCATCCGGGCGGAGAGATCGGCAACCAATGCAGCTTCACCGCCCCAGATATGTGCGCACCCCGTTATATCGAGGATCAGGCCGTCCGGCAGATCGAGTGCCACCATCGGTGTATATCGATCGCAATCGTCGGCCACGCGCTCCAGCAGCGCCGCATCTGAGGCCGGATTATGATCTTTCGCAGCGAGATCCGGCACACGTGCCCGCGCATCGGCAAGCGCCATGCCGGGCACAAGGCCTAGTGAAAGCGCGTGTGCATCAAGCGCCACCAGCCGCATCGCCCCGCGACGCTTTTCGACAAAAACCCGCGGAACGGAATCGCTGCTCGGCGCCTCACGCTGCCAGCGGTCGGCGCTGAGCAGGGGGAAGAACAGCGCGAGATAGCGCCGGTTCCCGGAAAACATGCTCCTCACGATCCCACTCCATGACAAGGCCGAAAGGCGGAACGCCACCACGATGGCGGACAAGTTCGACCGACAGCGCAGCATGCCCCGGCGCATTGCCGGGCAGAGCCGCCGACGATGCCGATGCAACAGTCCAGCGCGTGGCCGCAGCACTGGCAAAAGAGGTCGTCCTGTCCCGCAGGATGAACGCCGCAATACCCGACGTCTCTGCCGCCAGAACCAGCCTGCGGCTCGCCGTCAGGTCCAGCGCCCTGGCATCTCCCCAGGGTTCGATGACGACGGCACCTATGCCTGAACATCCCAGAATATCGGCCGCGGCACGCAGGGCGGACAGCGTATCGGACGCCGTCACGAGAATGATCCGGTCCGGATTGATGCCGAGTTCCACAAGGCCCGGCCCATAAAGCCGACCGTGCTGGCGCTGGCCCTTGTCCTCGCGCAGCCAGAGAATTGGCTTCGCGTCACTGGCGCGGGCTGCCAGCATCAGGGTGAAACCGCTGACGGCTGAATGATCGTCGACCTCTGCAGCGCAAAGCTCGTGAAGCGCCCCAAGCGCCAGCCCACCCCCAAGCCGGATATCGATAGCATCGCACCCGAAAGAAAAACGCTTCTGCCCGCCGCGTGGGCGTTCCAGACGTTCGAGACGGCGCTTCAACCGCGCAAGAGAGGCAGACGAATCAGACATGATGTTCCTATTATGTTCTAGAAACACTTTTGGCCAAGCAGAGTCAAGCCGGGCAGCCGCCCGGCCTGAATGAAAGCGCCTGATCCTGGCCCTATTTCGAGAAGCTGCGGGGTGCTGGCGCGATAACCGAAAAGCCGGTCGCGTTGATCTGCTGCACTTCGAGCATGCGGTCGGCTATGCCGTCCCTCCCGAAGCGAAAAGCACCGTCAATCCCGGAAAAACCGCCTTCATCGACAAGCTGGGCAATCGGAAATGGCGTCCCGACCCGCCAGCCGCCCGCAATCTTGTTCGCAAGAAGGACAGCATCATAGCCCAGGCTCGCAAGCCGATAGGGGCCCTTGCCGAACCGCACGCGATATTTGGCCGCGAGCTGATTGTAATAGGTGTCCGAGACGCTTGCGAACCAGGCCCCGTGCATCGCCGGGCTGTTCGCCAGCGTCCCTTCGGTATTCCACAACTCAGTCCCAAGGACCTTCGCAGTCGCCCCGCCGCTGCGCCGGATCGCCGGAACGATCTGGAGCGCGACACGGCCCGAATCCGCAATCAGGATCGCATCATATTGCCCGGCCAGGGCAAGCTTCGTCACGGCAGAACTGATCGATCCTGCAGAACGGTCAAAATTCTGCATCGCGATCAACCTGCCCCCGCTTGCTTCCACAGCGCGGATCATGGCCTGCGAGGCGCGTTGCCCATAAGTGCCATTGGGCACCAGTCCGGCAAAGGTCGTCAGCCCGCGCGACCGGGCATAAAACACCACCCTCTCCACAGACTGCGTCGGAACAAAACCCATGATGTAGGTCCCGTTCCCGGCAACCGACGTGTCGTTCGAAAAGCTGATCAATGGCACCTTCGCGGCACGCCCGATCGGTGCCACGGCTTTCACATCATCTGCCAGCAATGGCCCGAGAATCAGCTTGTTCCCGTCCGCGACCGCCTTTTGCGCGGCGGCTGCGGCACCGGCGGCCGTATCATAGGTCGTCACCCGGATATTCTGCCCGCCCGTATCGAGCACTGCCATGTTCGCCGCATTGGCGATCGATTCCCCGACGCCGGCATTGGCACCCGTCAATGGAACGAGGAGTGCAATGCGGTGACGCGTCGCATCGGTTGGCAATTGTCCGGTGACCGGGCCTTCTTCGGGCGGTTTCTCGATCGGCCTTGGCGGATGCTTGGGAACGACCTGACAGGCAGCGAGCAGGGCCGAGACCGCAAGGACCATCCAGCGCCCCACGCCCATTGATCGACCCACATGTAGTTGCCCTAGGGCCTTTGCCTCTGCCATATCCCGAATCCTGATGACTAAAACGCTTGAACCCGGACTCTATATCGTTGCGACGCCAATCGGCAATCTTTCCGATCTTTCTTCCCGGGCCGCGGATATTTTGAGGCAGGCCGATGTGATTGCGGTCGAGGACAGCCGGGTGACGGGCAAGCTGCTCAACCATCTCGGCATCAAGCGCCCGATGACACCCTATCACGACCATGTTGCCGAAGGCGTGCGGCCTGCGCTTGTCGCCAGAATGGCCGGCGAAGCGGTGGCACTGGTCTCGGATGCCGGGACGCCGCTGATTTCCGATCCCGGATACAAGCTGGTGCGGGATGCGAGAGCAGCCGGCCACGCTGTCACCACGATACCCGGCCCATGCGCTGCAATTGCCGCATTGACGCTTGCCGGCCTGCCGACGGATCGTTTTCTGTTCGTCGGCTTCCTTCCGTCCAAGGCAAAGGCACGCGCCGAGGCTATTGCCGAAATCTCAGCGATCCGGGCGACGCTGATCCTCTATGAATCGGGCCCCCGTCTTGGCGCAACGCTCGCTGCGCTGGCATCGGGACTTGGCGATCGCGAAGCAGCAGTAGCGCGGGAAATCAGCAAGATGTTCGAGGAATGCGTGACAGGCACATTGTCGTCGCTCTCCCTACGCTATGCCGATGCACCGCCCAAAGGTGAAATCGTCATCATTGTCGGCCCGCCGATACAAGAAGCGGCTGTCATGGACGAAGCCATGATCGATGCGGCGCTGCGCGAAGCACTGTCCCGCCTTCCCCCTGCCAAAGCCGTCGGCGAGGTTTCGAAAGCCATGAAGCTGGACAGGCAGGAACTTTATGCCAGGGCCATGGCGCTGCAGGGAAAATGAGCCGGGCAGAGGCGGAACGGCTTGGTCGCTGGGGCGAAAGGCGCGCGGCCTGGTGGCTGCGTCTCCAGGGTTGGCGGATCCTTGATCAGCGCGTCCGGCAGCGTGCCGGGGAAATTGACCTGATCGCTCGCAGAGGACGGACGACTGCATTCATTGAAGTCAAGACACGAACAACAGTCGCGGCGCTCGACCTCGCAATCGACGACTATAGGCTGCGTCGGGTGGCCGCGGCCGTCGAGGCCGTGTCTCATCGCTATGCCCGAAGTGGCGATGACATCAGGATCGACATCATACTGATTGCGCCGCGCGCCTGGCCGCGCCATCTCGTCAATGTGTGGCACGCCTGAACGCGCTTTCGGTCAGGCTGCCCTGCGCGCTGATTGGCCCTGGGGCGAAGAGGCGACCTTGTCCGCCACCGCGTTTCTGCCAGATTTGACAATATAAAGGGCCGAGTCCGCTGCATTGAGCAAGCCGTTGACCGTGGTGGCGGATGCAGGAAAGCTTGCCGTGCCGATGCTTGCCGAAACAAACACATGATGCCCGTCGATCAGATAGGGTTCGGCGAGGACGCTTCCGATTGCGGCAATCCCGTCTTCAAGGACAGGGCGGTTCGGCTCATGTCTGAAAATGATCGCGAACTCGTCGCCCCCGATCCGCGCGACATGATCGCCCGGCTGACATGCACCCCTGAGACGATTGGCCAGCGCTATAAGGACTTCGTCCCCGGCAGCATGACCGAACCTGTCGTTGACCGGCTTGAAGCCATCAAGATCGAGCATTGCAATTGCAAACTCGCTTGAGGCGCGCTGGGAGACCCGATCCTCGAGCAGCTTGCTGAACGACCTCCGGTTATGAAGGCCGGTCAGTGAATCGGTATTGGCTAGCGCCTCCAGATCGGTCTGGAGCTCCAGATTGCGGACCATTTCCCGGAACTGGCCGATGATCAGCCGGCTTTGAAAAATGGAAACGGCGATCACATTTGCTGCAAGTGCAATCAGCCGCACATCGCCGGAAATGAACATGGCCAGCGACGTCGGCGCCAGACCGACAATAAGGGAGAGAATTGCTGCGCTCGGCAGGCTGGCCAGACTGCTCGCACAGGCAGACGCTGCAAGAAATATGAAAATGATGACCAGCGCGCGACTCGCTTCCGCCGTGATCAGGAAGCTTGACGCGGCCCAGATGCTGCTTGCGCCCATCAGGACAATGCTGAGCATGTTGACGCGACGCAGATATCGGCGCGCTTCTTCGCCACTGACCACAAGCTTGCGCCTTTTGATCCAGGCATGGCAGCGCCAGATGCTGGCAACCAGCATCAGGATAGGCATGGCAAGCTGCAACGCGATCGGAAAGTCACCCTGCGATGCAAGGGCGGCACCGGCACAAATCATTGCGAGAACGACATAAAGAATGGGAATGCGCTGACGGAGCCGGTCAAACTGTATGATGGCGAGCGCATCGCGCAGCGATACGGGCATCGTGGATGTCTCCACGACGAGATCCTCCCAATCTCTGGACAGCCATTCTCGCACGCGCCGCATTGGATCGATTCTGATTTCCTGTTCGAACCGCGCGACGATATGTGAACATGGTAAAATTCAGGTGAAGACGGGGATTTGCGCCAAGTTGGGATGACAAATCCTGCATCGACCCCTAGAGCGCGGCACATGACGCTCAAAATCGCATTCCAGATGGATCCGCTGGCGGACCTCAACATTTCTGGAGATTCGACCTTTGCCCTGATGCTTTCGGCGCAGGCGCGCGGCTATCAGAGCTACCAATATGCTGCGTCCGCGTTGAATTATGCCGATGGCCGGGTCTGGGCAAAGGCCTACCCGGTGGACATGGTCCAGCGGGTCAAAGGAGACCATTTCAGGCTGGGCGACCCGGTATCGCTTGACCTGGGCACGCAGGCCGACGTCGTCCTCATGCGACAGGATCCTCCGTTCGACCTTGGCTATATTACGGCCACGCATCTGCTCGAACGCGTTCAGCCACATACGCTGGTTGTCAACGATCCTGTCAGTGTGCGCAATGCGCCTGAAAAGGTCTTTGTCCTTGATTATGCGCAGTTCATGCCACCGACGCTCGTCACTCGTGACTATGAGGAAGTGCGGGCGTTCCAGCAGACGCATGGCGAAATCGTGATCAAGCCGCTGCACGGCAATGCCGGGTCGGCGGTCATTCATATCGATGCAAAAGGCAAGAACCTTGCCGCTCTGTCCGAACTCTTCGGTCAGGTCTGGCGAGAGCCCTTCATGGCCCAGGCATTCCTGCGCGAAGTATCAGGCGGAGACAAACGCATCGTGCTTGTCGATGGCGTCGTGGCCGGAGCGATCAACCGTATCCCCGGCGAAGGAGAAATCCGATCCAACCTTGCGGCAGGCGGCCATGCCGAGGCAACGCAACTCACGCCCGGAGAACAGGCCATTTGCGACGCGATTGGCCCGGAGCTGAAGGCGCGCGGGCTGGTGTTTGTCGGGATCGACGTCATTGGCGGCAAGTGGCTGACCGAAATCAATGTCACGTCACCGACGGGCATCGTGGCCATTGACCATTTCAACGGAACCGACACCCCGGGCATGATCTGGGATGCCATTGAGGCCAGACTCGCAAGCCGATGAGCGAGTGGATCATTCACCTCATCGACCAGACGGGCTATCTCGGCGTCGGTTTCCTGATGTTTCTGGAGACCGTGTTCCCGCCCATCCCGTCCGAAGTCATCATGCCGGTTGCAGGCCTTGCAGCGGCACGCGGCAAGATGGACATTTTCGGAGTCGTGGCCAGCGGGACGCTTGGTGCGATGCTCGGCAATTATTTCTGGTATCTGGTGGCTCGCGTGATCGGGATCGAACGATTCAAGCCCTGGATTGAAAAATATGGCCGCTGGCTGACATTCGATTGGGCAGAGATCGAGCGCGCCGAAAAGCTTTTCGGTCGCCAGGGTTGGGCGATTGTCTTCTTCGGTCGCATGTTGCCGACGCTGCGCTCGCTTATTTCAATACCGGCGGGCCTGCTCCATATGCGCCTGTCGACCTTTGTCATCTGGTCAACAATCGGCACGACCGGCTGGACGGCCCTGCTCGGCTTTTCCGGCTGGGCACTCGGACAACGCTTCGGGACGGTGGAAACCGTCGTGGGCCCACTTTCTACTGCCGTCCTCGTCGTGATTGCGATCGGCTATGTCTGGCGGCTGATCCGCTGGAAGCGCGCCTGACCCTCTATTTCCCGCGCATCGTATCAAGTGCGTGACGCCCGAAGCTGGCAATGAGTTCACCGACTTCTCGCACATGCGCCGCCGAACGCGCGCTCTGTTCCTTCACGAAATCGCCTTGCGCCTTGATGACGTCCTGAACGGACTTTGCATTGGCAACCTTGCGCATCGTGGCGAATGCCTCGCGCGCGTTGGCTTCGGCATGGTCGATCACCTTGGCGTTGATCGCGGCTGTATTCGCCATTGCCTGCGCGGCACCTTCGCGAATGACCTTTCCAGCCTTCTTGACCGGTTCGGCAACCCTTTCGGCCGTGCTTTTGGTCTTCTTGGTCTTTTCAGCCTTCGCGGCGGGCTTCTTGGCCATCATGCATTCTCCTTCTTGCGCTTGCTGACTGATGCAGCTTTCCTTGTTTTGGGCGGTACAACGCTTGCTTTCCGGGGCTTGGCTGCGGCTTTTGCAGCCTTGGGCTGTGCTGCGGCGGACTTCTTCGCTGCTGGCTTGGGCGCACCACCCGTCTTGGCAGCGCCGGGCTTTTTGAGCACGGCATCCCGCAATTCTTCAAAGGCCATACGGATGGCGGCCGCGTAATTGGCCGGATCGGGCATCATGTTGCGATCACTCGTGAAGCTGATCGCAATGTCATCGCCATAGCTGTAGATCGTGTTGATCAAGCCCATGCCATCAAAGACCGGCCCCATGCCCATCATTTTCACCATTTTTGCACCGGCGAAATAGAGTGGCACACGGCTGCCCGGCACATTGGTCGCCACACAGTTGAAGACCGGGGCATGCGCATTGGCGACGCCGAGCCGGGTATAAAGCCGGGCACCAAGGCCCGCGAGCCCGGACGGGATCAATTGGCTGTAATCGGTCAGCGTGCGGGCCCCGACGGCATTGGTCATAGCCTTCGAGTTCTTGGCTTCGCCGTGGATATAGGCAAGCCGCTTTGCCGGATCGGCAATATGGGTGCCAAGGTTGACGACCATTGCGGACACAAGATTGCCCAGGGCCGACTTTTCCCCCTCGGCGCGGACCGAAATCGGCGCCATCGCCGAAAGGCTCTCTTTGGGAAGATTGTCTCGCGCCTTCAGATAATGACGCAATCCGCCCCCAATGATCGTGAGGATCGCATCGTTCACGGTCGCGCCCGGAAGGGATTCCTTTATGGCCCGCACATCCACAAGCGGGAAAGACACCCCGTCCCAGACCCGATGCGCGGAAACCTTGCCATTGAGAACAGTCTTCGGGGCCATCCGCGCCCCGGCAAGCGAAACATCTCCGCCTGCCACGTCCCGCGTCAGGCGGGCGATACCGGGAACCGTCTTCGCGAAGGTCTGGGCAAAACGGAGCGGCTGGCGAATGGAATTGACCCAGGAGCGGAACAGCAATTCGCCAACCGGCGGAGTCGATTCAGGCTGCCAGTCATCGGCCACAGCCTTTCGCGCGGGCTTTGGTTCCAGGTCATGCACGGCAGCCGACATCTCAACCCCCGACATGCCGTCAATCGCCGCATGGTGGACCTTCGAAACAAGCGCAAAACAGCCCTTTGGCAAGCCCTCGATATTGTCGAGGCCCTCAACAACCCAGAATTCCCACAAGGGTTTGGACAGGTCGAGGGGACGAGCATGGAGCCGCGCAACCTGGATGCACAATTGGCGCCAGTCACCCGGTGCAGGCAGGGCAATGTGCCGAACGTGATACTCGAGATCGAAGTCCTTGTCCTCGATCCAGTATGGATGGTCGAGATCGAAGGGTACGCGAACGAGCTTCTGCCGGAAGCTGCGTGCGCCACTGAGGCGATTTTCGATATGCGCCAGAATCTCCTTGAAGCGCACCTTGCCGCCCGGCGCCGTGGACGGATCGTAGATTCCGACCGAGCCGATATGCATTGGCGTATTTGCGGTTTCCAGGTAGACGAAACTTGCGTCCTGTCCGCTCAATTGCTCCATGCCTTGCTCTCCTTGTCAGCCATTGCTTTCGGCCTTTTGCCACAGGCTAACAGGCTTCTTGACTGGAGGCGAGTCCGGGCAATGATGCTCCAAATTCGACAGGCGCAAATTGCGCGGCTAAGAGATTTCACATGTCAGACCGTCCCGATACCCCTTTGCTCGATACTGTCAGGATTCCCGCCGACCTGCGCAGGTTGAAGCCGGAGCAGCTCCGCCAGCTGGCCGATGAATTGCGTGCGGAAACGATCAGCGCCGTTTCGGTTACCGGCGGCCATCTGGGCGCAGGTCTGGGCGTGGTAGAGCTGACGACGGCCATCCATTATGTTTTCAACACACCCGAAGACCGGCTGATCTGGGACGTCGGCCATCAATGCTATCCGCACAAGATCCTGACCGGGCGGCGGGACCGGATCCGGACCTTGCGCGCCGGAGGCGGGCTGTCCGGCTTCACCAAGCGCAGCGAAAGCGAATATGATCCGTTCGGCGCAGCACATTCGTCGACGTCGATTTCGGCAGCGCTTGGCTTTGCGATTGCCAACAAGCTTGCCGACAGGCCGGGCCGCGGCATTGCCGTCATCGGCGATGGCGCGATGTCTGCCGGCATGGCCTATGAAGCGATGAACAATGCCCATGCGGCCGGAAACCGGCTTGTGGTCATTCTCAACGACAATGACATGTCGATTGCGCCGCCCGTTGGCGGGCTATCCGCCTATCTGGCGCGAATCGTGTCATCTCGCCCGTTCCTTGAATTGCGTGACCTTGCCAAGCGCATTTCCCGCAAACTGCCCGAACCCCTTCATATTGCGGCCCGCAAGACTGACGAATTTGCCAGAGGTCTGGCCATGGGCGGCACCTTGTTCGAAGAGCTCGGATTTTACTATGTCGGGCCGATCGATGGGCATAACCTCGACCATTTGATTCCCGTTCTGGAAAACGTCCGGGACGCCGCTGAAGGGCCATGCCTCATCCATGTCGTCACGAAGAAAGGTCATGGCTATGCCCCGGCCGAAGCCGCGGCCGACAAATATCATGGCGTTCAGAAATTCGACGTCGTCACGGGGGTGCAGGCCAAGTCTCCCGCAGGTCCGCCCAGTTACACAAATGTGTTCGCCCAGGCCCTGATTGCAGAGGCGCAGCGCGACGAAAAGATTGTGGCCATCACCGCAGCCATGCCTTCAGGCACCGGGCTCGACAAGTTTCAGCAGGCCTTCCCGGGCAGGACCTTCGACGTCGGCATTGCCGAACAGCATGCCGTCACATTTGCAGCCGGGCTTGCAGCACAGGGCATGCGCCCGTTTGCGACGATCTACTCGACATTTCTGCAGCGCGCCTATGATCAGGTCGTCCATGACGTCGCGATCCAGAACCTGCCGGTTCGCTTTGCCATAGATCGGGCCGGTTTGGTCGGCGCGGACGGCAGCACGCATGCGGGCAGCTTTGACGTTACCTACTTGTGCACCTTGCCCAATTTTGTCGTGATGGCAGCAGCAGATGAAGCTGAGCTGGTCCATATGGTCCACACCTGCGCATGCCACGACAGCGGCCCGATCGCGGTGCGCTATCCGCGCGGCAACGGGACCGGAGTTCCCTTGCCTGCAACGCCCGAAAGACTTGAAATCGGCAAGGGCCGGATCGTCCGCCAAGGCAAGAAAGTGGCAATCCTCTCGCTCGGGACCCGGCTTGAAGAGGCGCTGAAGGCAGCCGACCTGCTTGAAGCAAGGGGGCTGAGCACGACCGTTGCCGACCTCCGCTTCGCAAAGCCGCTCGACAGCGAATTGATCCGCAAATTACTGGCCACGCATGAAGTGGCCGTCACGGTCGAAGACGGCAGCATAGGCGGCCTTGGCGCCCATGTTCTGACGATGGCCAGCGATGAGGGGCTGATCGACAGTGGCCTGAAACTGAGGACGATGCGCCTGCCCGACCGGTTCCAGGATCAGGATTCGCCTGCCAAGCAATATGATGAAGCCGGTCTCAACGCCCCGCAGATCGTCGATACGATTCTCAAGGCGCTCAGGATGAACTCCGTGGGTGTTGTGGAGGAAGCACGGGCCTGATCGGCCATTGGCCCATATGTTGGCTGCAGGTTATTGGCGTGAGGAACTTTCCGGGCCCAATCGCACACCAACCCACAGGGTGCGCGGTGTGGCCCGCTCGACAATTCCGGCACCGCTGATGCCGGCATCAACGCGCGTGTTCGCAAGATTCTCGCCCCGAAGCGAGAGGCTCAGGCGGTCGGTCAAGGGAATGGATGCGGCTGCATCGAGCGTAAGCGCAGCTTTCAGCTGCCTTGAATTGCCGTCATCTTCAAATTGCGATGAGACATAGCGCGCTGTCGTCTGAAGCCAGCGCCAGCCCAGGGTCGCACTCAACAGGTGCCTCGGCACTTGCGCCGGGCGCAATCCATCGAGTGAGCTCGCTGGCCCACTTGCCCGAACCTTGGCATCGGCAAAGGCATAACTTGCACCGAGCGTCCAATCCCCCAATTTTGCCTGCGCATCGAATTCGATGCCGTTGCTCCGAATTGCATCAAGATTCTGGCGTTGGCGATAGGCGCCACCCGCCGCGACGAATCCAACGCCCGGAAACACGCCCGGTCCCGATCCCAAAGTCACATTGGCGATGGCCCGGTTCAGCCGATTTGAAAACAGCGTGGCGCGCATGCTGACCGCTTCGGCAGGCTGCCAGTCGATGCCGACTTCAACGCCACGACTGCGCTCCGTCTTCAGCGCAGGATTTGCTGCCGTTGCGTCTGCGCCGACCCGGAATGGTCGATAAAGTTCATTGAGCGTGGGTAGCCGCCAGCCAAGATAGGCTGCGGCGCGCAGCTTGATTGGGCCAACAGCATAGGCAAAGCCCACGCGTCCAGTCGGCTCCCAACCCCGTCGGTCAGCCGGTCGATCATTCCGGATCAGAACGCCAGTCGCCAGCGTGCGTTCAAGCAGGCGTCCGTCACGAATGGCCCAATGGTCGATCCGTCCACCGCCTGTCAGAGTGAGTGCGCCAATCTCCGCCGAAATTTCGGCAAAGGCCCCCAGTGCATCGCTGTTGCCGCCCGCCTCGCGGATGCGCGTCGGCAAGGCATTCACATAAGTGAAGAGCTCGCGCGTTTCACCGACCGTGCGCCGATAGTCTGCCCCGAGACGGAGTTCGATTCCGTGACCAACAGGCGGCCGCACTTCCAGACGCGCACCAATGCCGGTTGACGGGACATTGAACTGGTCGACTGTCTGGGCGACACTTGTGCGGGCCGCGTTGATGCTGACAAACCGGCTCTGGAACTTGCGCGCCTGGATATAGGCCAGCGCCTGCCATGCCCAGTCCCCACTGTGCACGAGCCGCAGGCTCGCGTCCGCGCCGTCTCCACCGCGCTGAACACCGGCA
>ERZ650309.1217-NODE-1217-length-12099-cov-5.609847_pt1 | contig 12099 bp, 8 predicted proteins | sample MGYA00376245_ERZ650309 | MGnify/ENA primary metagenome ERZ650309 (study PRJEB26733, sample SAMN07839294) | wastewater metagenome | biome: urban; feature: wastewater treatment plant; material: waste water | place: USA: North Carolina | collected 2016-04-26 ...
GGCTCTTGACGTTCCAGTGCGGCGACGAGGCATTCACGCTGGATCGGGCAATCGGCACACAGTGCCTTTGCCGCCTCCAACTCAGTGGGGTTGTCTGCGAACCACATATCGGGGTCGCCGACGTGACATGGCACTGCCAGCCGCTGTCGGCAAGTCTGGCTAGTCATGTCCGAATCACCTGCTTCCTGGTCGTCTCTTGTTCTCGGGGCCATCTGTCTTGATGGATCCGCGACCAGGCTGTTTTGGGTTGTGTCCCAAAAACTTTGGCCACGGATCCGGGGTTTCGGGTCCGTGGCCAAGGTGGCTTGTCGAGGGCGTTACCTAGGTATTGCCCCGATTCACGAACACGAAGTTCTCGGCGGTGCGCTTACGCTGCGGAATCTCGGCGACATGTCCGGCCGTCGCGAGACGTGCCGCCGACATAGCGGCGGCGGCAGCAGCATGGCTGCGCCAGTCAGCGACGACACGGGATACGCCGGCGTCGATGACGGCAGCACTGACGAAGGCGCCTCGATATGCGTCCTTGTTGATCATCTGGGCCACCTCCTCGGCGTCATCATCTGGCGTTCAGTAGCGTGCCCGCACACGGCGGGCACGGGCATTTCTTTGCGGTTCTGAGATTAGAGGCTACCACCGAAAACCGACAAGCGATTTTTTGACCAGCGGTTTTAGCGTCGAAAGTCAGGATTTCCCGGTCTGATGTTCCTTCACCAGAGTCAGGACGTCAGGCCCGTACTGCTCGAGTTTTCGCGCCCCGATCCCCGGAATCGCGATCAGTGCGGCGTCATCGGTGGGCAGCGCCTCGGCGATCGCAATGAGGGTGTTGTCGGTGAACACCACGTACGCGGGCACCTTCAACTCCTGCGCTGTGCGCAGTCGCCAATCCTTGAGGTCGGCCAGCAACGCCTCATCGAGGTCCGATGGGCACGATTCGCAGCGACGCAGCAGGATCGCCGTCGACGTGGTCAGTGCGCCGTTGCAGACCCGGCACCGAGGGGCCGGTCCACGCTTACGCTGCGCCGTCGGTGCGGCGGCACGCTGGCTCTGCGGGGTCAGGCCGTTGAGGAACCGTGACGGCTTGCGTCCCTGACGGCCACCGGGTGCGCGCGCCAATGCCCACGAGATCGTCAAATGCACACGGGCCCTGGTGATTCCGACGTAGAACAGTCGGCGCTCTTCCTCGACCGGCTCGCTGTCGGCACCGTGCGACAGGGCATGCGAGATCGGCAGAGTGCCGTCGACCAAGCCGACCAGGAACACCGCGTCCCACTCCAGGCCTTTGGCGGCATGCAGCGAGGCCAATGTCACGCCTTGCACTACCGGCGGATGACGCGAGTCCGCGCGCTGGCGTAGCTCGGCCAGCAGCGCCCGCAGGTCGAGTTCGGGCCTGATGGCAACTTCCTGCTCGACCAATTCGACCAACGCCAACAACGCATCCCAGCGTTCACGTGCCTTGGTACCGGCCGGCGGTTCGCTCGTCAGGCCGAGCGGTTCCAGTAGCTCACGGACCACGTTCGGCAGTTCGGCGCCGGCCACATCGGTGTCGCGTTCGGCGGCGCGCTGCAGCGTCAGAAGCGCTTGGCGGATCTCCTGGCGACTGAAGAACCCCTCGCCGCCGCGGACCTGGAAGGCCACGCCGGCGGCGGTCAGCGCCTCCTCGTAGACCTCGGACTGTGCGTTGATGCGATACAGAACCGCGATTTCCGAAGGGGCCGTGCCATTTTCGATGAGCTTCTTGATGGCTGCCGCGACGGCATTGGCCTCGGCGACCTCGTCGGGATGCTCGCGGAACACCGGCTCCGGGCCTGGGTCGCGTTGGCCCACCAGATGCAGCCGGCTGCCGGCCATCCGCCCCTTGGCCACCGAGATCACCCGGTTGGCCAACGACACCACCTGCGGGGTGGAGCGATAGTCGCGTTCGAGGCGGATCAGTGCCGCATCGGGGAATCTGCGAGAGAAGTCGAGCAGGTACTGCGGGGTGGCGCCGGTGAACGAGTAGATGGTCTGGTTGGCATCGCCGACGACGGTCAGATCGTCACGCTCGCCCAGCCACGCGTCGAGCACCCGCTGCTGCAACGGGGTCACGTCCTGATACTCGTCGACAACGAAACACCGGTAGCGGTCCCGGAATTCGCTCGCCACGGCAGCGTCGTTCTCGATGGCGGCGGCGGTATGCAGCAGCAGATCATCGAAATCCAGCAGCGTGCTGCCATCGCGGCGGGCCTTGAGCTTCTCGTAGCCGGCGTACACCGCGGCCACCTTGGCCGCATCCAACGGGATGTCGCGGCTGGATCTGGCGACCTCGTCGGCGTACTGCTCGGGGCTGATCAGCGACGACTTCGCCCATTCGATCTCGCCCGCCAGGTCACGCACGTCGTCGGTGCTGGCCTGGACCTGAGCCCGGTTGGCGGCCTGCGCGACGACAGCGAACTTGCTGTCGAGCAGTTCCCAGCCGGTGTCGCCGACCACCCGCGGCCAGAAGTACCTCAGTTGACGCAGTGCCGCGGCGTGGAAGGTCATGGCCTGCACGGCGCCGGTCCCGGCTGCACCCTCGACCTCGTTGCCTAATGCGCGCAGTCGGCCACGCATCTCGCCGGCAGCCCGCTGGGTGAATGTGACCGCCAGTACCTGGCCGGGCGCCACATGTCCGGCGGCGACCAGGTAGGCGATCCGGCGGGTGATGGTGCGGGTCTTACCCGTGCCCGCACCGGCAAGCACGCATACCGGCCCGCGCGGCGCGACCACGGCGTCGCGCTGCTCATCATCGAGGTCCTCGAGCAGAACCTTCGGTGGGCCGGCAGACATGGCCCCCATCATGGCAGGAGGGTGTGACACACGCGGCACCGATCGGCGGCATCACCGCGCGATCGGATACGTTGAGTTGCGTTATGAGTGCACTGATCATGTACAGCACAACCTGGTGCGGCTACTGCAAGCGTCTCAAGACCGCGCTGAAGGCCGAAGGCATCGCATACTCCGAGGTCGACATCGAGCTCGATCCGGCCGCGGCGGAGTTCGTGGGTTCGGTTAACGGCGGCAATCACGTCGTCCCGACGGTGAAGTTCGCCGACGGTTCGACCCTGACCAACCCGTCGATCAAGGACGTCAAAGCCAAACTCGGCTGAGGTGACGGTCGGTCGTGCGCGTCGCTGACCGATGTGAGTAGTCGACTACTGAAGTCGGCGACGGGTTTATTGACGATCGTGGTAATTGGCGGAAGCGAGCTGACACCACGGCGTCCCCGCCCCTGAAAAGGGGAAACTCATGCAACATCTCACTGCGTCCCGACAACCGTTGGTCCCGGCCGCCATCACCGTGATGATGGCCGGCGCCATGGTGTTGACACCGACGATTACTACGCCCGCCGTCCAACATCTGCAGAGCGCGTCACACGCGATCTCCAGCCGGCCGGTGGTGCTGACCGACAATTGGGCGCTGTTGTTCCAGGGCATCGGCCAAGATGTGACGGCCCTGCTGGCCGAGGCGAATGCGGGTCTGCCCGCCACATCCAATCCGATCGCACCGATCGCCGAACAGGCGGTGATCAACGTCGCGACATATGCCGGCCAGCTGATCACGGGCCAGGGCGGCAAGATCCCTGGCGAGGTCGCCAGTCACCTCACCAAGGTGGTCGCCGCGGTCAAGGCCGGCGCCACACAGTTCATGACCCTGCTGAACCAGATCCCGCCGTTCATTCAGGGTGAGCTGACCTCGGCATGGCAGTACATCACCGCCCACAACCCATTGAATGCCCTGCTCGAGGCACCGGCCTTCCTGATAGCCACGATGTGGGCCATCCCGGCGAAGTTCGTCGAAATCTCTCTCATGACGCGCAACGCCATCGCGAAGGCCATCGATCCGCCACTACCCAAGTGGCTGTCCTGGCTGGCACCGACCACCAAACACACGGCTCCGCCCCTGGCCACAGCCGCGACAACGACGGCGGCCGCAACACCGAAGAAGCCGATGGGCCTGCATCATCAAGCACCGACGGCATCAACGAATACACCTGCGCCATCGAGCAATTCGTCGAACGCCGCGTCCGGCAAGCTCGGCCACAAGTCGGTCAAGCACGTGCCTCACAAGTAGGCCGGCGCACCACAAGACCTCAGTCGAGAGCGGCCCAGGATTCGATGATCTCGCGGGCTATCGAGATCGAGCCCGGGAGCAGCAGTCGCGAATCGGACTCACTGCTCCAGTCGCCGTGCTCGAGTGCTTCGCGTACCTCGGCGCGCGTGAACCACGCCGCCTCGACGATCTCGCCGTCATTGAACGAGAACGGCTGATGAGGATCGCCGAGCGCGTGGAAACCCACCATCAGCGAACGCGGGAACGGCCACGGCTGACTGCCCAGATACTTCACGTCGGTGACGGTGAGACCGATCTCCTCGGCGATCTCGCGCACCACGCACGACTCGAACGACTCGCCGGCCTCTACGAAACCTGCCAGCAGCGAGAACAGCCGCTCGGGCCATAGGGTCTGGCGGGCCAGGACGGCGCGGTCGTGGCCGTCGTGTACCAGACAGATGATCGCCGGGTCGATGCGCGGAAATTCTTCGTGGCCGCCAACCACATTGACGCGGGCCCAGCCGCCTTTGATGGCCTTCGTCGGCGCTCCGTCGATAGCGCTGAAGCGCGCGCTGTCATGCCAGTTCAGCAGTGCGGTCGCCGTGGCAACCAACTGCGCGCTGATGTCGTCGAACACGGTGCCGGCGCGGCGCAGATCCAGCACCTCGGCATCCGCATCGTCCGGGGCTTCCAGTGCCGCACGCACACCCCACACGTGCCGACCGTCGGGCATCTTGCCCAGGAACACCGCGTGTTCGTCGGGCTTGTCGCCGAGCGCGGCGGCGCTCCCGAGGACGACGGTGCCGTTCGCGATGAGTACCTGATTGCGACGGTCGACGCGCAGCAGCAGCGCGTCTTTCCACCCGGCGATGGCGGCGTCGACGTCGGTACGTAAGGCATCGTCACGGTCGGCACCGACCCGGGACAGCAGTGGGACATTGCGCAGTTCGAAGTGGCTCATCGGTCAGCTTCCGCGCTACGGACATAGAGCAGGCGGTCACCTGCGGCCAGCGCATCGACCTCGGGTGCATCGACGCGCAGCAGATGACCGTCGCGCACCACTCCGAGCACGATGTCGCTCAAGTGGCGGGGCGAGCCGCCGAGTTCCTTGGATTCGACTTCTCGTTCAGAAATCGTGAACCCGGCGTCAGGGGTCAACAGATCTTCCACGATCTCGACGACGTTCGGTGTCTGGGTCGCGATGCCCAGGAGCCGGCCCGCGGTCTCGGATGACACGACCGTCGAATCGGCGCCGGATTGACGCAGCAGATGCTGGTTCTCGGCTTCACGGGCCGCGGCGATGATCTTGGCCTGCGGAGCGAGCTCACGCGCAGTCAGGGTGACCAGCACCGCGGTGGCATCCTGGTCCGCCGCCACGATGATCGACTTGGCGTGTTGCGCACCGGCCAGTCGCAGCACCTCGGATTTGGTCGCGTCACCGTGCACCGTGACCAGGCCGGCGGCCTTGGCACGATCCAGCGCGGCCGAATTCTCGTCCACCACAACGATGTCCGCGGGGACGACGTCATCACCGATCATGGCCGACACCGCGGTACGACCCTTCGTGCCGTATCCGACGACGATCGTGTGGTTACGCACCGTGTTCCTCCAACGCTGAATCTTCAAGGCCTGACGCGACTGGGTGGTCAGTGTTTCGACAGTGGTACCGATGAGCACGATCAGGAATGCGATACGCAACGGGGTCATGACCAGGATGTTGATCAGCCGGGCCGACGGCGAGACCGGAGTGATGTCGCCGTACCCCGTGGTCGACAACGAGACGGTCGCGTAATAAACGCAGTCGAGGAAGGACAGCGGACCTTCTTTGACGTCGCGGTAGCCGCCGCGGTCGACGTAAACGACCATGACTGCCGCGAACAGCACCACCAACGCGTAGAGGATCCGTCTGGCGATCTTGCGTCCCGGGCTGACAAACGGCTCAGGGATGCGCAGGATCTCGACGAGATCCGCATTGTCACGCGAGGTCAGGTTCTGGTCGACGGCGGCCAGACGCCGTCGCAATCTACCCCCGGCCACCGGGGTTCGCTTTCAGCCGAGGGCGCAACACAGCACTATGTAACCATGACCTCCCCTTCCCCGGCCGACAACTCCACCCGCAGCCAAGCTGCCGCCTACCGCCTCGCCGCCCTCCTGCTCGGCGTCGGCACACTTCATTTCGCCGCGCCCAAGCCGTTCGACTCGATCATTCCCACCGAATTGCCTGGCAGCCCACGCTTCTACACCTACGCATCCGGTGTTGTCGAAGTGGGCGCGGGCGCGGCGCTGCTGGTGCCGCGCACCCGACGACTCGGTGCACTTGCCGCCGTCGCTCTGTTCATCGGGGTGTTCCCCGGCAACGTCAACATGGTGCGGCTGTGGTGGCCCAAGGGTTGGCCCGCCCGCCTGGTGGCGCTGGCGCGACTGCCGCTGCAGGTACCGATGGTGACCGAAGCGCTCAAGGTGTACCGCAACTCAGCTGCCCTCGATTAGGGCAGCGAGGTCGGTGACGCCAGGCAGTTCTTCTGGCGTCACCGTCTGCCCGGTGCGGACGTAGTGGAATGCGGCGCGCACCTGCCCTGGCTCGACATCTTGCATGCGCGCCCAGGCAATCCTATAGACCGCGAGCTGAACAGCATTGTGGCGCAAGGTTTCTTCCGTCGTAGGTGGATCGCCGGTCTTCCAGTCCAGGACGGTGAACCCGCCATCGGCGTCGGTGAATACCGCGTCGATGCGGCCTCGAACCACCCGCCCATCGATGATCATGTCGAACGGCACCTCGACGTCGGTCGGAGTCCGGGTAGCCCACTGCGACACGGCGAAGGATTCCTGCAATACCGCCAACTCTTCCGCGACGTCCTGCCCCAGTTCGGCGTCCACGGCACCGGGTAGATCATCGAGGTCGAAAAGCCGCTCCGCAGAATAGAAACGCTGCACCCAGTCGTGAAAAGCCGTGCCCAGCAGAGCATGTGGATCAGGACGCGACGGCAGCCGCCGCTGGAGTCTGTGCAGGGCACCGGACCGATCACGGCTGAGGTCAACGAGTGCGCTCACCGACAACTGTGGAGGCAGTTCTGCCGGGGGACGTTGACGCGCTCGCTCGCGTTCGGCCAGCAGCGCATCGACGTCAGCAGCCCAGCCGAACGGATCATGCGGGTCGGACACCTCTGCGTCGGCAGCATCGGCCGCCTGGGTAACCAGTGCGGCGCCGCGATCGATGTCCGCTCGCCGATCCCCGGCCGGATCCTGCGGCCATCGGCTTTCAACAGCGCTGTCCTGCAGTGGATTTACCGAGTTGACCGGCGGCTCGGGAGCCCACTGCTCGATGATGCCGCACGGGTCCCCCTCAGCCTCGGCACGCTCGATGATGTCCTTGATCTCCAGCAGGAACTCCGATGGGCCGGCAGGTTTGGTCGCCGTGGCACCCCAGTGATGACCCGAGATGAGCAAGGTTTCCTCGGCACGGGTCAACGCAACATAGAGCAGCCGACGTTCTTCGTCGGTCCGGCGCTGATCGAGCCGGGTCTTGTGATCGTGGATCTTGTCCGCCAACATCTTTCGGTCGTACACATCAGACATGTCCAGTACCGGTACGCCGTGCTCTGATACCTCGGCACGATCACCACGCAACAGCGGTGGCAGCTCCCCTGGGTCCGACAGCCACGTGCGCAGCGAGGCGGTCGACGGAAACACCCGCGCGGTCATATGTGGCACCGCCACGATCTGCCACTCAAGCCCCTTCGCAGCATGGACGGTGAGGATCTGAACCCGATCCGGCGACGCGGCGATCTGCGCCGGAGCCAGTCCGTTCTCCCTCTCCGCTGCGACCGCGAGATAGCCGAGCAGGCCCGTCAAAGCCGGCTCCACCCCCGCCTCAACCGGACGGGATGCGTAGGACGCCACGACGTCGGCGAAGGCATCGAGGTGTTCGGTACCGACCCACGTCGCGGACAATCCACTGGCCGAACGGATTTCGGCATCGATACCCAATACCCGACGTACCTCGGAAACCAGATCCGGTAATGGATGGTGCAGTTGACCACGCAGCGTGGTCAACTCCTTGGCCAACGCCGTGAGCCGCCGATGACCTTCCACCGAATAACGGTCGGCGGGGCCCAGGTCGCAGATCGCATCGGCCAGGCAGGCACCGTCGGCATCCGGAGCTGCTTGTGCCACCGCCTGTTCAGCCGCCGAACCGGTCACCGCGTCGGCCAGTTCCATGGACCTGCGCCACAACGCCGCGATGTCCGCTGCGCCGAGGTACCACCGTGGTCCGGTGAGCACCCGCATGGTCGCCGCTCCGGCAGTCGGTTCGGCAATCAGACGCAGCATTGCCACCACGTCTGCGACTTCGGGAATCGACAGCAGACCGGCCAACCCCACCACCTCGACCGGGATACCGCGAGCTGTCAACGCCTCGGCGATCGGAGCGGCGTCGGCATTGCGGCGCACCAGTACCGCAGCAGTGGGCGCCTGACCGCTCGCTTCGATCGCCGCGCGGTAACGCTGCGCCACCTGATCGGCCAACCAATTACGTTCTGTCACAACATCTGCCAGCAGCGCGCAACTGATGTCGCCAGGCTCGGCGCCCGGGCGCGGTAGCAACTCGCTGACAGACACCGACCGCGCACGTGCCTCCGCCGACACCGCGTTGGCCAGTTTGAGCGCCCGCGGCGGATTACGCCAACTGGTGCGCAATTCCAGCGTCGGGGCGGGCGAACCGTCAGAGTGCGGAAAGTCGGTCGCGAATCGCGGCAGGTTGGTCGCCGATGCCCCACGCCAGCCATAAATGGACTGGATGGGGTCGCCGACCGCGGTCAGCGCCAAGCCGTCGTCGACACCACCGCCGAACAACGAGGACAGTGCGATCCGCTGTGCGTGGCCCGTGTCCTGATATTCGTCGAGCAGCACCACCCGGAACCGTTGCCGCAGTTGTTCACCCACCTGGCTGAACCGCGACGCCAAACGCGCTGCATCGGCCATCTGCGAGCCGAAATCCATCACCTGAGCGGCAGCCATCCGTGCCCGCACCGCATCGATCAAAGGCACCAACTCGGCGCGTTGAGTCTGCGTGTCGAGCATCTTGAGCAGCGACTGGGTGGGGCCACCGCGCTGATTCGGCCCTGGCGGCAAGGTATGGACCAGCCGTTCCAGCTCCAGATGGGTATCGCGCAGCGCATCGGTGTCGACCAGATGCTCGGACAGTTGACCCGCCAATCGCAGAACCATGAGCGTCACGTCGGTGGGCGACTTGTCCGTCGTCAACTCGCCGTCGAAATCGGAAACGACGCGAAAAGCCAACTGCCATAACTCGGTTTCGGTGACCAGTCGGGTCGACGGCTCGATGGGCAGGAGCAGTCCGTGCTCACGAAGCAGAGTGCCCGCGAAGGCGTGATAGGTGCTGACAGTGGCGTGTTCGTCGGCCAACGGCACTCCCGGGAGCAGACCGGAACCAGCCAAGCGGGCCAGGCGGGTCCGCACCCGGCGCAGCAATTGCCCGGCCGCCTTACGCGTGAACGTCAGGCCGAGTACTTGTGATGGCGTGGCAAAACCGTTGGCCACCAACCACACCACCCGTGACGCCATGGTCTCGGTCTTGCCTGCGCCTGCGCCGGCAATCACCACCAATGGGCCCGGTGGCGCGGCGATGACTGCCGCCTGCTCCGACGTCGGTGCGAAAAGCCCCAGTGCTTCGGCGATTTCGCCCGGGCTGTAGCGCTGCGTCATTCGCACCCCGCTGAGCCTCGCGCCGAGCCCTGTGCCGGACACATCGGCCGAACCGGGCAGTGGGCGCAACCGGTATTGATGCGCGCGACGAAGTGCGGGCCTTCCGTCGCGGCCGCCGCGTCGAGTACCCGCTGCCGCCACTCCTGACGTCCTTGTTCGCCCAGGGGATCTTGCTCACGCTCGGTAGCACCCTGAGCGCTGGGCTTCGCCGGATAGACCAACCTGGCACCACCGGGCTGATCACCTTGCGATACCACGCCTTCGGCGATCGCCAACTGATACAGCCCCAGCTGCGCGTGGCTTTGCACGTCGGCCTTGGTCGCCGGACTTTTGCCGGTCTTGACATCGACCACCACCAGGCGGCCCTCACGGTCACGTTCCAGCCGGTCGACCCGGCCGCGCACCTCGACCTGAGTGCCGTCATCACCGACGGCGACAACCCCGGCGACATCGAGTTCGGTGGCAACCTCGGTCAGTTCATCGCGGCTCTGGGCGCGCCACGTCGAGAACGTGGCGAGCATCGCGCGGTGCCGGTCGAGCTCGTTCTCGGAATACCACCGGGAGTCGAAAGGCAATTTGCCCCAGTGCTTTTCCAGATCGGACAACAGCTGCGTCTCGCTGCGACTGGAGTCAGAGACCAATGCGTGCACGAGCGACCCCAGCGCCGACCGCAGATCACGCCCGTCGCTGCCGCCGTGACGCTCCAACATCCAGCGCAGCGGGCAGTCCGTTACCGTCTGCAGGGTCGACGGGGACAGCGTGACCGTCTGCGCGTCGCTGTCGCGCAGCGCGCGGTCGGTGGACGGTGACACGCTGGAGTACCAGTGGGCCGGATCGGCGCCGGGTACATCGGCAGCAGCGAGGCGCGCCAATTGCGTTGCCGCGTGCCGTCGGACATCGTCTTCGACATCACCGTCGGCAGCACAGATCACCGCACGAAGTCTGCCGACCAGTGCCGACGGAGACAACACCGTCGGCGCGAAAACCGGATCAGGCACGGCAACGTCCGTGGCCAGCCCAGCCAATTCCTCGCAGAACGACGACGGGAGCAACGCTTCGTCACCGTTGTCGCTGTCGACGGCGGTCACCAGCACCCTGCTGCGGGCTCGGCCCAAGGCCGCCACCAAAAGCCGCCGCTCCTCGGCAAGCACCGGAGCCGTCACCGACACTCCCTTGGCGTCACCCACACCGTCGACGATGTCGAGGAGCTGCTGGGTCGCCAGTACTCCGCCACGCGGAATGATGTTGGGCCACAAGCCTTCCTGCAGACCTGCGATAACGACGAAATCCCATTCACGACCGAGGGCCGCATGGGGACTCAGCACTGCGACACCGTCGGATTCACCGTCGCGGCCGGCGGCCCAGGCCAACGTGCGCACGTGGTCGACGAGCCCGGCCAGCGACGCTGCGGCAGTGCGTGCCACATATTGCTCGGCGATGTCGAACAGTGCCGTCACGGCATCCAGGTCACGGTTCGCGGCGACGGCGCCGGTTCCCGGGCGCTGCGTCGCAGATACCCAGCGGTGCTGCAACCCGGCGTGATGCCACGCCTGCCACAGCACGAACCGCGGATCCTGGCCGGTATGCGCTGCCGCGCCGGCCGCTTCGAGGACCTTCTGCACCCGGCGCAGCGGACGGGCAAGTGCCGGAGGCATATCGATGTCAGAACGCAGCGCTTCCAGCAGGAGCTCACCGAAAGCACGGGGAGGTTGGGTGCCATCGGCACGCCGCAGGGACCGGCGCAGTTGACGCAACGTCACCGGATCGACGCGGCCGATCGGCCCGGTGATCAGCGCAATGGCCCGATCACCCGTCAAACCCTCGATGATGCTGTCGAGCACCGACAGCAGTGCCGCCACCGCCGGATGCTCTGCGGGCGGTGTGGCATTGGCCTGCTGCTGCACCGGGATCCCGGCGGCAGTCAAAGTACGAGCCAGCGAGGATCCGGACCGCGGTACCGATCGCATGATGACGGCCATCTGATTCCACGGAGTGCCGTCGAGCAGGTGCGCCCGGCGCAGGGCATCGGCAATGAGTGCGGACTCCGCATGCAGGGTTCCCGCGACACGCACGTCAACCGAACCCTCGTGGTCCGCAGCGGCCGCCGCCAGAGCACGCGACGAGTCGACTCCCGGCAACCGGGCGGCAACCGCGGACACTGCACGTGCCACTGCCGGTGCACACCGATGGCTCTCGGACAGCACGACCGACGGCCACTCGCCGTCGTCCTGCAGCAACACCGGATCGGCTCCGCGATACCCGAATACCGTCTGGCTGGGATCACCGGCAACCAGCGTCAATTCAGCA
>ERZ650309.1218-NODE-1218-length-12097-cov-3.798954_pt1 | contig 12097 bp, 7 predicted proteins | sample MGYA00376245_ERZ650309 | MGnify/ENA primary metagenome ERZ650309 (study PRJEB26733, sample SAMN07839294) | wastewater metagenome | biome: urban; feature: wastewater treatment plant; material: waste water | place: USA: North Carolina | collected 2016-04-26 ...
AAGCCCTCGTGAAGTGACTTCACGAGGGCTTTTTGTCTCATTACAGTTGGTCTTACCCAGCGTACGAATGCAGGCCAGGCAAAATGTAGCTAACTCCCAAGTAAGTGAAAATCACCAGCAGGAATCCAACCAAAGCAAAATACACGCTTCTGCGGCCAGCCCAACCGTGTGTGATGCGGGAATGCAGGTAACCGCCGTAGGCAAACCACGCGACCAACGCGCCGGTTTCCTTGGCGTCCCATCCCCAATACCGTCCCCAGGATTCGTTCGCCCAAACCGCGCCGGTCACCAACAAAATCGCCAACCCGGCAAACGCCACGCCCACCAGTTTGTAAATCAGGCTGTCAATGCGTTCCAGGGCTGGCAGCCGTTCGCGGATTTGTTCGGTGCGGAAGCTGAACAGCGCAATGAAACACAGCACCACCACCAGCGAAATCATTGCCGCGAGTTCTACGGGATTGCCTTTCAGGCTCAGGATCAATTCATCGCGATTCGAAGCCAGCCAGTTCCCGCCAATGGCAACAATGTCTTCGACCGATTTGCCCGCCGCATCCTTGCCAAGCAATGTTTTGCCAATTGTGTACGATTGATCGTTTCCGACCAATGCGCCAATCTTGCCCATGGCCTTGATCTGATAAAACGTCAGACCGATAGCAACAATCTGCGTAACAATGGAGCCTCTTAACAGCCAGTGTCCCAGCCGTTTGAAGGATTCATTCTGCTTGCGCAGATACAAGGCAAAGGAAATTCCCATTCCGATCAACATCAGCAGCGACACTGTGGCCCACATTCCAACTCCGGGCAACGCCAACCGTGCCCCGGAATTCGTCACACCGCTGGCGTGAGGAACCACTGGATTCAAACGGAAGCTAAATGCAAACGGATCAAGCCCTTTCAGTCCGCTCATCAACCAGACGAAAACATACGCAACGACAACAAACCCCGCCACCGTCAATGCCATCGTTTCCATCTTCACGCCATCTTTGATCAGGTAAATGACCGCCATCGCAAAGCTGACCAGCGCCACGCCGTAACTCAGGCTGGCGACGCCGACGTGAATTGGACGCCAGTAACTATCCAGCACTGGCGGCAAATTCGAGATTTCGCTGCCAATGAACACTGCCAGCAACAAAATCAACGAAATCAGTGGTGTGGAAACCGCGCCGATAAACCGCGAGTTTTCCCGTTGGCTGACCAGCAAGGTGGCGAATCCCGCACCAAACGCAAACGCCAAAGACAGGTCATACAGGTTCGCGTACGGAATGTAGCTGAAAAACCACCAGAAATGATGCTCGCCCGTAATCTGGTTCGTCAGGCGAATCCAGTTTTCACGGTCGCCCGCCGCCACCCAGCGAACCAGCCAGCCTGAAAAGTTGAACATGAAGCCAAGCGACAAGGTCCACAATCCCAGCTTTTGCAGGAACGGAACCGGCGCCCATAAATTGGTCAACTGCGAAGCCGAGGCGATCAAATAAAACAGCACCGCCAAAATGATCAATGCGCCGTCATTCGGCACAGCCGTCGGCCCGAATTTGATGCGCACCGCCAGGATCAAAAAAGCGCCCAACAGTGGCAGCAAGGCCGGGAAATAATTGACGATGGAACTTTGCCGTTCGCCTGCCGCCTGTTCTGCGGCGATCGTAGCATTAAGAGATTTAATTGCTTGAGCCATACCTACCCTCCAAATGGAGAAAAACAAAAAACCGATTGAGCTATGCGGCTGCTTTCGGCTCGCGAATCAGCGCGAGAACTTTCTTCGCGCGGTCTTCAAATCCAAGCCGGTTGCGATTGGAATTGCCGCCGGAATAAACATTGCCATCTTCGACAACCAACCACAGCCGTTGATGCGAAAAAAAGAAAACAGCGATCAAGGTCAGACAAAGAATCGTGAAACCGATGTAAACGATCTTCGCGCCCGGATCATATTGCACCGACAAATAATGGGCCGCCGAAACCTTTTCATAATCGGTCAACACGAAAAAGTACGGATGCGGGTCAACAAACTTTTGCTTCAGGAACGGAGCGTTGCTGATTTGACCAATCATCGCTTCGTTGAACGCCCAGGCGTCTCCCTGTTTGCCATCCGGTGTGATGTACGATAATTGCGCTGCCGGATTGGCGTATTCGTTCGCGCCAACGCCGATTCTGCCATCCTGGCCGAACTGCGCCGCCGGATTGAACTGCACATATTTGATTCGCGTGCCATCGGCGAGTTTGGCGTCGCCATTTCGTCGGATCGTTACTTCCTGGGCATTGCCGCCAGCCGTCGGCGTCACGCGCAGCTTGATTTCGCGCGCGGAGTTTTCGGGACTTAATGACGCCTGGAAGAACCTGTACCCTCGATAATCGAACGGATGGTTCATGTGAACAATGGCATCCGTTTTCTTGCCCGTTGCGGGATCATCAATTTGAATGCGCGTCAGCCAGTCCAAACTGTTCATGGCGTCAACGCCGCCTTCTTTTTTGATCGGCTTCTGTTGAATATCCACGCCTTTGACTGTGAACGGAAGCTCGAAACGGCGAACGCCGATTTCGTGCTGGCCGGACGCTGTATCCAGATTGAACGACTGCTTGAACATCTGGTTACTGGATTCATCCGGCTGCACAGGCATCATTCCCGTGTGGCCTCGGCTGGTCATAAACCCGCCAAAGAAAATGGTCAGCAAACCGATGTGAACCATGTAGGCTCCCAGCCGGTTCCAAACCCCACGTTCGGCAAACACTGTGGTGCGCGTGTCGTCTTCGGTAACCTTTACCCTGAACCCGGAGGATTTTGCCGCAGCGACTGTGCGATCGGTCAGCCGTTTCCGGTCCATGCCGGGCAATTCAACTTTCTCCTTGAACTTTTGCCCCATCGCAAAGGTTGGCGAAGCCTTGAGTTTCTTTTTCGTGACAAAGCTCCACGCCGCGGGAAAATGATCAATCGAAGCCAGAATGATGTTCAAACTCAAAAACAACAGCAGCAGGTTGAAATACCAGACGTGGTAAATGTCGAAAAATCCCAGTGTGCCATACACCCGTTTTTCTGACGGGGTCAGATCGGCGTAATAGGCCGGAAAGGTTTCCAGTTCAATTTGTTGAATCAGCATGCCGATCATGCAAGCGATGATCAGCAACATTAGCAGCACAATGCCGAATTGCACCGAGCTGAGCAGATTCAAAAACCGGTCAATAAAGGAAACGGAATTGCCCGTCTTCGCCGGTTTGGCGATTTCAGGTTTGTCTTGTTCGCCGACAATACCGTCTTCAACAACCACGGAATTAATTGGCAACGCTGCCAATTCCTGACCGTCTGTCAGACTGGACGTCGCAGCAGTTTGAGATGACGTTGATGATATGGAAGATTGCGCAGATGTCATTGCTCTACCTTAAAAAACGGATCAATGAATCGAATTTTAGCCAGTACGTTGGGATACTGTTTCAGGTGGAACCGCAGTGTAGCAGTTGGTTTTTACCCGTGCAAACACCATCGTGACAGGCTGCAATCGCTCGGCTACAATCCCGATTCTTTTGATCCCGACTAATGACGCAAGGAGCCGATGTGCAGAGCGAAGAACCTGATCTATCCGGGCCGAGACCCTTTATTGTTTGCCCGAACTGCGGCCAACTGATTCCAAGTCAGGCACCTGTATGCGAATACTGCGGAGCGGCGTCCCCTGTCGCAGAGCAAATCGTAGAACAACAATTCATTAATGACCTGTTTACCCGCGCGGCTCCGGTTACGCCTATGCTGATTGGTGTCAACGTCGCAATTTACGTCCTGATGACCATCGCTGCAGGCGGCGATCTTTGGCGTTCGCTGACCGGCGGAGCCGATGCGTATACGCTTTTGGCATTTGGCGCACAAAACAATGAGTTGCTGCGAAGTGGAGAGTGGTTTCGGCTGCTGACCCCGGCGTTCGTTCACATCGGGTTGTTGCATCTGATTATGAATTCATACGCTTTGTGGACGATCGGCCCAATGGTCGAAAAGCTATATGGTTCTGCGCGCTATTTGTTGATTTATTTGGTGACAGCGGCAGGAGGCTGTCTGGCCAGCACGCTCAATCACGCCCGAAATCATGACGATCTTGGAATCAGTGCCGGCGCTTCGGGAGCGATTTTTGGATTATTTGGAATCATTGCGGTGTTCAGCTTCCGGTATCGCAATGAATTACCGCAACGATTTTTGAAAGCGTTGAAAGCCAGCGTACTGCCAGTCATCGGCCTCAACCTGTTAATCGGGTTTTCGCTGAAGTTTGTGGACAATGCTGCGCACATTGGCGGCCTGCTGACCGGGGCTTTATTGGCGCTGGCGGTTCCCTACCTTGCAACCAACATCACGCGCCGGGTTTCCCGATTGGGATTGGCACTACTTGCCGGTTGTGTGCTGGTGATTCTGACCAGTTTTGCGTTCGCGTACCGGCAAAGCCCGCCGTTAATGGCCAAACGGCTGAGCAAAATCACGCCCGTCCTGGAAGGCATTGAATCGGCAAGATCAAGCTTTATCAAGGTGTATCGCCAAGCGGAAGACAAAACCGAATGGAAACCATCAGCGCAAGACCTTGCGCAACTCAATGCCCAGGCAGAAGCCTTGGAAAAAATTCCTTCCCGTGACGAAAAGCTGGAAACCATTCGGACGGGAATGATTCGCTTGCTGCGACAGTTCTCAGTCTCTGCACAATCGGATTCGGGCACGCTTGAAAGCCGTCTGAACCCGCTTGCCGATGAATTCGTGACGCTCCAGCAACTTTATAAAAGTTGGATCCAAACGGAAGGACAAATCTACGGGTTCCGGCTCAGTGAAACTCCGAACCCGGCAAACAAAACGTAACGCTTCTTTGCGATTTTCAGCACCACTTTTTACAGGAGACATCCATGGCAATCAAAAAAATCGGAGTCTTAGGCGCGGGCCTGATGGGTTCCGGCATCGCGCAAATCGCCGCCGCAAGCGGTTATGAAGTCACGCTGGTGGAAGTCAGCGAAGAACTGGTCAAAAAAGGATTGAGCGGCATTGAAAAATCCCTGGCCAAGTTCGCCGAAAAAGGCACGATCACTGCCGAACAGAAAGATGCAACACTTGCTCGGCTCACCGGAACCACCAAGCTGGAAGATTTGGCCGACGCCGACATCATCATCGAAGCTATCATCGAAAATTTGCAGATCAAACGCGAGACTTACGCCAAGCTCGACCAGCTTTGTAAAGCCGAAACGATCTTCGCTTCGAACACGTCCTCGCTATCTGTCACCGAAATGATGACAGCAACCAGCGCCGAACGGCAGCAGCGGTTTATCGGCATGCACTTTTTCAATCCCGTGCCGCTGATGAAGCTGGTCGAAGTCATCAAAACCATCCTGACCGACGATGCTGTGTACGCAGAAGCCGCCGCGCTGGCGGAATCGTTCAACAAAACCGTCGTCAAAGCCGGAGACAAAACCGGATTCATCGTCAATCGCCTGCTGGTTCCATTCATGTTGGATGCGATTCGCGTTTTCGAAGAAGGTTTGGCTTCCGCAGTGGACATTGATAACGGCATGAAGCTCGGCTGCAACCATCCGATGGGGCCACTGACGTTGGCAGATTTTGTCGGCCTGGATACGACCTATTACATCGCCAACATCATGTTTGAAGAATTCAAGGATCGCCGCTTTGCGCCGCCGCCGCTGCTGAAACGAATGGTGCAGGCAGGACTGTATGGCCGCAAATCCGGTCGTGGCTTTTACGATTACAGCGACCCGAAAAATCCTAAACCGATGAACCTGATTTGATCATCTGTACAACAAGAGTTTTCAGGCAGACTCGAATTCAACACAAAGGTTCAAAGAGACAAAGGATCAAAGTTGTTTTGTACAGCGAAATGGCCTCTTTCAGTTCGCAATCTTTGTCCCTTTGATCCTTTCCCCCTTTGTGTTGATAAAGGTGTTGTTCAAAATTTCGACCCTGTAAATATATGGCTCAACTTGCTCTACGCGGAGGCTCGCCCGTCCGCACTTCCCCTTTCACGGCCTGGCCGATTTACGACAAACGCGAATCCCAAGCGCTGCAAACTGTGCTGGAAACTCGCAATTGGGGCGGATATCCCTGTCCCAACGATTACGCGCGCGAATTTGGCAAACGCTTCGCTGAACATCACGGCGCAAAGTACGGAATCGCCGTCACCAACGGAACCGTTTCGCTGGAATTGGCGCTGCAAGCCGCAGGCATTGGCGCTGGCGATGAAGTCATCGTTCCAGCCTACACCTGGGAAGGCACAGCGGCGGCAGTGCTGTTTGCCGGAGCCGCTCCAGTATTTGTAGATGTTGATCCGGATACCTATTGCTTGGATGCTTCGCTGATCGAAGCCGCCATCACCGAACGGACGCGCGCCATCATTCCGGTTCATTTGGGATTCCGGTTCGCCGATATGGACGCGATTATGGGCATTGCGGCAAAACACAGCTTGTTCGTGCTGGAAGATTGCGCGCACGCGCACGGCAGCCAATGGAATGGCAAAGGCGCAGGCTCCATCGGACACGCCGGAAGTTTTTCGTTTCAAACCTCGAAACTGATGACCGCAGGCGAAGGCGGCGCAGTCACAACCAACGACATCAACCTGGCCGATCAAGTCATCCGCTTGGCTAATTGCGGACGACCGCCGCGTCGCGAATCGGTGGGCGAACCGGCGCTCGGCCATAACTATCGAATGACAGAGTTTCAAGCGGCGATTCTGCTTGCCCAGCTTGAACGGCTGGAAGAACAAACACTCCAACGCGAACGACAGACCCAGCGTCTGGAAGAAGGCTTGCGACAGATCGAAGGCATCAGCCTGTTGCCGCGCGATCCGCGCATCACCCGCCAAGCCAGCTATCATTACGTCTTCCGCTTTCACCTGGAGCAATTCAGCGGCATTCACCGCAACGCTTTTGTCGCGGCGCTCAATGCCGAAGGAGTTCATTGCGACGGGCGGTTTTACGAAGCGGTGTACAAATCTTCCCTGTTTGAATTTGCGGCGGATAAGTTCCCTTCGTGGGCAAATAGCAAACGCGAATTCGAGTGCCCTGTCGCCGTGCGCGCCGGGTACGAAGAATCCGTCTGGTTGCCACATCAGATTTTCCTTGGAACCAATGAAGATGTGGATGACGTGTTGACGGCCATCCAGAAAATCAAAACCAACGTGGCGGAATTGGCCGGTTACGAAGACGAACGCATTCGTATTCAGGGAATGTCGCGCGCCCAGCGTGCTTTGCTGGAATCAAAGCCGCCCTATTAAAATGGCTTCAATGAGTGCATCCGCTTCATCAACATCCTCGGATTCCCAATTGCGCCGGTATCACGCGTTGTTGGCTGTGTCTGAAGCCATTGCTTCTCACCAGGATTTAGCTTCCCTGCTGCAAGCCCTGTCCGAACAAATCAACCAGGTGGTGCAATGCGATTTGATCAGCGTCGTGCTGTATGACGCTGTCCGAAATATGATGCGGCTTCATTCACTGCAATCCAGTGTGGATCTTCCCCAAAAGGAATCGCTGGAGTTGGGGTTGGATCAAAGCCCCGCCGGACAAGTCTGGCAAACGCAAAAGCCACTGTTGACCAGCCGCCCGGATCAGCTTCAGGCATATCCGGAAGTGCTGGCACGTTTGCAAGCAAGCGGCATCCAATCGTTGTGCATGCTGCCAATGAATTCCGCCGGTCGTCGCCTGGGCGTGCTGGGGTTTGGCAGCTTGGACGAAGCCGCCTACAACGAATGCGATGTGGCCTTTTTGGAAAAAGTCACGCGGCAGGTTGCCATTGCCGTGGACAACGCGCTGAACTTCGAGCAGGCGCGAACCGCGCAGCAACAACTGGCTTCCGAACGCGACCGTTCGCAACTGCTGCTGGAAGTCAACAACGCCGTCGTCACAATTCTGGACCTGAAAAAGCTGTTGCAAACTGTTTCCACGCGGCTGCGGCAAGTGCTGCATCATGATTTCGCCATTCTGGCGTTATACGAAGAAGATACGAAAAGCCTGCGCGTTCACGCACTCGATTCATCGCGCAACTGGGATTACCTGGAAGAAAACGAAGTCGTGCCGATTTCCGAAACCGCAGGCGAACAAGCCATCGCCCGACGCGAAACCATCGTCATCAACCAAAAGGATCGCAGCAATTTTCATTCGGAATTTACCGCGCGCATCGCCGCGCAAGGCATTCAGTCAAGCTGCATTGCGCCGCTGATTTCTCACGACCGCGTGCTGGGAATTCTGGCCATCAGCAGTTTGCAGGACAATGCTTTCAGCCACGAAGACGCCGACCTGTTCAGCCAGATTTCCCGACAAGTCGCCATTGCGGTGGAAAATGTGCTGGCCTTCAACCAGATCGAAGCTCTGAAAAATAAGCTCAACAGCGAAAAGGTCTATCTGGAAGAAGAAATCCAAAGCCAGTACAACTTTGCCGAAATCATCGGCCAAAGCCCTTCGCTGGCGAACGTGTTCAAACAAGTAGAAATCGTCGCGCCGACGGATTCCACCGTGCTGATTCTGGGAGAAACCGGAACCGGCAAAGAATTGATTGCGCGCGCGATTCACAGTTTGAGCGACCGACGCGAACGCACGCTGGTTAAAATGAACTGCGCCGCCATTCCAACTGGCTTGCTGGAAAGCGAGTTGTTCGGGCACGAACGCGGCGCGTTCACGGGCGCAATTTCGCAGCGCATCGGGCGGTTTGAACTGGCGCACAAAGGCACGCTGTTTCTGGATGAAGTCGGCGACATTCCGCTGGAACTGCAAGCCAAGTTACTGCGCGTCTTGCAGGAAGGCGAATTTGAACGGCTGGGCAGCACGCGAACGCAGAAAGTTGACGTGCGATTGATCGCCGCCACCAACGCCAACCTGGAACAGTTGGTTGCGGAGCGCCAATTTCGCAGCGATTTGTTTTACCGCCTGAACGTCTTTCCGATTCAGTTGCCGCCGCTGCGCGAACGCAGCGGCGACCTGCCCTTGCTGGTCGCCTTTTTCGCCCAAAAGTTTGCACGGCGCTTCCGGAAAAAGATCGAAAGCATTCCCGCCGACGCCATCGCGCGATTGGAACAATATCCCTGGCCCGGCAACGTGCGCGAACTGGAAAACTTCATCGAACGCGCGGTGATTTTGTCGCGCGGTTCGGAACTGGAAATCCCGCCCGGTGAACCCGCATTGCCCAAAGATTCGGAAGCCTTCAGTCTACCGATTTCCCTGCAACCTGCTGCCGCAGTTTCCAAAGTCGTTGTTCCTACCTTGGCCGACAGCGAACGCGAAGCCATTTTGCGCGCCCTTCGCGAAACCAATGGAGTAATTGGGGGCAACCAAGGCGCAGCAGCGCGGCTGGGCTTGAAACGCACCACGTTGATTTCCAGAATGAATAAACTCGGCATAGACCGCGCTCAAGCTAAGTCTCAGTGACGAAATTTCGACATTCGACATTCCAGGCGTGTCGAGAAGTGTCGAAATAACAACATCAACTTCGACACTTCTCGCCGAACAACTTCCCTTCCTTCCTATTTCATCCCAATAAACCATTTAGAATCAGTCGCTTCTTGATTCGACGCGAACCTTTCGTCTTATGGCATTTCCCTTGCCCTATCTCAGGCCAAGGAGAAGGAAACAAATGATGAGAGTCACTCAACAACTCGATGGCAAAGCAATCACCTTAAAGGTGGAAGGTTGCCTAAAGGGTGAGTGGGTGGACGAGATGAAGCGATGCTGGGATGGGATTCGCAACAGCGCCAACTCACAAGTGATCCTCATTGATCTGGCCGAAGTGACCTTTATTGACGCAGCGGGCAAGGAACTGTTGGCGGAGATGGTTCGGGTAGGAGTGACGCCAACAGCGACCAATGTCATGACCAAGGAAGTCATCAGGGAAATCACCTGTGCTGGCGCATTAGGCACTTCGGCCAGTTCCGACCAAACGACGACACAAAGAAAAGAACAAACAATAGAAGGAGGGAGAGTGATGTCGCGTCGGAATCAAAATCATAAAAAAGCTGGGATGAAAATTTTTGTTGGGCTGGTCGTGGCGGTAACGCTGTCGCTACAAGGGGTGAAAGTGATAGCGCAGAGTTCCGCTCCGGTTAGTTTGGTCCAGCCCAGCAAGCAGGCTGAGGCTGTGGCGATTCATTCATTGCAGAGGGGTCAGGAGAATGACGTCACAGCCTTGAGCCTGCAACAGGCAATTCAGTTCGCAATTGATAACAATCTCAACACAAAACTGGCCGGCGAACGCCGCAACGAATCGTTGGGCGTAAAAATGCAGACCCTGGCAACATTGCTGCCGAACATTTCGGCGTCGGCGTCAGAATCCAGCAACACCGTCAATTTGGCGGCGCAAGGTCTGACGCCGAAGGTTTTTCCGGTGCCGACAACTTTTATCGGCCCCTTCAGCTCGTTCGATGCGCGGTTTCAATTCGCGCAGTCGCTGTTCAACCTGAATTCCATTCGCAATTTCCAGGCGACCAAAGCGGGCACGGAACTCGCCAACTTGCAGGAAAAGCTGGCTAGAGAACAAGTGGCGTCGTTGGCATCGCTGGCGTATTTGAACGCGCTGCGGTCGCAGCGAAATGTGGAAACTGCCCAAACCAATCTGGATTTGGCCAAAACCCTATTGACGCTGGCCAACAATCAAAAATCGGCAGGGATCGCGACGGGCGTGGATGTCACGCGCGCTGAAACGCGCCAGGCAGATCAGGATGTGCGTCTGGCAGAGGCACAAACCGCGGCGCAAACGGCGATGCTGAATTTGCTGCGGATTACGGGCTTGCCGCTCGGCAGCCGGTTGGTGTTGACCGACCCATTGCGATTCGACGCGCAAGCAGCGCCTGTGGCAGAAGTCGCGCTGCAAACCGCTTCGCAGGATCGCGTGGAAATCGCCATCGCCGAGCAGGAAGTCAAACAACAAACTTACGAACGCAAGGCCGCGCAAGCGGAGCTGTATCCGTCTGTCGAATTCGTTGCGAATTACGGCAGCAGCGGTATTTATCCCAACGATCTGGCACTGCCTACGCGCAGCGTCGGCGTGCGGATGAACGTGCCGATTTTCAATGGCGGCGCGACATACGGGCGAATCAAATCTGCCAAGAGCCGCGAAACCCAGAGCGAATTACGCCTGGAAGACACGCGCAAACAGGTGGAACAAGACGTTCGCAACACGCTGCAAACGCTGTCTACTGCGGCGAAACAAGTCGGTTCCGCCGAACAACAAGTGAAGCTGGCCGAACGTGAACTGGAACAATCGCGCGACCGATTTTCAGCAGGCGTAGGCGATAACATCGAAGTGCTGAATGCCCAAACGGCGCTCGAAAATGCCCGCAACGCACAGGTCGCCGCGCTGACGGCATACAACTCTGCGCGGATCAATCTGGCCGCTGCCCTGGGCCGCGCCCAAGAATTCCGCTGGTAAATCGCAGATAACAAGAGAGCAGGCTGAGAGCCTGCCAAAGATAAAGAGATAGAGTTGAAGGAGGGAGCAACATGTCTGCAACTACTGGGTCGTTAAAATTACCGGCCGTCGTGAACCGCGAAGCCAAATCCGAAGAACCGAAGAAAACCACCGTCGAACCTGAAATCACCGAACAAAAAGCGCCGTGGTTCAAGCGTTCGGCAATTAAAGCCGCCTTGTTGGTCATTGTGATTACTGCGCTGGGATTTGGATTGCGGTATTACCTGCACGGGCTTTCGTACGAAACGACGGACAACGCCTTCATCGAAGGTTCGGTCGTGCAAATCAGCCCGAAAGTCGGCGGCTACGCGGTAAACGTGGCGGTCAAAGACAACCAGCACGTCAAAAAAGGCGATTTGCTGTTGGAGATTGATCCGCGCGATTACGAAAACAAATTGCTGGACGCCAAAGCGCAATTGCAGGCTGCGCAGGCTCGCCAAAAAGCTGCGCAATTGAATGTTGCGCTGACGCGCGCCACCACTTCGGCAGGTGTGCAACAGGCAGCGGCTGGGTTGAACCAGGCACGGTCCAACGTGCAATCGCGCGAAGCGCAATTGAACGCCTACAACAATCAGGTTGCCAAAGCGCAGGCACAGGTAACGACGCAAGTCAGCAATGTCGCACAGGCAAAGGCGCAGCAGACTTCCGCTGAAGCTGAAGCGGCTCGCGCTCAGGCAGATGCACAACGCT
>ERZ650309.1219-NODE-1219-length-12086-cov-4.400549_pt1 | contig 12086 bp, 9 predicted proteins | sample MGYA00376245_ERZ650309 | MGnify/ENA primary metagenome ERZ650309 (study PRJEB26733, sample SAMN07839294) | wastewater metagenome | biome: urban; feature: wastewater treatment plant; material: waste water | place: USA: North Carolina | collected 2016-04-26 ...
ACTACATTCCAGATGATATTTTGGGTACTGAAATGGAGAAAAAATACCGAGATGCGATGGATATGGCAAAACATGTTTACGACCGGATTGCTAGAGATCTTCCAGAAGAGGCTCAGTATGTAGTTCCTATGGCTTATAATATTCGTTGGTACTTCCATATTAACTTAAGGGGACTTCAGTGGCTAACTGAGCTCAGATCGACCCCTCAAGGGCATACATCTTATAGAAGAATCGCTCAAAGCATGGCGCATCAAGTGTTTGAAGCGATTCCTGAATACAAAAGATTCTTTAAATATGTCGACTTTGAAGGCTATGATTTAGGAAGATTGGCTCAAGAAATTCGAAATGAAAAGAGAGCTGGAGCCAGATGAGTCAAAAAAAGCAAGGGAGTGTTTTTGGGGGGATCTTACTGATTGGAGGGAGCTGTATCGGGGCTGGAATGCTTGGGCTTCCTATTCTTACAGGACTTGTAGGATTTTTCCCCTCTCTTGTCTTGTTTGCAATTGCCGCTTTTTTTATGACCGCAACCGGTTTGCTTCTTGTTGAAGTCAACGGTTGGTTTTCTGGAAGAACCAATTTCATCACTATGATTGCGTCGATGTTAGGGCCGGTAGGAAAGGGGGCTTGTTGGATTTTGTATCTTTTCCTTTTTTACGCACTCTCTGTCGCCTATATTGCCGATAGTGGCCACCACGTAACCTCATTTTTCCAAACATTTGGAGTATCGATTCCGATTTGGATTGGGAGTACATTTTTTATAATTTTATTTGGATGGATTGTCTACTTTGGGACAAGATCGGTCGATCTTGTAAATCGCTTTCTAATGGCGGGTAAAATTTTAGCCTACATTGCGCTATTAATTGTAGGCCTTCGGTATGTGAAAATGAATTTACTTAAAGAGGTCCATTTAGAGTATGCGATAGGAGCCTTTCCGATCTTGGTGATATCCTTTGGATTTCACAACATGATTCCCACCCTATCACACTACCTTGGGGGGAATGTTAAAAGGATTCGCCAGTCTATTATTGGGGGGGCTCTTTTCACCCTTCTTGTCTACCTCTTTTGGCAGATCATTGCTTTAGGATCTCTCCCAATCGAGGGGGAGCTGGGGATTTTATCTAGCTATAAAAAAGGGCTTGATGCAGCAGCTGCACTAAAGAATTACGTTAGTTCCCCTTGGATTGGAAATTTTGCCCAAATTCTCGCCTTTTTTGCCATACTTACATCATTTCTAGCCCAAACGCTCAGTATTGTCCATTTTCTCTCCGATGGCTTAAAAATCGTCCATAAAAAGAGGGAAAATATTTATGTTTGCCTCCTTACACTCCTTCCCCCTTTAGCCTTTGCCATAATTTACCCCGGCATCTTCTATAGAGCCCTTGGCTTTGCGGGTGGTTTTTGTGCAGTCATCCTTTTTGGGATCTTTCCCGTCCTTATGATCTACAAGGGGCGTTATCAAAAGCAAATCCCCTCTACCTACCAAGTTTCAGGGGGTAAGCCATTACTTATTATATTGTTAGGGATATCCGTCTTTATTCTAAGCTATCAGCTTCTTCAAATGATTTAAGGCTCCCTTTTTAGAGTGTCTAAGGGAAAGTGCTTTTTTAGTAAAATCTTAGAAATTTATATTATTGTGATAATTATAAACATTATATTATAATTATGTTTGTTATAATTAAACTAATCGGAGGAATATGAATATAATAACTAGGAATGCAGCAGCTTTATCATACTTAGGATCAACAATTTGCGATCTATTTTGTGGACAGGATAATCCTTCCGTTGTTACAGCGGCGGCAAAAAAGGCATTAAAGGCCCCTCTAGAGGCAGTTCGTAGACAAATATTTGAAGCTGTTGTAATTGGAGAAAAACCTGAAGATTCAATAGCAGAAATCAGAAGAGAAATATTTGGGATAGTCGTCCTTGAAGAAAAACCTGGAACATTCCTTTCGCCTCCCATAATGGAGAAGTCTGAAATTACAGAGTAATCGACTCACTCTTCCAGGAGCTGTAGGGATCTATAATGACGAAGTTCATCTCGGAATCTTGCAGCTTCTTCAAATTGAAGCTCTTTTGCAGCTTTAATCATCGATTCTTCGAGCTCTCGAATTCTTTTATTGATAGCTTTTGCGCTAAGCTGGATCGGGGCATCCTCTGATTGTGCAATCTCCTCGATGCCGAAAGATTCTAAGAGGGTTTGCGCTTTTTTTCGCAATGTCGTTTGTGGGGTGATTCCATGGGTTTTGTTGTACTCTTCCTGGATTTTACGCCTATTTTCCGTGATTGTGACGCAGGCCTCGATCGATTTTGTCATTTTGTCGGCATAGAGGATCACTCTTCCTTTAGCATTTCGGGCAGCCCTCCCACAGGTTTGAATAAGAGAGGTTTCGCTTCTAAGAAAGCCCTCTTTATCGGCATCAAGGATGGTAACCAGAGAAACTTCTGGGATGTCTAACCCCTCTCTTAGCAAGTTTATCCCTACAAGGACGTCGAATTTTCCCTCTCTGAGCTCCTTGATAATTTGAATTCTTTCGAGGGTGAGAATTTCCGAATGGAGGTATTTTGCTTTGATTCCGACCTCTTTAAGGTAGTTGGAAAGGTCCTCTGCCAATTTCTTGGTCAGTGTAGTGACTAAAATTCTTCCCCCTTTTCGAATCTCTTTTTGAATCTCTTCCATGCAATCATCGACTTGGAATTCTGCTTTTCTAATTTCGCAGAGGGGATCAAGAAGACCTGTGGGTCGGATGATTTGTTGGACAATTTCTCCTGCAGATTCTTCTACTTCCCAGGGGTTGGGTGTTGCAGAGACATAGATAACAGTTTTAAGCTTTTGATAAAATTCTTCAAATCTCAGGGGGCGGTTGTCAAAAGCGGAGGGGAGTCTAAATCCGTAGTTAATTAGAGTCTCTTTTCTTGCTCTATCTCCATTATACATGGCTCGTACTTGGGGGACAGATTGGTGGGATTCATCGATAAAAAAGAGAAAATCGTCAGGAAAATAATCAATCAGGGTGGGCGGCGCTTCTCCTGGGCCCCTTGAGCTAAAGTGACGGGAGTAATTTTCAATTCCTTTGCAAAAACCGATCTCCTTGATCATTTCAAGGTCATACCTCGTCCTTTCTCGAATCCTTTGCTCTTCAATCAATTGATTTTTTTCTTTAAAATAGGCAATTCGTTCCTCGAGCTCATTTTGAATTGAAACGATGGCCTGATCTTTAATTTCATCAGGCGTTACATAGTGAGATCCTGGATAAATAGAAAGGGAAGTGAGGATGGATCGTACTTTTCCTGTAAGGGGATCAATTTCACTAATTCTCTCAATCTCGTCTCCAAAAAATTCAATTCGATAGGCAATGTCTGTTTCATAAGCGGGGACGATTTCAACAATGTCGCCACGTACCCTGAAATTCCCCCTTGCAAGCTCCATATCATTTCGCTTGTGGTGGAGTTTAATGAGGTGAATCAGTAAATCGTCCCTTAAAATGGTATCCCCTTTGTTTAAGTGGATAATCATTTTTGAGTAGTTTTCTGGAGCTCCAAGGCCATAGATGCAAGAGACTGAAGCGATAATAATTACGTCCTCTCTCTCCATAAGATTTCGGGTTGCAGATAGTCGCATTCGTTCAATTTGATCGTTGATAGCAAGATCTTTTTCGATATAGGTATCTGTCCTTGCAATGTAGGCCTCTGGTTGGTAGTAGTCGTAATAAGAGACAAAGTATTCCACTGCATTATCAGGGAAAAATGCTTTAAATTCTTGATAAAGCTGCGCAGCAAGGGTCTTATTGTGGGCAAGAATTAAGGTAGGCCTCTGAACTTTTTGAATGATGTTGGCCATAGTAAATGTTTTCCCAGACCCTGTAATTCCAAGAAGTACCTGGCTTCTTTTCCCCGAAACGACCCCTTTTGAGAGTGCTTTGATCGCTTCTGGTTGATCCCCCTTAGGATCAAATTCGGTTTTTAGCTTAAACACGGTAGAAACCAAATTGGATGGCTAAATTAATAAGAACAATAATAAGGGAAAACGCTACTGTAGCTGAGAGTAAAAACCTCCCTTTAGCGCTTGAGTAAAAAGAGTTTGAGTCAAGCTTCCAGGCCATCATTGCAGGCAAAAAAATCAACAATATAGCAACAAACGCCCCTGCATATTCTAGGGCCATTAAAAAACCGCGTTCGTAGGAAAAAACAAATAGGAGAGGGGGAATAAATGTTAGCAGAATTGCTAAAACGCGCCCTTTTAGCCCCCGTTTAAGACGAAATCCATCTGTTAGAAAGTCTGATAGGCTCAAGCCTACTCCTAAAAAGGAGGTGATAATTGCAAAAAATGAAAAAATATAGGCGCTTGTTTTTACCCAAGGAGATTTAATGATTGCAGCAAGAGGTCCTGTTGCAGGTCTCCCATGCTCCCACGCCTCTCTTAACCCGTTTGTCCCTTCCAAGGGGACAGATCCAAGCACTAAAAATTGCCACACCACATTAATACAGAGGGCTATAAGGCTTCCAATAATCACAACCGTATAGAGGGATTTTTTATCGTGTTTTAAATAGGTAGCTAAGCTTGGAATAATAATATGGTATCCAAACGAGGTTAATACGACAGGGGCTGCATAGACAAAAGGGGCCCAGGCAACGTGGGTTAAAAGATTTGCTTGAATATGGGTGGGTATGAAGGCAATTAAAATGATGTAAGCTGCAACAAGACCGAGCATAAGAAATCGATTAACTAAGTCTACCCCTTTGGTTCCTAAATAGATAAATCCACCAAAACACAAAGGCAAAATAAATTTAGCGGCACCTAAAGGGAGTTTTGGGAAGAGTTGCATAAATAGAGGGGCTGACCCTGAAATATAGGCTGCCATTAGAGAGTAGAGAAGCAAGAGGTAGACCACCCAAGCAATTGCCTTTCCCCAAAAGCCAAGGGTCGTGCTTGCCATTGTGATTAAATTTGCTTCGCCCCCGACAGAGTCATTAATTTCGATAAATAAAAAACCGGTAAAAAGCATGAAAATCCAACAGAGGAGCAAGAGCAAAAGGGAGGGGAAAAAGCCCATAAATCCAGTCATCACTGGCAAACCCAACATCCCTACACCGATCGTCGTTCCTGCGACCAGTAAAATCCCCCCTATAGTAGGACCCCATCTCATTATTACCACCTTAATTTGCTTTTTTAGATGCGACACAACCCGCTTGTAATTAATTTATTTTAATAGGGTTCTAGCTTCTAAAAAATAGTTCTTTTTAAAGAGGTTTAGTATAGCAGAATCGTTTAAGAGCAGCAATAACTCCTTTTTGAGAATGGTCTCAATCGTAAGGATAAAATTTTTGACAAATATCAAACAACACGTTAAGGTTTGCTTTTATTCGCACAGGGTTTGTTATGTCGAAAAAGACGTATAATTTTTTTTTCATAGGCACTTTTTTTCTTACTACCCTCTATTTACAAGCTGCTCCTGAGAATGGATATGTTACAAATGTTTTAGGGAATACGGTAAGTGTGATTAATACATTAGACTTTTTGGATGTAAAAACGCTTAGCGTAGGGAGAAATCCTACTTTTTTTGCTATTTCCCCCGATGGAAAGTGGGTATATGTAATAAATGCGGTAGATTATAATTTGAGTGTGATTGACGCCCGTTCTAATGAGATTTTTGGAGACCCAATCGATGTAGGGAGCGAGCCTATTGCCATTGTCATTACTCCAGACGGGACAAAAGTTTACGTTGCAAATCAGGGAAGCGGTACTGTGAGTGTTATTAATGTAGGAGAGGATCATGAAGCAGCGGTAATTGATGTAGGTAGTGGTCCTGTTTGGATTGCAATCACCCCAGATGGTAGAAAAGCTTATGTTCTAAATCAGCGAAGCAATTCAGTGAGTGTGATTGATGTGGTAACAGATGTAGTTTCACCAACAATTTCGGTGGGAAGCAAACCCGGTATAATTGCAATCACCCCAGATGGTAGAAAAGCTTATGTTTCAAATTCGGTAAGCAATTCAGTGAGTGTGATTGATGTGGTAACAGATGCAGTTTCACTATCAATTTCGGTGGGAATAGGACCTGGTGTAATTGCAATCACCCCAGATGGTAGCAAAGCTTATGTTGTAAATCAGGGAAGCAATTCAGTCAGTGTGATTGATGTGGTAACAGATGTAGTTTCACCACCAATTTCGGTCGGAATAGGACCTGGTGCAATTGCAATCACCCCAGATGGTAGCAAAGCTTATGTTGTAAATAATGGAAACAATACAGTGAGTGTGATTGATGTTGGAAGTGATCGAGTGTTGGACACAATTGTGGTGGGAGATAGGCCCGGATTTGTTGCAATTACGCCAAATGGAAAGGAGGCGTATATAACAAATTTTTCTAGCAACACTCTTAGCGTGATTGACACCTCTAGTTTCGCAGTTAGAGAGATTAGTGTCGGTTTAGGTCCTATTTATATCGCGTTTCCACCTGGACTCAAGTCAGAATTCTGGTTTGGGGGTATTCGTAAAAAAAATGATTTTTTAGTGGTCAGTGAGTATTATAACTCCCTTGCTTGGAAAGATTCACAATCAGAGGGGGATATGGGCTACTATCTTAAGCGCAATGGTGTAGGGATTGCCACACTAGATAGGGGGACGACTTCTTATGAAGATCATAACCGAACATCTTTAGAAGTTGACACCTATATCCTTTATGTCATCGATTCAAGCGGGAATTTGACCCAGCCTCTGACCACTACAGTAAGAGGTTGAGATAATGAAACTTATTCAAAAGAGTGGAAGGTTTTGCAGTTTTTTAATGTTTCTTGCCTGTTTTTCAAATTTAAAGGCTCACGCTGAAGATGTGGTGAAGGGGAAAGAGAGTCATAAGCCCCCTGCTTATATTGATGTGAAGACGGGCTACTTTTTCTTTGCAGATCTTCCGATGCGCAATCTTTACAAGGAGGGGGGAATTGATGTGCAGATTTCTGGCGCTTATCCTCTGATTCCTTACCTCAATATTTATGGAAGTGTCGAGTATTTAGAAAAATCTGGCCGGTCCAGAAATGGTAACGAGCGAACTTCGATTTGGGAGGTGCCTCTAAGTATTGGCCTACAGCCAAATTTTTTAATTTCCTCCAAGTTGGATTTGCGTTATTATTTTACCCTTGGTCCTCGCTACATTTTTGCCTACGTTCACAATTGCTCTCACTACGTACCTCGACATATGCATTCAAAAGGGTTAGGACTGTTTGTAAACACTGGCTTTATATTTAATGTCTACCACGGCTTGACAATAGATATATTTGGCGAGTATTCGTACAAACGACTCCGCTTTTCCTCTCATAAGCCTTTTACTCAAGGTCATACAGTCAACGTGGGTGGAGCTCTTCTTGGATTAGGGATTGGTTATAGTTTTTAACCTACTCTACTTATAATGCTTAATCTATTTTCCTTTTTGTATTTATCAAATTGAAATTAAATTAGATAAGCCCGCAACTCACGTTAATGAAATTTCTTGTCTTGCAGCCAATTGAAATTTTCTTATGTGCAACGGGCGTTATCTAAGATCTTGAGAGATGTTTTGAATTTGGGTAATGCCTTTGGGTTTTAAGATTTTAATCGCATTTGCGTTGAGATTGAAGTCGGTTAGATCAATCATTTGAATGGTTTGATCATCAAAGGTTTTAAAGTAGTAGCGAAGGGACTGGGGGTCTTTGACAGAGGTAGCTTGCGTATAAGGGGAATAGGTCATTTCCCCTGTCGTTTCGCGGATAGAACCGAGGGGGATGTCAAATTGGTTTAGAAGGTGAAAGAGTTGGAGGACAGCTTGGTTTGCAGTTTTTGGGGGAAGGGCGGCTCCGGAAAAAATAGCGGCTCTTACAAATCTAGAGGGGGGGGTAAAATCTCCTGGCAAGCCTACCATGCCTGAGCCTTGTCCAAATTGCTTTAATATGACGCTATTCAGGGAAATGGGTGTGGCGTTGTAAGGGCTTAAGTTAATGTAATTGCGTAGATTAAGCATGTGCCAGTCAAATGTAGGTGAGTTTGTTAATACCCCTATTTCGTTATCATAGAGGATAAGTTTTCCTCCAAGGGGTTCAATGACTAGGCAGTTTCCATCGGCATCGTAGACGATGTAGTGAAATGGCGCTGGGGTTGGTCCCCATTCTTCTAAGACCGTTGGGGCTATATAAACCTCTTGAACTCCCTCTCTAACTTGGGAGCATGTGGCAAACTGAGTTAAAATCCACTGAGCAAAATCGGAGGGGGAGAGCGATCTTAATTGGTTTTCTTTTGTAGTGGGGGTATACCCTGCAAAATCGGGAAAATAGAAGGTGGCGACCGAAAGCCCCATTTCATTGAGTCCATCAAGGATAGCGGTATTGTCTGACGCTGTTGTCCCAACTACGGCATATTTGGATTTATAGATGAGTCCAGGGCCGTTAGGTGTGGTTGCTCGGAAAGAGTATCCTCGAGGAATTACTGCAGCAGAGGTGTCGACAGGAGTCCCAAATTCAAGGGTTCTTCCGTGAACATAGGATCCATCTGTCGCTGTTAATTTCATTCCCGTGCATGCAGCAAGGTGTGTCGATAGAAATAACAAGATCGAAAGGAGCATTTTCATCTCTTTATCCTCGCAATAAATTTATATGACTCATATCATGATCGTCATATTTTAAAAAGAGGGCATTTGTGAAAAAGGTTTTTTTAGGCTTTGGTTTGATTGTTATGGGCGTTGCCCTCTTTTCTTTATATGGAAAAGAAGAACTCAACATTGCAAAAAAAGTGGGTGGCGTGACTAGTGAGCTTGAATTTGTAGTTGTTGTCCCCTCTTTTAATAATGACGCCTACTTTGAAAGAAACTTAAACTCGATTCTTTCTCAGGATTATAAAAACTATGAGGTTGTCTATATTGAGGATTGTTCTACGGATAATACGTTTAAAAATGTATCTGAGTATGTTGAGGGGAAAAATTTCGGAAAATCGATTAAAATTATAAGAAATTCGGAGAATAGAAAAGCTCTATATAATTTGTATACAGCTATTCATGATTGTTCCAATGATAAAATTATTGTTTTGTTAGATGGAGATGATTGGTTTGCGGATGAACATGTCTTAAGTACTTTAAATGAGTATTATCAAAACCAAGATATGTGGATGAGCTATGGCCAATACATTCGTTATCCAGATTATCAAATGGGGATGTGCAAACCTGTTACAAAATCATTTTTGAAACGGAGAAAGATGCGTCAAAACAAGTGGCAATACTCCCATCTTCGCACCTTTTATGCCGGTCTATTTAAGAGAATTAAACTTTCAGATTTAGTTGAAAAGGGCTCTTTTTTTACCGCTGCTTGGGATCATGCAATTATGTTTCCAATGCTTGAAATGGCAAGAGAGCACGCCTATTTTACCCCAGATGTCTTTTATGTCTATAATTATGAGACTCCTTTGACTGATGCGAAGATACGTCTACAAGAGCAAGAAAGGGTTGCAGGTCTAATAAAACAAATGCCCCGATACTCTCCATTGACTGTAGATCCGAGAGCCCCTTTTGAACAGGGTGTCTCCGATTTAGTTGTGTTTTCCTACAATAGACCAATGCAGCTGTTTGCATTTTTGGAGTCTGCGAAAAAAAATGTTACGGGATTTCGAAAAATTGGGGTAATTTATCGGGCAGATCCCGATTTTTGGTCTGGCTATGAGGAAATAAAATATGTGTTTCCTGAAGTTCAATTTTTTAGACAATCTAATGAGACTCCAAAAGAAGATTTCAAACCACTTGTCCTAGAGACAACTTATGGGAAATTCGGCCAAGGGGCCGATTACATTGCCTTTGCTGTAGATGACATCATTATCACGGATCAAATTGATGTTCTCCATGGTGCATTGAAATTAAAAGAGACAGGTGCATATGGTCTCTTTTATAGATTGGGGAGACATGTCGATTATTGTTATATGCTCGATCAGTACCAAGGTGTTCCTAACTTACTTGAAGTGGGTGGAGGCTGCTTAGCGTGGCAATTTGAAACTGCTAAGGGGGACTGGAATTATGCAAATTCAGTAGATCTAGTGCTTTATGCTAAAAATGACATTCGGAAGGAATTAGAGAGCATCAAATACACCTTTCCCAATGATTTTGAGGGGGAGTGGTCAAAATTTGCAGATGCAAGCAAATTCGGTCTTTGCTATGAGAGGGCTAAAATGGTAAACATACCGATGAATATTGTTTCTACATTTCGCAATAGAGCAGCTCACACATTTTCTGCAGACGATTTAAACGACCTGTTTGAAGAGGGGTTAAAAATTGATATAGCCCCTTTTTATCATATTTTGAATCCCTCTGCTCATGCCGATATTCAGCCACAATTTATCCCTAGGACGCAATGATTAAGGGTCGTATTTTCCTTTTAATTACAGGGTTAATTTTTGCCAGCGTATTTGTTTGGAATCTTGTAAGTAATGGGACAGTTTATCAGAAAAGCGAGACAAAAAAGGGGTTAGAGTTTCGTCTTACCCTCGAGGAAAAACCGTTTGTAGTAATTATTCCCTCTTACAATAACGAAGAGTATGTTCAGAAAAATCTCTGGTCGGTATTGGAGCAAGAGTATAAAAACTTCCGTGTGGTTTTTATTGACGATGCCTCAACTGATGGGACGTATAATTTAGCAAAAGGGGTTGTCGGGGCCTTTGAAGCAGACGAGAAAGTGACATTTATTCATAATCAGACAAATTATAAAGCTCTATACAATCTTTATTACACAATTCAGAGCTTATCGGATGAGGAAATTTGTGTCATTTTGGATGGAGATGATTGGTTTGCTCATCCGAAAGTATTAAAAGAGTTAAACCGCTATTATAGTGATCCAAACGTTTGGATGACCTATGGTCAATATATTACCTACCCAAAATATGAAAAGGCAAAGGCGATTTCGTTTAATCCAGCTATTCGCAGTTTACGGGGGCAAATAGAACTTCCCCAGTTAAGAACTTTTTACGCAGCACTTTTTAAAAAAATCAAGATCAAAGATTTTTTGCATCAAGGAGAGTTTTTTAATACTTGTTGGGATTTGGCAATTACTTTGCCATTGTGGGAAATGGCTCGGAATCATTCAGTATTTATCCCAGAAGTCTTTTATGTTTATAACAGAGAGACTCCACTCAATGATGATAAAATTTATAAAGAAAAGCAGGCTCTTCTCTCTCGTTATATAAGGTCGTTGCCAAGCTATGAGGAAATTGAGACTTTTTCTGAATTTTGTGAAGGAGAATCGAGCTCTGCACTGATTGTCTTTTCTGAAAATAGACCTCTGCAGCTCTATAGTTTTTTGGAGTCTATTCAAAAGGAGGGGGAGAATTTCAATCCCATTCACGTCTATTACACAGTAAAGGATGAAGAGTTTGTAAAAGGGTATCAGATTGTAAAAGAAGCATTTGGCGACTCGGTAGGGTTTCATTTGTGGAATGATGGAACGCTGTTTTTAGAAGAGATTCAGCAGATTGAAAATAGGTATATCACACTTGCAAAAGACACGTTGGTAGCCAATCATCCCCTGAAGCTTACCAGTGCTATCGAGACCCTTGAAAAAACAGGCGCTTATGGAGTCTATTTCGATTTAGGACTCAATATTTCAGAAATTCCCTCTAAAGTCCTTTCAGTGGGAGAGGGCTATTTTGTATGGGACTTTGAATTTGCAAATTCTGAATGGGCAAATTGTAATCGGATTGATATGACTCTTTATAGAAAGGAGAGTGTAATCCCCTTTCTGAGCAAAATTCATTATAAAACAATTTCGGAATTCGAGACTCATTGGAAGCATTGCATAGATCTTAGGCAGATAGGCCTTTTTTATAGGGAGTCAAAAGTTGTCAATATTCCTTACCAAATTACTAAGGCCGATAGTTGTGAAAAAGCGATTCTTTACTCAGAAAAGGAGCTCAATGATAGATTGCTCGAAGGGTATAAAATTGATATCGCCCCCCTCTCTAATCAAGAAACACAATCTCGGGAAATTGAGTTTTATCCTCATTTTGTCTTGAGAGATTTTGATAAAAAAGATTATAGTGAATAGATGAAAAAAGTTTTTTCAAGTTTTGCTCTACTTTTTTTAGTTTGGTT
>ERZ650309.1220-NODE-1220-length-12069-cov-4.129599_pt1 | contig 12069 bp, 15 predicted proteins | sample MGYA00376245_ERZ650309 | MGnify/ENA primary metagenome ERZ650309 (study PRJEB26733, sample SAMN07839294) | wastewater metagenome | biome: urban; feature: wastewater treatment plant; material: waste water | place: USA: North Carolina | collected 2016-04-26 ...
GTGCGTTCTGTGAGCTGACCGGCTTTCGTCCCGAGGAACTGGTCGGTCGTCCGCTCGCCAAGGTGCTGTCGTCGGAGGAGATCGATCGTGCGCAGTCGCTGTTTGCCGAGCTGCTCAGCGGCGGTGGCAAAGGTCACGGTGCGGTCGCCAGCAGCATCGAGCTTCGCTGTCGTCGCAAAGACGGTGGCTTGGTGGATGTCGCGATCGCGGCGAGCGTGCTTCTGCGCGACGAAGGTCGACGGTTTGTCGTCGGCTCGGTGATGGACATCTCGGAACGGAAAGAAAAGCAGCTCGAGCTGATCGAGCGAGCGATCGAAGCGCAGCGCGACGCGGAGAGCAAAAACGAGCTGAATGCGGCACTGTCGGAAAAGCTGGCGCTCATCGAAAGTCAGCATCAGCAGATCCTCGATTTGTCGGCGCCGATTCTGGATGTCTTCGACGGTGTGCTGCTGCTACCGGTGATTGGCTCGCTCGATGATTCGCGGGCGCGGACGATCACCGAGCGGCTGCTGTCGGCGGTGGTGTCGCATCGGTCCAAGCTGGTGCTGATCGATCTGACGGCGGTTGAGACGATGGATCAGACCAGTGCGACGGCGCTACGGCGGATGCTGACGGCGATCGAGATGCTCGGATCGCGTCCGATTGTGACGGGAATCAGCCCGCAGATCGCGCAGATGCTGACCCAGCTTGGCGATCGCGGAGACATCTTCCGCAAGCTCGAGACGCTGCCCGATCTAAAAGCAGGCGTTCGCTACTGTCTGTCCCGACGCTGACCCACGCTGTACGGTGGCGAGCCTTTACGGCGCCTGGCTTCGTTTTGTAATATCCATTACATGATTCCATTTGAAGAATTCGTTTCTGCCATCGAGAAGTACAAGCGTCGCAAGGAACAGGAGGCTGCTGCGGCGCCTCCTTCGGGCGGTCGTCCACGTCCCGAGCGGCCCGCTCCGCCGCGCTAACCGCGTAGGGCCCGGGCGTGCGGGATTGCCTGTTTACGTCGAAAGGACAGGCGGCTATCTTGACGATGATGAAATCCGGCGTCAGAAGTCGTTCATCCTTTGTTCGCTGGGGCGCGATCTTGCCTCTGCTGGCTGCGGGTTGTCTGGCGAGTACCAGTCCGACGCCCAGCGCGGCTCCTTCGGCGCAGCCTCGGCCTGAGCTAAGCTGCGAGCGTCAAGGTGCCGAGCGCATCGAGACAGCGAGCTATCGCGGCGGCGGCAAGCCCGATGTGCTGAAGGTGTTTCATAAGAACATCGACGGCAATCCGCCGCTGTACATGTCGTGCAAGGAAGTCGACTTAAACGGCGACGGACGCAAGGACATGCTGCTCTACCTCGACAAGTACGGGCGCAAGCTCCGCGAGGAGTTTGACCACGACAAGGACGGGGTGGCCGATCAGAAGTCGCATTACGAAGCCGGTGTGATGGTGCGCGACGAGCACGACAGTGACTCCGACGGAAAGATCGATCTCATCGAGCACTATCAAGACGGCAAGCGCGTGCGGCTCGAGCGAGTGATCGTTCCGACCGCACAGCCTGGATCGTCCGCGACGCCAAGCACGACCGCCGCGCCCGCTTCTCCCTCTCCCACTTCGTCCTCGACGGGTAAGTAGCTTCGCGCAAGAAGTCCCCGCTGGCTGGAAAAACCCGGCTAGTATCTGCGCCGCTTTGTAACCCACCCGAGGTCACGATGTCCGACACGACGACAAGCGGTATTCGCGTCCAGGTAGAGACGCGTTATGCACCGGAGCGCTCGCAGCCCGAGTCGCGGATGCACTTTTTCGTCTACACCATCACGATCAGCAACAGCGGAACGGCTCCCGCGCAGCTGCTGAGCCGTCACTGGATCATCACCGACGCGACGCAGCACGTTGAAGAGGTTCGCGGTCCCGGTGTCGTCGGTCAGCATCCGTTTTTGCGTCCCGGCGAAAGCTACACGTATTCGTCGGGCTGCATGCTGCGCACCGAGTTTGGGACGATGGAAGGCTCGTATCAGATGGTGCGACCCGACGGAACGACGTTTGATGCGCAGATCGCGCCGTTTTTGCTGGCGCTGCCTCACGCGGTGAACTGATGGCGGCAGATCGCAGTCGTCCGATCGGTGTGTTTGACTCTGGCGTCGGTGGGCTCACGGTTGTTTCGGCGGTCCTGTCGCGTCTTCCGAGCGAGCGCATCGTCTACCTGGGAGACACCGCGCGGGTGCCGTATGGAACCCGAAGTGCTCAGACGGTGCTCAGGTACTCGCGCAATGCGGCCCGGTTTCTGCTTGCGCACGATGTGAAGCTGCTGCTGATTGCGTGCAATACCGCGTCGGCGGCGGCGCTGCCAGGTCTGCGGTCAGAGCTTCCCGTCGGTGTGCTCGGTGCGGTTGAGCCCGGTGCAGAAGCGGCAGCACGGGTAACGGATTCGGGCGAAGTCGGTGTGCTCGGGACGCTGGCGACGATTCGTTCGGGCGCGTATGAGCGTGCGCTGCTGGCGCTGCGTCCGTCGCTCAAGATTCACCTGCAGCCGTGTCCGCTCTTGGTTCCGCTCGTCGAAGAAGGCTGGAATGATCCCAGTGATCCGGTCAGCGATCTGGTGGTTCGTCGCTATCTGACGGATCTGCGAGCGCGCGCGCCCGTGCTTGACACGCTGGTGATGGGCTGCACGCACTATCCGCTGCTTCGTCCGACGCTGGCCAAGGTCGCAGAAGAGCTGTGGGGTCACAAGGTCAGCCTCGTGGACTCGGCGGAAGTGATGGCGCAAGCGACGGAGCGACTGCTGTCGGAACAAGGACTGCTGCTGCCGAAGTCGCCCGAGACAGAGCTGCATCCGACGGAGCGACTGCGCTGCTTTGTCACCGACGAAGCGCGGGTGGCAGATGTCGCGGCGCGGTTTCTGGGTCAGAAGCTGCCGCAAGTCGAGCTGGTCGATCTGTAATCGTCCGTCGCAGCGCGCTGTCTCAAGCCGTGGCTACAGCGCTTCTTGTGGCAGTGGCTCGCGATCCCAGACCTGCTGACAGGTCAGACAGCGCCAGCGAATCGGCGGCTTGGCATCGACGCCCACCGACGGATACACCGGCAAGCGAAAGCGACTGAGCGTCTGACGCTGCTCGATGACTTCTTTGACGATCTCGCCGTGGCAGATCTCGCCGGAAAACGCGGTGATGGAGATGTGTCGCATGATTTAGTCGAAGAACGCTTCGGTGCGGATTTGACGCTTACGCTCGACGCCGCGAGAGACGAGCGAGGCTTTGCATTCCTCGATCATCTGACCGTTGCCGCACAGATAGAACGTCGGACGCTGGAGCGACGGCAGAAGCTCGATCACGGCTGGAACGATGCGACCACGCTCGCGCCAAAATCCCCGAGGCTGTGACAGATAAATGTGCGTCGAAAGGCGCGGATTTTTGATCGTCAGCGACTGAAGCTCGTTTTGCCAGAACAGATCTTCTTCGTGACGCAGACCCCAGAACAGCTCGACGCGGCCCGTCTCAGGTCGAGCCAGCGTTTCCAGCAGCATCGGCCAGATTGGCGCAATGCCTGTTCCCGTCGCGATGTAGACGACATCACCGGGATGCGACAGATCATTGACGAAGAAGCCCATTGGACCCGTGAACGTCACTTTGTCGTCGGGCTGAAGGCTGGCAAAGAAGCGCGATCCGACGCCGTCTTCCAAAATCCGCAGGACCAGACGAAGCTCGCCTCGCTGCTCGGGCGACGACGCGATGGAATAGCTGCGCAGCGCGGCATTGCCGTCTGCATCTTCTCCGACGCGCATCGACAGAAACTGACCGGGACGAAAGCTGAGGTCCGGTTCCTGATGCGCAAAGATGTATTCCACCGTCTGATTCGCGAGAGGACGACGAGACTGCAAGCGGGCGTGATGGATTCTGTTTTGCACGGGTGGTAACGTAACGGCATGTTGCGATCTCGTCGAGTGTTGGCTGCGCTGACCCTGCTGATTGCTTGGCAGGGCGGCTGTGAAAAACGTAACCGTGCGGTGCCTCCTGCTCCGCCTAGCTTGCCTCCGATGACGGCTTCGGCTGCGCGAGGTCCAGCGTCGCCACCGAGTCAGCCGCCGCCCGCGATGCCAGCGGGTCATGCCGAGATGCTTCATGGTGTGCAAGGTGTTCCGCAGGCGATTCCGACGGCAAGTTCTGCGACGGTGCTGGCGAGCGGTGTGATCAAGATTGCCGACGCGGTCAAAGACAAGGTCAAGATGGGCGCAACCATCTTTGTGTCGGGACGTGGCGTGTCGGCGAGCGGTCAGCCGGGCATGGTGCTGCTTGCGAAGAAGCTGATGGTCAATCACTCAGAGATTCCGTTTGAGCTGACCGCCGATGATCTGATGGGAATGGGCGGCGCACCGACGGGACCGATCCTGATTGCGGTGCGTGTCGATCAAGACGAAGACGCGAGCACCAAGCAGCCGGGCGATGTCGAAGGACAGCTCGGGCCGGTGACGCTGCCCGCGAAGGCGCTTCAAGTGGTGCTCAGCACGGTGCGCAAAGAAGGCTCGGGTCCGCCGATTGATACGACGTTCGGTCACGGTGGCGCGATGCCAGCGGGTCACGGCGAAATGCCAGCGGGTCACGGTGAGCTTCCGCCGGGTCACATTCCAGTGCCTGGAGCCAAAGAGCAGCAGCTTCCGCCGGGTTACATCCCAGTGTCCGGAGCAAAGCCGGGATCGGCTCCAAGTGGCGCACCGCAGCCAGCGACGGCACCCAAAGCAGTCGGAACCAAGCCAGCCGGACATCCGTAGCCTCACGATCGATTGCGCGCGGGTGCAGAGTGAGCCGCCCGCGATGGCTTCCGAATGCACGGCGCTGCAGCGGCGTCGATACTGGCAAGGATTCGATCGCAGCGTTAGCTTTGTCGATAGAACGCTGCGCATCGTCAGCATCTGTTACAAGGACAGCGAAGAAGAGGAAAACCATGACGGTCACTTCATCAACTCGGATGAGCCTCGCGCTTGCAGGTCTGCTTTGGGCATCGGGTTGCGTGACGGTTCCTCGGCCTGTGCCGGTGGCGTCGCAGCCGCTTGCGTCGGTGCAGGTTGCGGGCGTGTCGGTCCATGTGCCACGGCTCGATCCGGGGGACTATCCAGGCGATGTGCTGGAGGTCATGACGCCCGTGCTGGTGGTGATCGAAAATCGCTCCAACGCCGAGATCTTGGTCAATCCCGACAGCTTTGTGCTGGTCGGTGCCGGTGGAGTGCAGTACACGCCGCTGCGGCCTGAGCAGCTTGCGCTCAAAGACACGGCGCCTGCATCGAGTGAGCCTGTCGAAGGTCTGTCGCTGCTCGCGTGGCGTGGTGGTGGCGGCGGTCGGGTCGGTGGCGCTCCCAGCTTTTCGGGGGTTCGCAGCGCGCCGGTCTATCGTGGACCGAGCGGCGTAGGCAGCGTTCGAGTCGGCGCGCCGGCTCCTCGCTTTGGCGGGGGCAGCTATCACAGCCCGAGCACCTACGGTCACTCAGGCTATTACGGCGGCTACTACGGACGATCGGGCTACTACGGACGGCCTGGCTATTACTCGCGACCTTGGTGGGGCTGGAACTATCCGTGGCTGTGGGGTGCTGGCTGGGGCATGAACTGGTACGGCAGCCCGTGGTGGTGGCAAAACCAGGGCTACACGACGTGGACGCGCTCGGATGCGGCGCAGATGGCTCTTCCGGCGGGACGGCTGCCTCCGGGCGGACGCACGGGCGGATTTTTGTACTTTCCGAAGCTACCCGGTGGGGAAGGTACGTCGCTGGTCTTGGCCTGGCAGCTTCGTGACTCGAGCGGTCAGCAGGTTCTCGGCGATGTCCAGGTTCCGCTGGAGCTGACGGAGCAGCAGTAAATGCAGCGATTGCTCTCGCGGCTCGGTGCGCTGCTGCTGCTGCTATCGCTGAGCTGTCAGTCCAATACGCACAATCCGGCGGCGCTGTGGATCGACTATCTCCAGAGCGAGCTGAACCTGGTGCTGGTCGATCACGAGCCGCCCCCGTTTTGAGGACCTGGTGTGAGGGCCGGTGGCTCTCCTTCCACGCTAGAGGCGGCGTATCCGCTTCGTGAGAGCATTCCCGCTGGACGCTGGGATCTGATTGGCGACGGGCTGCTGCTTGGCAATGGCGTCAGCAAGATGCGTGTGCGCTTCGAAGTTCGGGTGCGCAAAGCACTTGCCAGCGACGACAGTGCCGATCAGATCTTGTTCGCGGTGGAAAACGTGTTTGTGCGCGATGCCGCAAATCCGCTCCAGGCCGTGACGTTTCAGACGCAGGTGGACGGGCTCGCTGGGGAGGCTGAGTCCGGCGACAAGCTGGTGCTGCGCTTCACCGGGCTGGCCGCAGACAGCGACATCGGCGCGATGTACATCCCGAATGCCGACGGAGCATTGCGCGGTGGGCGGATTCCTCGGGTGCAGCTTCCGCAAGTGCCGTAGCGACACGCAGCGTCAGGCACAGTGACCGCCGGGAACGAACAGCGAGCGGCTTAGATCTCGTCGATCTGAGCGTTTCCGTCGGTTCGGCTGGATGCGGCGCCCGGATCGCACTCGGCGACAATCCAGTCGAGATACGCTTGGTTGACCGACTCGACGGACAGACGGACGATCTCGGGCACGTCGTAGGGATGAAGCTCGGTCAGGCGCTCGACCAGCGCGGGATAGCGCTCGGCGGTGGACTTGAACATGCAGACCACCTCGCGGTTTGAGACCACTTCGCCTTGCCAGTGATAAATCGACGCGACCTCGCGCACTTGGTTGACGCACGCGCACAAGCGCTCGTGAAGGAGCGTGTGTGCCACCTCGCCCCACTCATTTCCAGCCGGAAACGTACACAGGACGATCGCAAGCTCGGAACCATTTGCAACGGGAAGTGTGTCAGCCATCGATCCAGTATACGGTCAGCCAGCCGAGTGACGAAAGACCCGCGCCAGCCTGCATCGAGGGACCCTCGCTCCGGTCGCAGGCATAGATCTGGGTTCACTTTTGACGTCATCAGGATCTCGAAGCGAAGTGAGTCTGTTCGCCCTATGACAAATTGCGCAAACTATCTCGGCAAAAAGCAAAAATTGGTATAATCACGAACAATGACAACCTCTGTGGTCCCAGAGCAGGTGGCCCCGTATGAGGTCTTTGCCGACTGTCCACTGATTAGCGGCACGCCGCTGGTGGCGCATCTCTTGGGGCGGAGATTCGAACAGCGGCTCAATGAACGAACGGAGCAGGTCTTCGACAGCGAGATGCAAAAAGCGCTGCTCAAGACGCTGTCTCATCTGTGCGCGGTGCTGGGTTGTAGCTTCGGATACGCCGATCGAACGGATCTGCTGCTGTTTGCGATTTCGCAAGGCAGTGATGCGCGACGGCTGCTGGCTCGCATCGCGGGGGAAGCGTCGGCGAAGCTGTCGTTGATGGTGAACGAAGTGTTCACGTTCGATGTCCGGCTGTTCGAGGTTCCCAGCGTCGAGCTTGCGCGCACGTACTTTCTGTGGCGACGGCAGCGTGCGGAATCAATGGCGATTGAGCGCTATCTCACCCATGTGCTGGAGCAAGCCAAGACCGCGCCCGCGACGATCCAAGCGATCCTGGGCGGCACCGGTTCCGAGCAGCGGATTGCGATTCTCCGTCAGCACGGCGTCGAATACATGGCGCTTCCAGCCTGGCAGCGTCACGGCTCGTCGGTCTATATGTCGCAAGAAGATGGCAAGCAGCCTCAGCTCGTGATTGATCTGCGCCTTCCCGACGCCGCCAGCTTTCCAGATTATCTCACCAAACACCTTGGCTAGCGACGCGAGCGCGTCTGGCTGTGGGCCTGCGTATCGGTGGGCTTCCTCGACGAAAAATTTTGCCTGATCCCGCGCTGGTCATAGATACTGCCGCGCATGCGCGCTCTGGCATCGTGGCGACGAATCCTGGTTGGAATTGGCACAGTGGCCGTCACGCTTTGTTTGCAAAGCCCGGCTTCTGCGGCGAGCCGAACGCATCGCAAGCCCGCGTCGGTGGCTTCAGCCAAGTCGAGTCAGCGGCTGACCAAGAAAAAGCCGGCTCGTCGACGTGTCAAAGAGCGTCCGATTCCGGTCTATACCCGCAGCGGCCAGCCGAACATTTTGGCACGGGCGGCGGTGGTGCTGGACTTGTCGACGGGAAATCCGCTGTTTCAGAAGAATCCCGACGAGGTTCGTCCGATTGCCTCGATCTCGAAGCTGCTGGCGATGCTGGTGGTGATGGATCGCAAGCTGGATCTCGACGCAGAGACGGTGATTACGCAGGAAGATGCGCGACGGACGACGCGCGGAGCCAAGTCTCGGCTGATGGTCGGGATGAAGCTGAAGAACCGGGACCTGCTGCATGCGGCGCTGATGGCGTCGGACAATCGTGCGGTGCTGGCGCTTGGACGGGCGGCGGGACTGTCCCCGGCTGAGCACGCCGAGCTGATGACGGCGAAAGCGAAGAGCCTGGGTCTGCGCAAGACCGAGTTTCATGATCCGACGGGGCTCGACTACGGCAACGTGTCGTCTCCGCGTGAGACGGTGACGATGCTTTTGGCGGCGCTGAAAAACCCGCTGATTGCCAAGGCGTGTAAGACGCGCTCGTATGTGGCGCAGGTGCTCGGGCCGAAGAAGCGAACGATCGAGTACAGCAACACCGACGTGCTGCTCGCGTCTCGTCACGAAGTGCTGGGCGGCAAGACCGGCTATAACGATCGCGCGGGCTACTGTCTGGTCGTGGCGGCGAAGCTGTCGGAAGGCGCGGGCAAAGGTCGCGAGGTGGCGATGGCGTTCCTCGGGGAAGAAGGCAAGATGAGCCGCTTTGCCGACTTTGGACGCGCCGCGCAGTGGCTGCAAGAAAAGCACCCGACTGAGACCAAAGCGGCAGTCGAACCAGCGACGGAACAAAAGACTGCGAAGCTGAGCGACAATCGTCGAGGCTAACGGATGAAGCGGTGGCTTTTTGTGGCGACAGGGCTCTGGCTGTCCGTCGCAGGTGTGGTACGTGGGAATCCAACGAAAGCGCCGACGCAGGATCTGACGAAGCTGCCCGGTGTTCAGACTGCGACGCAAGACGATCCGCTGGCGACGCTGCGCAAGACCGCCGATGCGCTGATGGCTGGCTTGACGAGCGATGCGCGGCTCTATCCTCGGCTTTTGCAGCTGTGTGACCGCTTTGGTCCGCGTCTGTCGGGCACTGCGAACCTAGAGCGCGCCATCGACTGGATCTTGGCCGAGCTTGTGCGCGACGGACTTTCGACGGCACACGGTGAGCCGGTGATGGTGCCGCGCTGGGTTCGTGGCACAGAAGAGCTGTGGCTGAAGTCTCCGTCGGAGCAGCGACTGGGTCTACTCGGCCTGGGAGGAAGCGTTTCGACGCCACCCGACGGAGTGTCCGGGCAAGTCCTGGTCGTTCAGCGCTTTGAGGAGCTGACCGTCGAAAATGCCCGCGACAAGATCGTGGTGTTTGCGCCGCCGTTTGTGTCGTACGAAGCGAACGTGCCGTTTCGACTGTTTGGTGCGATCAAAGCGGCGGAAGTCGGGGCTCGGGCGGCGCTGCTGCGGTCGCTGACGCCTCAGTCGCTGGGAACGCCGCACACGGGCGTGATGCTGTACAAAGACGGCGTTGCGAAGATTCCGTTTGCGGCGATTTCTCCCGAGTCAGCGGATCTCATGCTGCGTCAGCAGCGAGACGGACAGCGCATCGAAGCCAAGCTGGTCTTGCACAGTCAGTCGCTGCCGCCGTCGCCCTCGCGGAACATTGTCGTCGAAGTAAAAGGGCATGAGCGTCCCGCTGAAGTGGTGCTGTTTGGCTGTCACATTGACTCGTGGGATGTCGGACAGGGCGCGCACGACGATGCGGGAAACTGCGTGGCGGCGTGGCATGCGCTGCGAGCGGTGCAGGCGCTCAAGCCGCGTCGGACGATTCGCCTGGTGATGTGGACGAACGAAGAAAACGGCAGCGCGGGTGCCAAAGCGTATGCAGCGGCGCACGGATCGGACAAGCACGTCATCGCGCTCGAAGCCGACAGCGGTGTGTTTCGACCGACGGGCTTTCTGTTTTCTGGGGATGATGCAGCGCTCGCAAAGGTGCAGAAAGTGGCGCAGCTGTTGGCTCCGCTGCGCGCGTCGATGGTGGGAACTCCCGGCGGCGGTGCGGACCTGCGACCTCTGGCGGAGCGTGGCGTGCCAGTCGTTGGCTTGCAAGTCGCCGGTGAGCGCTACTTTGTCTATCACCACTCGGCGGCGGACACCGTCGATAAGGTCGATCCCGCAGACCTGGGTCAAGTCGCAGCCGCGCTGGCGGTGTTCGTCTATGGCGCGTCGGAGCTGTGGTAAGCGCGCCCGGCGTGCTCGTTAGTCGACGCGGCGCTCGTTGATGCCGATGACCTTCTTCGGGAGCGGCAGCGGCTTGCGGCCTGGCTCGAAGCTGGTCAGCACAAACTCGGCTTTGCCCAGCTCGGTTTCGCCTTCGATGCGCAAGGGCAGTCGCGCTGCATCGTCGCTGACCCACACGGTTCCAAAGCGCGGAGGCCGACCGACTTTTTGACCGTTGTTGACGATGCGCTCGCCGCGACACTGGATCTTGATGGCTTTGCGCAGACCCGCTTCGGTCTGAAGCTCTTCGCGTCCGACGACTTCCATCGTGCCTTGATAAAACGCCGAGCCATCGAGCACGATCAGATCCAGCTTGTCACCGTCGTGAAGTCGCATCGCTCGCAGCAGCAAGAGCGCCGCCAGTGGATCGAGCGGCTCCGTCGGCATCGTCATTCTGCCGCGCTGCTCACCTTGCGGTCGCACAATCGCCAAGTCCACGGTCTTTCCATCGAGCGTGATGTCCGCCGTGCGCATCCGCCAGCCGCTTTCCTGCAAGTGAATCGTGCGCGGTAGCAGCGTCGCTCCATCGAGCACCAAGCGATATTGCTCGTGCAGCCCCGAGATCGCCTTGGCCAGTCCCAGCGCTTCGGCTTCGGCAACGATGTTGATGACCGATCCTGTGCCTTGCTGAATCGGCGGAGAGATCGCCATCCGTGCGCGTCCCGCATCGACGGAACCGAGGAATCGAAGGCTAAACGTGAACGCTTCACCCTGTCGCGCAGGTCGTCCCGCTGGCGCCGCATGTCCGACGCTGGGCTGGGCCAGCAAAGCAAGTCCCGATAGCGCGAAGGCGGCTGCGATGTGGGAAACGGACGATGTCTTCATGCTCGATTCGACGATTGGAACGGCCCAGTCATTTTGTCGACCAGTGCGCGAGATCGTCAAACTTCAGGTTAGCGCTTTGCTTTGGCCAGCGTGATGCGCCAGACACCTTTGGTCTTCGCTTTGCTCGCGAGCAGCGTCTTTGGCTGAAAGCCCGGTGCGCTCACCTCGCAGCTTCCATCGTGAGGCACTTGAACCTGACAGCTTGGACTACAGCCGAGCGTTTCTCCGCCGCAGCTTACCCGCGCCAGCGCTTTTTTCGGTCCAATCGCCAGCTTCACCTGGAGCGGCGGCTTCACCTTCGGCAGCGGATCGTGCACCGAATCGGGCGAACCTGTCGGCGGGTCCGGTGTCTTGGCCAGCTGCGTGGTTCCGTCCGGCTTGCCGGTGCCTGCATCCTCTGTTGGCCTGCTGATTCCCGACTCACTGTGCGGTGGCGGCTGTCCGACCGTTCCCAGATCCATCACGCTGCTCGTTCGGGGCGGATCTTTGCCATCACTGCGCGTTGCCAGATACAGCGTCGTCGCGAGCAGCAGCACAATCACGCCACCCGCCGCCTGGCCTTCGGTCGCAATCACAAACTCGGCCCCGCGAGCCGTCATCAGACTCAACATCAAAATCAGCGCACAGGAGCACCTGAGGGAGAACATCTTCATCCGGCAACAAACAACCCACGCCGCCCGGCGCAAGCTTCGGCAATGGTTCAAAACTGGCCTACGCCACCACAATCCGGCTCGTGCCCGCCACACCCCGAACCACCCGCACCTGCGTGGCAATCCGTTCCTTCAACAGCTCGACGTGAGAGATGAGTCCAATCGTCTTGCCGCGCGAGCGCAGGTTCTCCAGCGCGCTCAAGGCAATCTCCAGCGTCTCCGAATCGAGCGTGCCGAAGCCTTCGTCAATGAACAGCGAGTCGATCGG
>ERZ650309.1222-NODE-1222-length-12061-cov-6.627769_pt1 | contig 12061 bp, 9 predicted proteins | sample MGYA00376245_ERZ650309 | MGnify/ENA primary metagenome ERZ650309 (study PRJEB26733, sample SAMN07839294) | wastewater metagenome | biome: urban; feature: wastewater treatment plant; material: waste water | place: USA: North Carolina | collected 2016-04-26 ...
TGATGATTTCAATGCAAATGTCTATACATTCATTACAAATGTAAACGGTGGGGCCTGCGATAAGCTTCTTAACTTCGTTCTGGCTTTTGCCACAGAAGCTACAACGTAAAGTGTCTTCACCTCTTCGCATCACCTTGTGGCCTCCACTTCAAATTGAGTTTTCGACATTATTTGGTGAACCATTTTTACTTCGCGCGACAGCGTTTTAGAGAGTGTTGAATTCGTTCTGACATTTGCAAAGCGCTCACAAAACAGCGCAACCATAATTTTTGATCCAATCACACGCAAGCAATCAAACCTTGGATAGTATGGCGACAACGGCTGTAAGAATCAGTCTCCGAGCACCAGAGTGGATTTCAATACTTCACAGGCTCGAACGCATTTATCACATATCTGGGCATTAGTTCCCGGAAAGACCCTTTCCCCTTGAGGATTGTCTCGATCATGGACATTAAAACTACAATTCACCATTCCCGCCGAATCTTCACTGAAAAGCTTTTTATACCAAGGCTGGTTGGATTTTGGCGGCCTCATCCCCATTTCGCGATAATCGTATAGCAATTGGACACACACGTCCACGCACTCATCACAAATGAACCCAGAAGTGCCTTCAAACAATCGCGCCACTTCCCCTTCTCCCAAACCGCAGAAAGAGCAGCGAAGCACCGGACGCGGCACTTGTCGGCCTAAACTTCCACTGGCTCCTGAGTGAGGACTGACTAAGGGGTTGTAACTGTTCATACTCAGTGTGCAAATGCGCCAGGGGAGGGACTTTGCCCTTTCGCCTGACGCATTTCTTGTTCAGATTTACTCGCGCTGTTTGATAACCAGGTCAACGATTCCGTATTCCTTCGCCTGCGCCGCGCTCATGATCCGGTCGCGATCAACGTCCTTTTCGATCTGGTCAAGCGGGTTGCCCGTGTGATCAGCCAGAATCTCATTCAGTCGTTGACGCATACGAATAATCTCTTCGGCGGCGATTTTGATGTCGCTCGCCTGTCCCGAGATTCCGCCAGCGTGAGGTTGATGGATCAAAATGCGGGAATTCGGCAAAGCGAACCGACGTCCTTTGGATCCTGCAGCCAACAAGACAGCAGCCATCGAAGCGCATTGTCCAACACAAAACGTTGAGACCGGGCAACGCACAAACTGCATGGTGTCGTAAATCGCCAAGCCAGCGGTGACGGACCCACCGGGAGAATTAATGTAAAGCGAGATTTCCCGATCCGGGTCTTCAGATTGAAGGAAAAGCAATTGAGCGACAACCAAGTTGGCTACTGTGTCGTCAATTGGCGTTCCGATGAAAATGATATTGTCTTTGAGCAGCCGGGAATAAATGTCATAAGCGCGTTCACCGCGCGGCGTCTGCTCAATAACCGTTGGTGGATAGTAACTGGAACTTGGGTTAGTCATAATGCCTACTTTACCTTTTCCGGCAGAATTATCTGTTGGTCAGATTACACCGGGCTATTTTGGTTGACCTGCGGGGTGTTACTCAACAGCGGCCAGGGCTTCGGGACTTTCTTGTCCGGATTCTGCCGATGAATCGCTTGGGACGTCTTCGATCGTTACCTCGGCGCTGCTTAAAATAACATCAAGCGCTTTGCGATAACGCAGCCTGGATTCGATACTAGAAATCGCGTCTTCCCTTGTCAAGCGAGCCTTGACTTGCTCCGCGGTCTGTCCCATTGATTGAGCCATCAGCTCAATTTCCGCATCAACTTCTTCGGCATTGACGCTGACACCTTCTGCCTCTGCAATTTTTGAGACGAGCAGAGCGGCGCGCACGTCGCGAGTGGCATCTGCCTGGGCTTCGCTGATTCGCTCTTGCCAGTTAATAGTTTTCGCAACTTCGGGGGGCATTCCCATGCGAGCCAACATGTTGCTGAATTCTCGCAGACGATTTTCAACGCCTTCATTCACCAGGACTGTTGGAACCTCAAATACGTGGGTTTCCAGCAACTGCGTCAGCGCGTCTTCGCGGAGACGATTATCCGCCTCGGTTTCTGTGTTCTTGGCCAAACCTTCCCGCACTTTGTCGCGCATATCCTGAACGGTTTCGTACTCGCCGATGCGTTTGGCGAATTCGTCATTCAACTCAGGGAATTCTTTTTCACGAATGGATAGCACCGTCGCAGTAAAATCCACGGTCTTTCCGGCCAAGCCTTTCGAGCCAAAATCTTCGGGATAGATCACACGAAATTCCCTAACATCGTCGGGTTTCACGCCACGCAGATGTTCACTGAATTCAGGTTGAGTGGCTTGAGCTCCAATTTCGATCTCCACGCCTTCAGCGTTTAGATCTTCCTTTTCGTGCTCTGACTGTGGATCAAGGAATTTGCCCACCAGGTTCACCGACACGAAATCCCCGTCTTTTGATGAGCGATCTTCAACTGGCACAAACTCGGCGGCACTTTCTCGCCAGCCATTAATTGTCTTTTCGATGTCCTCGTCTGCCACGGTCGCCAATCGCTTGGTAAGCTTAAGCCCCTTGTATTCCTTAAGCTCAATTTCCGGCAAGACCTCAATACTGACCTGAAATTTGAATGGCTCGCCTTCGGTAATCGAAAACTCTTTCAGTTGCGGCTCGCCGACGATGCGCAACTTATGGTCAGCCACTGCGTGCTGCAACGCATGGGGCAATAGCTGGCCCATCACTTCCTCTTTGACTTCCTTGTTGAACCGCTGTTTGACAACATCTCGCGGGACGCGTCCTGGACGAAAGCCGGGCACTTTCACATACCGCGTGTAAGCGTCGTAGGTTTTCTCAAACTCTTTTTTGACCTCTTCCGCCGAAACCTCAATCGAGATGTCTTTCTGACATTGGGAAACGTCAGTGATGACTACTTCCTGTTTCAATGTTATTTACCTTCCTTCAGGTTAGCTGCTCCGTAGTCCACCAACTTACTCAGAGTCGAAAATCGTCAACTCCGATGAGCCTTCTTACCGATCATACTCAAAACTTGAGATCGCAGGCAGGCTGCTGATGTATCGAGCGCGGGAACGGGTTTTGGATTTGATGCGAAAGGGGGGACTCGAACCCCCACGCCTTACGGCGCCAGATCCTAAGTCTGGTGCGTCTGCCAATTTCGCCACTTTCGCCCATATATCTCGGAACACAGAGACTAACAAATTTCACATGAGCGCGCAACACAGCCATTGACGCACGTTTGACAGCTTACAGCCATCAACCTATAACTAAGTGCGATTAAACCAATCTTCATCCAGAAGGAGAAAACAATGAGTTTCATTACACGCATCAATCAGGACATCGCAACAGCCATGAAAAACAAAGAAGCGGAAAAGCTCTCGACGTTGCGCATGGCCAAAACGGCTTTGATGAATTTCGAGATTGAAAAGAAGGGCAAAGCAAATGATTCTTCAGTGACAATCGACGATGCTGAAGCCTTGAAAGTTCTGCAATCACTGGTCAAACAGCGACGCGATAGCATTGAACAATACCAGCAAGGCGGCCGCCCGGAATTGGCTGAAAAAGAAGCCGCCGAAATCAAATTTATTGAAATATATCTGCCTGCCGCTGCCGACGAAGCAACTATCGCCAAGTTTGTGGATGAAGCGATTGCTGAAACCGGAGCCAGCTCCATGAAAGAACTTGGCACCGTCATGAAAGCCGTGATGGCCAAACTGGCTGGACAATCGGCGGATGGCAAAATCATCAATCAACTGGTTAGATCAAAACTCGGCGGCTGAGGCCGCTCCAGCTAAGAGTTTATTGAGGAACAGTTCGTTAAACCAAGTCGTAAGAGTGTCTGATCGATAATGTGGCTTCTAACTCCGCTGGCCACGAAAATGACAAAGAAAGTGAAAGTGAGGATGGAATCATGGGTACGTTTTTGTGGTTGATTGCTGCTGTTTTGGATATATTCGCCATTTACGATGTGATGAATTCCAGACGCGATTGGGCGACCAAAGCAGTCTTGTTGGTTATCATTCTGTTGATCCCGTTTATCGGATCGGGACTTTACCTGCTGGTCTTTCGCGATAAAAGCTACGCTTGAAGCAGTGGATAAAGAATTATCTTGCTGCTTTGGCAGTTGAGCTATGGCGCAGAACTGCGCCCGAACGTTCACCGGTCACTTTCCCCTCAGCGACAACCGTTCCCCCATTCACCAAAACATATTGAATGCCGACTGACTCAATGTTCGGTTGAGTCATCGTTGACCGGTCAATCACTTGAGTGGGATTGAAAACAACGATATCCGCTTTCATGCCGACTTTGACCGCTCCGCGATCTTTCAATCCCAACCGCCAGGCTGGAAACGAACTCATCTTACGAATCGCCTCTTCCAGGCTGAGCCATTTCTCCTCGCGAACGTAACGGCCAAGCACTCGCGGAAACGTTCCTGCGCCACGCGGATGCCGCATGCCTATGCCGCCGTCGCTGGCCACCATTACCCAACGTTGCTGATAAAACGTTTTGATGTCGGGTTCGATCATGGTCTTTCCCACAACTCCCGCACCACCGTCTTTGACGATCTGAATGTAAACGTCTACGGAGGATTTCCCGCTGGCTTTGGCAATTTCGTCCAGAGTTTTGCCTTCGTAATCGCGATGAGCCGAACAACTGGCAATCAACACATTGCCGCCTCCCCCCACATCGTCCAGACCTTTTTTGACCGCCGCCGGATCATCGTGTTTGCGACTGGGCACAAGCACGGTGATCGTCGAATGCCAGGCGTCGTAAGGATAACAATCCGCGGTGATGTCCAAGCCTGATCGCCGAGCCGCTTCAATCAGCTTCACTACTTCAAAAGCTTTGTTCCAAACGCCGACTGTGCCGAGCTTGATGTGAGAAATCTGTACGGGCAATTTGGCTTCGCGTCCAATGCGAATGGCTTCGCGGAAAGCATCCATCGCCAGATCAGACTCATCCCGAACGTGGCTCATATAAATTCCGCCATAACGAGCGGCGACCTTCGACAAAGCAATCACTTCTTCGGTCGTCGCCGGATTGCCAATGTCGTATTCCAGCCCACTGGAAAGCCCAACCGCGCCATCGCGCATTCCCTGGTCAACCAATTCCGCCATCTTGGCGATTTCAGCTTCGGTCGCAGTGCGTTTGAAATCCTTGCCCATCACTTTCTCGCGAACCGTTGCGTGGCCAACGAAGGCAATTACATTCGTCGCCAGTCTCTGTTTTTGGCACCATTCCAGATAATCCCCAATCGGAAAGGGCGAGCCGCCATCCGGCCCCACGGCAATGGTCGTAATGCCTTGCAGCGTTTGAGTCCTGGCCGTCGGTTCGTTGGCAAACCCGCGTTCGGAATGATTGTGAACATCCACAAACCCCGGCGCGACGATCAAGCCTTTCGCGTCAATCACTCGTTCGCCCGGCTGAGGTTTCAGCTTGCCGATTTCCTTGATCGTGTCGCCGACAATTCGCACGTCGGCAACTCGGCGAGCCGAGCCAGTTCCGTCAATCAATGTTCCACCTGAAATCAAAACTTGAGTGTTGCCGCCCGAATTGGGCTGTTGTGCCAACGCCGACAGCGCCAACGCTGCCAGTAAAACCAGAACCGTTCGTTTCATTGCTTGCTCCTGACAAAATTGAATTGCTGGCTGGAAATGCGTGGCGTTTTATAACACGCGCGCCGGACAACTGCCCAGACAAGCGCGATGGCAGGTGATAAGATGCGCCGCGTCTGGAAATCAGGACGCGATCAAACTTTTATCCAATCAACACTCAGGAGAAATTATGGCAATCACGCGAAGAGAAGCGTTGTTGTCCACCGGCGTGTTAGCAGGCGCAGCAATGTTTTCCCCAAAACTTGCGGCCCAGCAAACCTCTCTGCCGCCAGCCGCTGTCAGTCTTGGCGATTTTGAATTGCTGGCGCGCCAGCGCATGACAGAACTGGCTTGGGAATACATCAGCGGAGGCGCAGGCGATGAACTGACGCTGCGTTGGAACCGGGAAGCATACGACCGCATCAAATTGAAGCCGCGCGTCCTGGTGGATGTTTCCAAGTTGGATACGCGCGTAAATTTGTTTGGCCATGAAATGCCGTTTCCGATCTTGCTGGCTCCGGCGGCGTACCAAAAACTGGTTCACCCTGAAGGCGAGCTTGCCACCGCCAAAGGCGCAGGCACGGCGACAATGGTGGTTAGCACAATGGCTTCGGTCAGCGTGGAAGAAATCGCTGCCGCCACCAAACAACCTCCGTGGTTTCAATTGTACGTACAGCCGGATCGTGGCTTTACGAAGGCTCTGGTGCAGCGAGCTGAAGCCGCCGGGTGTCAGGCTCTGGTCGTCACGGTCGACACGCCAATTCCCGGATTGCGAAACCGCGAAGAGCGAATCAAGTTCGCTTTGCCGCCGGGCATCGAACGGCCAAACCTGAAAGGCTTGAACACGGCTGGAAGCAGTCACCTGCCAGCGGAAAATCAAATCTACAATGCGCTGTTTGATCCGAAATTGACGTGGAAAGATGTGGAGTGGTTACGCTCGCTGACGCGATTGCCCGTGTTGTTAAAGGGAGTGTTGAATCCTGACGACGCCGACATAGCAGTGAAATCCGGCGCTTCGGGTTTGATCGTTTCCAATCACGGATCGCGCAACATTGACACGCTGCCCGCGACAATCGAAGCCTTGCCCGAAGTCGCAGCCAAAGTCGCCGGACGAATTCCAGTGCTGGTTGATGGCGGAATTCGCCGAGGCACTGACGTTTTGAAGGCTCTGGCTTTGGGCGCAAAAGCTGTGTTGATCGGTCGTCCTTATCTTCACGGTTTGGCTGCGGCTGGAACCGATGGCGTTAATCGAGTTGTCAGCATTCTTCGCCGCGAATTCGAAATGGCGATGGCGCTGACCGGGCGAACTTCAATTGCTGACATTGACGGCTCTGTGTTGTGGCCGTCTCAACAGGAGAAAACCAAATGAATGACAAACTGGCGCAGTTCGCCAACCAGAACTACCTGAACATGGAAAGTTACCGCAAAACCGGCGAAGCCATTCGCACTCCGTTATGGTTCGCTCAGGATGGCGAAACGCTTTACTTTTACACCGTTGCGCATTCGTTCAAGGTCAAACGCCTGAAGAACAATCCACGAGTGCGCGTTGCTCCGTGCGATATGCGAGGCAATTTGAAAGGTGATTGGGTTGACGCCACAGCGCGATTGCTGGACACTGCCGAAGCTTCCCACGCAGATAACCTCTTAAATCAAAAATACGGATTGCTGAAACGCACGCTGAATTTTTTTGCCAAACTTCGCGGCCACAAACGCGCGTCGTTTGCCATTACTGTCAGCTGAGTCAGCACTGTCCGGTAGCGAGCGGATTCCCGCCGTCTTCCCGACCGGTCGCAAAATTGGCTCAACACTTCAAGTCTCTACCTTATGCTGAAAAAGCAAAACCTTCTGCGGCTGACTTTGTTCAGTACCCTGTTTGGCCTGTTTCTGACGGCAGCATTGGCTCAGGATTCTCCGCCGCAAAAGCTAACGCTTGAGCAGGCCGTTGAATTGGCGCTGAAAAATTATCCGGCGATTCGCGCAGCAAAAGCTCAAACTCGATCCGCCGAAGCGGACATTGATCTGGCGAAAACGTCTTTGCTGCCGCGCGCTGATTTGCTGTGGCAGGAAAACCGCGCGACGCGCAATAACGTGTTCGGCTTGTTGTTGCCGCAATCCACCATCCCTTCCATTTCCGGTCCAGTCCTAAACGACACGACGCAGACCAGCGCCTGGGGAAGCGCCGGAGGTTTGTTGTTTTCGTGGGAGCCGTTCGATTTCGGTTTGCGAAAAGCCGGGGTTGATCTGGCCAAAGCGCAAAGCAAGCAAGCCGCTGCAATTGAAACCGTCACACAATTGGACGTCAGTGTCGCTGCCGCCGATGCGTTTTTGACGTTGCTGGCTGCTGAGCAAACAGTTCATGCCGCGCAAGCAAACGTCGAGCGCACAGAAACCTTTGCTAAAACCGTTGGCGCGCTGGTCACCAACCAACTTCGCCCCGGCGTGGATTCTTCGCGCGCTGAAGCTGAACTGGCCGTTGCCAAAAACCAGTTAATCCAGGCCGAACAAACTGTCGAACTCGCTCGCGCCAACCTAGCAGAAGCAATCGGGTTAAGCGGAACGAACTTGACGATTACCGCCGGCCCTTTGCTGGAACTGCCGCCTGTCGCTCCGCCGCCTGCGCTCAATTTTTCGTTGCATCCGCTGGCAATGGCGCAAACTGCAACAATTGACACAGTTAAAACGCGCGAAAAAATCCTGGATCGAACCTGGTTTCCACGCTTCAATTGGCAATCAGCAATTTACGGGCGAGGCACGGGAGCAAAACTCGACGGCACGTTCGACAACGCCAGAGGCTTTTACCCGGACACGTTCAACTGGGCGACTGGCGTATCAATCAGCTTTCCCGTTTTTGATTTCTTTGGCTTGCGCGCTCGCCGCAAAGCCGAAGCGAACAAGCTGCAAGCCGAACAAGCACGTTACGACCAAGTCATCAATACGCTGAAAGCCCAGGACATTCGCGCTCGCATTCTGATTGAATCCGCCCGCAAAATTGCCGCCAACACCGAAATTCAAATCAAAGCCGCGCAGGAAACGCTGACACGCGCCAAAGTCCGTTACGAATACGGATTGACCAACATTGTCGAAGTCGCCGACGCGCAGCGGTTGGTGGCCCAGGCGGAAATGGATTCGTCTGTGGCGAAACTGGCTATCTGGCGAGCAATGCTGGCAGGCGCCAAGCTGCAAGGCGATTTGACTGCATTTCTAAAGCAAGCAGCCAGCAATCATTGAGCTGCCTGGGCATCTACTCAAACTTTTCGGAGGTTGCGCATGAAAACTACCGTTGACCGTCAAACGATTGACCTGTCGGCATATCCCGATTTGGTGGTGATCTATCTTGGAATGCGTGTGAATTCTCCACGAGGATTGCTGACATTGGCGCGGACCGGCCCAAGGATTCAACAAGCCGTTGATGAAAAACCTGACGGGTTGCTGGCACACGAACAAATTCTTTATGGCTTGTTTCCTCCGCACCTTGGCATGCGGCAATACTGGCGAGATTTCGACGCGCTGGAAAAATGGTCGCGGCAATTGCCGCATCAGAAATGGTGGCAGGATTTTTTGCGCGATTCGGGTGGCACAGGGTTCTGGCACGAAACCTATTTTATGCGCGGCGGCATGGAAGCCATTTTCGACGACATCAAAGTTCCGCTCGGCTTTACGCAATTTGCTCAACCACAAACGGCACGCGGCCCTATGTTTTCGTCTCGCAAACGACTGATGAACGAAGAATCGCGCGCAGCATCAGTCATTAGCGAAGAAGAACTTTACCGGTAATTACCCAACCATGTGGCTTATTAACACTGCGCTCCGTCGCCCCTTTACAATTCTGGTTCTGGTCATCGGCATCGCGCTCGGTTCCGGGCTGGCCATCAAGCAAATGCCTGTGGACATCTTTCCGAACCTCAACCTGCCGGTGATTTACGTCGCTCAACCATACGGCGGAATGGACCCGGCGCAGATGGAAAGCTTTCTGGTGTCGTATTACGAGTATCACTTCTTGTACGTCGCCGGAATTGAACACGTTGAATCGCGCTCGATTCAAAACGTAGGCCTGGTCAAACTCTTCTTCCATCCCGGCACGGACATGAGTCAGGCGCTGTCGCAAGTGATCGCTTACGTCGAACGGTCGAAAGCGTTCATGCCGCCGGGAACCGTCAATCCGTTCATTATGCGATTCGACGCCGGAAGCGTGCCTGTCGGCCAACTTGTGTTTTCCAGCGAAACTCGCGGCGTTGGAGAAATTTCCGACCTGGCATTGTTCCGTGTTCGTCCGCAGTTTTCGACCTTGCCGGGAGTCAGCGCACCTCCGCCGTTTGGCGGCAATCAGCGCACGGTCATCATCCGTGCTGAGCCGGAAAAGCTGCGCGCATTTTCCATGTCGCCCGAAGAAGTCGCCAAAGCTATCGCCGCCAGCAATGTCATTCTGCCTTCGGGCAATGTTCGTACTGGAGACCTGAACCGCATCGCTCCGATGAATGGCGTGGTGCGCGACATTCAGGAACTGGCCGATGTTCCGATTCGCAATGGAACAGGTGCAAACGTGTATGTCCGCGATATTGGCCGAGTCGAAAACGGTAGCGACATTCTGACCGGTTACGGGTTGGTCAATGGGCGGCGAACGGTTTACATCCCGGTCACTAAACGTTCGGACGCTTCGACGGTGGACGTGGTCAACAACGTCAAAGCCGCTCTGCCGCGCTTTCAATCGCTGGTTCCCGAAGACATCAAAGTCAGTTTTGAACTCGATCAATCTACCATCGTCAAAAACTCAATTCGCGGTTTGATTCTGGAAGGCGCGATTGGCGCTTTGCTGACAGGGTTGATGGTGCTGCTTTTCCTTCGCAGTTTCCGCAGCGCCTTGATCGTTGTCCTGACAATACCATTTTCGCTGCTGGCTGGCGTCGTCGGGTTGTGGCTGGCCGGGCAAACGATCAACGTCATGACATTGGGCGGATTAGCATTGGCCGTGGGCATTCTGGTGGACGAAGCCACCGTCGAAATCGAAAACGTCAACACGCATCTGTCGCGCGGAGAATCGCCGCATCAGGCTGCGTTCAACGCCGCGCGACAAACCGTGGCTCCGCGTTTTCTTTCGATGTTGTCGGTGCTGGCTGTTTTCGTGCCGTCGTTTTTCATGACTGGCGTAGCCAAATCGTTGTTCATTCCGCTGACTCTGTCGGTCGGCTTTGCAATGCTGGCGTCGTATTTGTTGTCCAGCACGCTGGTTCCCGTGCTGGCGGCTTGGTTGCTGCGTTCGCATGTAGTCCCGCCTTCAGGCGACGAGCTCGTAGTTCCGCCTTTAGGCGGCAAGGCTTCTGAATCCAAACCGATTCCGCCTAAAGATGGGACGACAAACGCTTTTGACCGTCTACGCTCTAGTTATGAAAAGCTTCTTTCCGGATTGATGAAACTGCGTTGGCCGATCTTTGCCGCCTACTTGCTGATTGCCTTCGGAATCATCTTTCTGGTCGGCGGCAGACTTGGCACAGATATTTTCCCTGAGGTTGAAACCGGAATGTTTCAGCTTCGATTGCGCGCTCCGGTCGGCACGCGAGTCGAACGCACCGAAGTCATTGCCCTGAAAGCTCTGGATGCCATCAAAGCCGAAACCGGCAATAACGTAGACATTTCGCTGGGTTACGTCGGCACTCAACCCGCCAGCTTCCCAATCAACGCAATTCATTTGTGGATGAGCGGTTCGCACGAAGCCGTCATCACCATCGCGCTGAAACACGGTTCCGGCATTCGCACCAGCGACCTGAAAGAGCGCCTGAGAAAGAAATTGCCCGAAGTCATTCCGGGCACTCAATTGTCGTTTGAAGCCGGCGATGTCGTGACGAAGGTCATGAATTTCGGTGCAGCGACTCCCGTCGAAGTCGCCGTCAGCGGCCCGAACCTTCAGGCCAATCGTGGCTTTGCCGATAAGCTGTTGGCCGAGATGAAAAAGATTCCAGCGTTGCGCGACCTGCAATTCGATCAGGCGCTGGACGCCCCAAGCGTTGACATCAAAGTTGATCGCAAACGCGCCGGTCAATTGGGCCTGACGATGGAACAGGTCGGACGTTCACTTGTCGCCGCGACTTCATCCAGCCGATTTACCCAACCGGTTTACTGGCGCGATCCGGCCAGCGGAACTGCGTACCAGGTTCAGGTCGAAATTCCGCAATCAAAAATGTCTTCCATCGAAGATGTGCAAGGCGTTCCGGTCAATGCGGCTGGCGGCGTTCACGCGCTGGCAGGTGACGTAGCCGAAATCAGTTACGGCACAACCGTCGGCCAATACGACCGTTACAACCAACAGCGAATGGTGACCATCATCGGCAACATCTTTGGCAAGGATTTGGGCAGCGTCAGCCGGGAAATTGACGCGGCCATCAAACGCTCCGGTGAAGTTCCGCGCGGAGTGACCGTCGCCGTTCGCGGCCAAATTCCGCCAATGCAGCAAACGCTGTCGGGGTTGCAAACGGGGTTGTTGCTGGCTGTCGCCGTGATCTTTTTGCTGCTGACGGCGAACTTTCAATCGCTGCGCGTGGCG
>ERZ650309.1225-NODE-1225-length-12037-cov-3.957687_pt1 | contig 12037 bp, 6 predicted proteins | sample MGYA00376245_ERZ650309 | MGnify/ENA primary metagenome ERZ650309 (study PRJEB26733, sample SAMN07839294) | wastewater metagenome | biome: urban; feature: wastewater treatment plant; material: waste water | place: USA: North Carolina | collected 2016-04-26 ...
TGATCAATGTCATCGGTTCAGCGCGCACCTGGCCCTGTACGCCCTGCACGCCCTTCGCCTGCTTCGGACACAGATTGAATGAGAAACGCAGGCAGTGCTTGGTCACCATCAGCGGCACTTCGCCGGCCTCCTGATGCGCTTCGTAAGCTGCGTCGATCGTGCTGACGCCATGCTTCGCATAAAAATCGCGCGCCGCCTGGTTGTAAACGTTGGCAAGGTAACTCAGCGATTCGCCGGGGTAAGGCGCTGGCGGTTCAGTCGCCGCCCGCCGCGACCACTTAACCAAGCGCGCCGCCCGGTCAGCCTCCAGCGCGGCCACGGCATCGCGCCGCAGTGCGTTGGCGGCCGAGGCCGGGACGAACCACGGCTGCGACCATGCGATTTCCACTTCGGTGGCGCTGAAGATCGTGTTGCCCAGCTTGGCGAGGTTCTCGCGCAGACTTGCCTCGGCGCGGTCCGGGCTCTGTGCCGGGTCATGCGGCAAGGTGACGGTCGCCGTTCCACAGGCACCCGTTTCGTCGGTGACCTGCAACGCGAAGCCGTCGGCGGTCTCGGTGAAGCGCAGGCTCACGTCGATGCGTCGCTCGGCGGACTTGCGCGTCAACGCCAGCTCCCAGGCGTGATCGCGATTGCGGCTCAGCGCGACGCCGGGTTTCAGTCCCGCAGCCTCAAGCTCGCGAACTGGCTGATTGGGGGTGACTCGCCAGACTTCGCCCATCTGCCGCGCGACATTCACCTGCGCGCCTTTCACCTCGCGTTTGTGCATCCAGGTAATGCCGTCGCCATTGGCCAGCGTGTCATGTGCGTCCACCTCGAACCACTCCGCCGCCACCCGGGTCACGGTGCCGAGCGGCAGCCCGACGTGAATGGGGGCATCGAAGGCGCCGATATCGGTCTTGCGTCCGGTCGCGAAGTAGTCGGTGCTCTGGCGGTTGAAGGTCTTGTCGGGATCAGGCGTGAAGGTGTAGCGGCAGCGACCATGTGAGGCCCGTGCAAGTTCGGGCCGTTCTTCCAGAATCTCGTCGAGCAGCTGGCGGTAGTGGGCGGTGACGTTCTTCACGTAGCCCATGTCCTTGTAGCGGCCCTCGATCTTGAAGCTGCGGATGCCGGCGTCGATCAGCGCGCGCAGGTTGGCGCTCTGGTTGTTGTCCTTCATCGACAGCAGATGCTTGTCGAAGGCGACGACACGGCCCTGTGCGTCTTCCAGCGTGTAGGGCCGGCGGCACTCCTGCGAGCAGCCACCACGATTGGCGCTGCGCCCGGTATGCGCCTCGCTGATGTAGCAATTGCCCGAGAACGCTACGCACAGCGCGCCGTGAATAAAGTATTCGAGCGGCACATCCGGGTTCACAGCCGCGCGCATCTCGCGAATCTGCGGGATGGTGAGTTCACGCGCCAGCACCAGTTGCGAAAAGCCCACTTCACCGAGGAATTTCGCCTTTTCGACGGTGCGGATGTCACACTGCGTCGAGGCATGCAGCGCGATTGGCGGAATGTCGAGTTCGAGGATGCCCATGTCCTGCACGATCAGGGCATCGACGCCGGCGTCGTAGAGCTGGTGAATGAGCTTGCGTGCGACCTCCAGCTCACTGTCGTGCAGGATGGTGTTGACGGTGGCGAAGATGCGTGCGCCGTAGCGATGCGCAAATTCAACCAGACCAGCAATGTCGGCTACCGTGTTTTCCGCCTTGTTGCGGGCACCGAACGAAGGGCCACCGATGTACACCGCGTCGGCGCCGTGCAGCACCGCTTCGCGGCCGATATCGGCGTCACGGGCGGGGGAGAGCAGTTCGAGGTGGTGGGCAGGGAGACTCATGGCGGGCAGATACAGCGGTACAACCGGGCTAAGCGCGTATTTTCTCGCAGATCGGGCACTGGCGCTGCCGGATGACCGGCCCTAGCCGGCTTTGCGCCGATTGGCGATGTAGTCGTCGACCACGCGCTCCAGCACCGCGAGGGGCAGGGCACCGTTGAGCAGCACCTGATCGTGAAATTCACGGATGTCGAAGCGGCTGCCGAGCGCGCTGCGCGCCCGCTCGCGCAGTTCGAGGATCTTCAGCATGCCCACCTTGTAGGCCAGCGCCTGGCCGGGGTCGACGATATAGCGCTCGATTTCGGTCACCGTCTCGGCTTCGCCCATGCCGGTCTCGCGCATCATGTACGCGATCGCCTGCTCGCGCGTCCAGCGTTCGCTGTGCAGGCCGGTATCGACGACGAGGCGCACGCAGCGCAGCATCTCGTCGCGCAGGCGACCGAGATTGTTGAGCGGATCCTTCTGGTAGCCCATCTCCCAGGCCAGATGCTCCGCGTAAAGCGCCCAGCCCTCGTCGTAGGCGGTGAATGGCAGAAGGGAGCGGAAGATCGGCAATCCAGTGAGCTCTTGCGCGATGGCCGTCTGCAGATGGTGGCCGGGCACCGCTTCGTGATACGCCAGCGTGCGCATCGCATAGCGCGGTGTTTCGGCGACGTCGCGCAGGTTGGCGTAGAACGTGCCCGGTGCAGAACCATCCATCGGCGGCGAACTGTAGTACGCACCCGGCGTGCCCGCCTCGGTGAATTCCGGCATGCGCTTGACTTCGACGCGGGCGCGGGGTTTGGTCTTGAAGCCGCCATCGAGCCCCGCAGTGATTTCGTCGATGATCGCCTGATAGTCCTTGAGAATTTGTGCGCGACCTTCGGCACTGTCGGCATAGCGCTGCGACGGGGACCTCGCGAGCGTCGCGATGCGCTCGGCACGTGTGCCCTGGGTATAGCCCGCTTGTGCCAGTATCGCGTCCATCTCGGTGCCGACGCGTGCCACCTCCTTCAGACCCAGCGCATGAATCTGCTGCGCCGTCATCGTGGTCGTCGTGTTGCTCTCGATTCGGTACTGGTAGTAAGCCGCGCCGTCTGGCAGCGCCCACGCGCCATCGTTGTGGAGCGGTTTGCCACGTAGCGTTTCAAAGTAGGCTGCAAGACTCGCGTATGCAGGCAGCACATTGGCCGCCACGGCTGCCTCGGCGCGAGCAAGCAGGGCAGCGCGTTGCGTTGCATCGATGCGATCAGCAGGCAGCTTGCCGAGCTTGTCGCGCAAACTGGAGACCAGCAGATTGTTGCTCGCGCCAGCGGCGGTGAAATCGCGGATCTGGTCCAATGCCTTGGCGACGGCGAACTTCGGCGGCAGGATGCCCTTGGACTCGCGAATTTTCAGGTCGGCGATGACCTCGGCAAAGCGGCGCGGGAACTCATTGAGCCGTGCAATGTAGTGCTCGGCGTCGGTGGCGTCGTTGATCTGCTGCTGCTGCGTCATCAGGTTGGGCAACGAAGTGTGTACCCCGACCATCTGGTTGACCGGCCACCCGTGATGGCGCCAGCGCTCTGCGCGCACCCTGTCGTCAACGTAGTAGGCAAAGATGTCGTAGGAGAGCCGGTCCTGCCCGGTGAAGGCGCTGTGGTCATAGCGGCGCAACGTCGCCTGGGTATCACGCAGCCAGGCGAAAGTCTGGTCCTCGTGGGCTTGCGAGGCGTCAGCCAGCTTTGCGTTGTGGCCGCGGATTCCGAGCGGCTCGAAAATGCGCAGCGCGGTGAGGAACTCCGGGTTGTCCAGCGCGAACTGCACAAAAACCCGTGTGTAGAACCAGTTGACCGACAACGGCTTGCCGTACCAGGTGTGAATGCCGAGTGCGACCGCTCCAGTGGTCACGACCCCGACGACAATCGAAATCCGCTTTAGCCAGAGCCACGAGGTTGAATGGCCGCCTTGCTTTTGTACTTCGTCTTTCTGCATGCTTGTCTGGAGCTTGTTGGTGATGGAGCCGGGCGGCCGACTCGCCAGTGGAGTCGTTGTTTCTACGCCACCCATCCCGTTTTATTTGTGGACACGTTTTCTTTTGGGGCAGTGTCAGCAAAGCGCGGCAATCGCTGGCAATACAGCTTTACGTGGAAAGTCTTATCCAATAAGGGCGAATAGGGCTATTGAGCAAAAAGTCGACTTGCATCGATCTATCCACCCGCGCCCAATGCAAATGCGATTCTTGCTGAAAAGCTGATCCGTCAGCACGGCTGCTGCTTCAAGTCAGCACGGCCGCATGATTCGCACACCCTTGTCTTCCTCCCGGCTGCCGGTGCTGCTGACGCGGCCGTCGTTGCCATAGCCAACATAGAAGCAGGTTGGAAAGGTGCCGTCCATGAAGCGGTAAACGTGTACCAGTTCCTCGGGCCGGAACGGATAGCGCAGCGACCAGTACGATGGTCCGATCAGTGCTTCCACTTCGTCCTGCGTCTGACCGATGACCACCTGGGCAACCCGCTGCGGTGTCAGCCCCTGAACGTTGCTGACCAGCTTGCCAGTCCCGTCAAAGCTCAGGATTTGCACCGTGCGGCCTTCCGGTGCGCTGCTGTACGCCCAGCGCTCGCCGCCACCAGACCCGGCGGGCAGCCGCACTTGCGTCGTCGGCGCTCCCCATGCGGCGCGCACGTCCGCCGTGCTTGCACCGGGCTCCAGTGGTCGCAGCGACATGCAGCCGGCGACCAGCGCCATGGTGGCCAGGGCGGCCAGGCTGCTGGATCGCAAGAATTGAGTCGCCGTCGAATGCGCCATGATGCTGCTCCTGAATCGATGCCGCGATGTTACGTGCACTGCGTTGCATTCCCGCTGCCAACGAGCTCGACGCGATGCCGCCCGCCGCTGTGCAACCCCTCAGGACGCGGGCTTCGTCTACGCTTGCAACATGGTTGCTTCTCCTGTTTCCTCCGCCGCTGCGGCCTCGGAGCATACGTCGCGTGCCCTCGCCATTGGCGTAATGCTTGAGGCTGGGCGGTTGCAGGACGCGTTACGCGATGCGGAAGAGGCGCTGCGAGGCTGTGATGACGAGGAACGCCCGATCCTGCTGTGCATGAAGTGCAACGCGCTGGTGACCCTTGGGCAGCCACTCGATGCGCTGCGGGTAGCAACGGCTGCACGCGAATTGGCGCTGCCGATGGGCAGGCCGCTGCTCGTTGCCGAGGCCAATCTGGCGCTGTCATTTGCACTGCAGGCGCTGGAGGAGCACGACCGCGCCATCGATCTCGCGGCAGAGTGTGAAGACATCGCGACCACTCATCAGGATCAGGAATTGCTGGCACGGTCATCGCGGACGCTCGCGATTTCCTACTCCATCCTCGGTCGCCATCAACAGGCAATCCCGATTCTTGAGCGGGTGGTGCAGCAACTCGAACAGCATGCGCGGACCCCGGAGCGCCTGTTCCACGCCCGCTACTCGCTGATCAACGCCCGCTCCCGGCTGAGCAGCACCGATCGCCGGCCGGAGACCGAAAAGCTCGACACCTATCGCGGACTGCTCGCCGACTGGCTCGCCTTTGTCGAGGACGTTGAAGCGCGCAACCTGCTGCGACTGCGGGCGATGGCACTGGGCAACGCCGGCATTGCCGCCCGCCTTGCCGGAGATAACGAACTGGCCCTGCAAATCCTCGCGAGGGCGCGCGATGAGGAATACCGCCTCGGTCTGCGCGGCCACGGCGCGGTGTCGGAAAGCCATCTGGGCGCCGCTTATCAGGCGCTCGGTCGTCCGCAGGAGGCGATTGCGGCGTTTCGAAGTGCCATCGACAAGCTGAAGGAGGGCAATCCACGCGATCTCGCCGGTGCGTGGGAGGAGCTGGCTGCCGCCTACGAGTCAGTCGGCGACACCGCCGCCGCGCTCGATGCACTGAAGCAGACACGGGCTGCAGAACGTCGCCTGCGTGATGATGCGGCGCATTCCGCTGCGGGGCGGCAGGAACGGCGCGACGAAGTGAACCGGCTGGCGGAACAGTGGACACGACTGGCCAGTGAAGACGGGCTCACGGCACTGGCCAACCGTCGGGCGTTTGACCGCAAGCTGGCAGCGCTTGCAGAGGCTGCGAAAACCGGCCATCCGTTTGCCGTGGTGCTGTTCGATCTCGTGCGTGCGGGGTTCGGCCAACGCCGGAAGACGTTGCGTCGAGCGCTTGGCGAGCGAGTCACCGACGCCCAGCTCGAGGCCGCGGAGATCGACGGTCGGCGCCGTGCCGAGGAGCTCGACGTGGCCGAGTGGTGCCGGCTGACCGAGGCGGTCTCGCCCCTTCGGTAGGGTCCGCAGCATGATCACGCTCTCGGCGCCCGCCAAGCTCACCGTCAGCCTCCGCCTCACGGGCCTGCGTTCGGACGGGATGCACCTCATCGACGCCGAGATGGTGTCGGTCGACCTGTTCGACACGCTCCACATCACCGAGGGCACCGGCGTCTACATGGCTGGACCGGCCGCCGGCGACCTGGTGGGACGGACCGATGGCACCGATCTCGTGAGCCGCGCGCTCCGTATGATCGGCCGTGACGTCCGTGTCGACGTGGACAAGCAGATCCCCGCCGGCGCCGGCCTGGGGGGTGGCAGCAGCGACGCGGCGGCGATTCTCCGGTGGGGCGGCTTCGACGACCTCGATGCCGCCGCGAAGCTCGGCGCGGACGTGGCGTTCTGCCTCGCCGGGTCGCGGGCGCGGGTGACCGGGATCGGCGAGATCGTCGAACCGTTGCCGCCGGTCGACCGCACGTTCACCCTGTTGACGCCCCCGGTGCACTGCTCGACGCCGGTCGTCTACCGGCGGTGGGACGCGATGGGTGGGCCGACCGCACCGGATGGCGCGGTCGATCCGAACGACCTCACCGACGCGGCAGTCGCCTCGTTCCCCGAGATTGGGGAGTGGCGGGACCGCCTCGAGGAAGCGACGGGGATGACCCCGCGGCTCGCCGGCAGTGGATCGACCTGGTTCGTGGAGGGTGACTACCCGGGCGAAGGCCGACGGGTCGTACACACGATCGGTGGATCGGCCGTGGTTCCGGAGCGTTAGCAGGAACGACGCGACCGTGCCGAGCGGAGATGCCCAGCGACCGAGGGCTACTTTCCGCGAGCTCGGCGTTGGTGGCGAGTGCGGCGAAGGAGCTTGCGGTGCTTCTTCTTCCGCATCCGCTTCCGGCGTTTCTTGATCAGTGAACCCATGGCGGGAGGCACTTTAGCGAGCCGTCTCCGAGAGTGCGAACCCGGAACGACATTCGCCGCGCGTCTCTGCACCGTTTGTTCACGAGTCCGTGCCTTTCGCTTTCGAGCCTGCGTCGGTAGCCTTTCGCTTGTACCTGCACTCGTGCTGATCGGCGCAGAGTGAACGAACAGAGACTCTTCGTGAGCTTGCGCCGGTGGGCGCCCTCGCAGGAGCAGCGGATGGGAATGAGCGCATGAGTGACGTTGGGACGCTGGCAACGCTGCCGGATCCAACCCTGGTCGAGGAGAAGAACTCGATCAGCTTCCGGTTCGGACGCCGTACCTGGCTCGCCATCGGTGCGCTGACCTTGATCACCGGCGTGCTGGCGATGACCGCAACGTTCTTCCTGCCCAAGCAGTTCGTGGTGTCCCGGTCGCTCCTGATCATGTCGGGCAACAACCCCAACGACAACGACACGCTCATCCGCGCGTTCGAGGAGATCATGGCCGACAAGGGCTTCGCCGCCGAGATCAAGGCGAAGACCGGGCTCAAGCTGCCGGCGGAGACGATCAAGGCGATGATCTCCCCGAGCCGCCCGCCGGCCGCCGCCACCATCAAGGTGTCGGTGCGTTCCACGAAGATGGCCGAGGCGGACAAGGTGTCGGCGGCGATCGTTCCGACGTTGACCGAGGTCGTCGAGAGCGGTCAGCGCAACCTGCCCATCGAGGAGCGCATCTCCGGCCCGATCGTCCAGGAGATCTTCAACCGCCCGATCCGTGAGGAGGAGTTCGTGCCCTGGTGGGTCGGCCTGTTCAGCGGCGCTTCGATTGCGTTCCTCATCGCCTTCGTCGTTGCGGCGTTCCGCCAGTACCGCAAGCCGGTCATCAGCTCGGCGCGTGACGTCGGCGATGCGCTCGACCTCCAAGACCACGCCCATCGCGCCCTGCCCGAGCATGCGGTTGACGCGGTAGCGCCCGACGATGGTCCGGCCCGGCGACAGATCCGGCAGCGGCGCCGCCTTGCCGCCCTGCTGGCGCAGGATCGCCCCGATGAGCCGCCGCGAGCGCGCCGCGATCTGCCGGCGCAGCTCGAGGTTGAGCATCTGCACCTCGCGGTTCTTGGTCTCGAGCTGCAGGATCTTGGTCCACACGTCCTGGCGCATGGACTCGAGCGACTCGGCCAGGTGCACGTACGGGCTGCCGATGGGCACCAGGATCGGCGTGCTCAGGTCGCCCGAGGCCATGCGCACCGCGGCGTCGAGGAGCGCGCGCTGCTCGTTGAAGCGCTGCTTGGTCATCGCCGCCTCGACCTCGGCCTGCATCGCGCGCGAGGAGGCGACCACGATCGCCACCTGGTTCGCTAGCCCGAGCAGCAGATCGAGGCTGTCGTCCTCGTTGCTGCTGCGCCCGCGCTCGACCACCAGCGCGCCGAGCAGCGCGCCGCGGAACAAGAGCGGTGCGGCCAGCAGGCTGCGCACGCCGCGGCGCTCGTGGCGCGGGACCTCGCGCACCAGCGCCCGGCCGCGCGCCAGCACCTCGTCCGCCGCGCCCTGCTCGGACGCGTCGGCGACGTCGACGGAGCGGCCGGTCACGTCGTGCCCGGCGCGCAGCTCGAGCTGCTCCTTGCCCTCGGGCAAGAGGAAGAGCAGCGCCCGCCGCGCGATCAAAAGCTGCGCCATCTGCTCCAGCGCTACCTGCGCGCGCTCGTCGGGCACCAGCACGCGCGTCGAGGCCAGGCTGGTCTGCAGCACCTGCGTATAGTCGCGCAGCCGCTGGTGCACGCGCTCGATGCGGCGACCGAGCACGCCGGCCAGCGCCAGCATCATCGCGCCGTTGGCGTACTGGCTCCACGAGCCGTCGGTGCGCACGATGATGTTCATCGCCACCAGGACGTCGTGCACGCAGATCACCGCCGCGATCAGCAGGCCGCCGGCGAAGATGCGCGCCTCGACGTTGCCGCGCACCGCCGCCAGCACCACGGTCACCGACACCGCGATGACGTCGAACACGATCGCCAGCTGCAGCGGCAGCAGCGTCGTCATCACCGAGACCAGGCCGCTCGCCACCAGCAGCGCCGCCAGCACCACCTGCACGCTGTGCAGCCGCCGCAGCAGGCGCATCACGCCGAGCGGCCCGCGGCCGAACATGCGCTCGATGAACCAGCACAGGCACAGCGGCGCCAGGTGCAGCGACCACAGCTCGACGTGCGTCCAGGTCAGCGCGCCGGACCACAGGAGCTCGCGCACCTCGAGCTGCGTCAGCGTGTAGACGCCCATGGCCAGGCCGAAGCTGCTGTAGGCCAGGAAGATGCGCTCCTGCCGGCGCAGCAGGAACAGGCAGAGGCCGCCGACCCCCAGCAGGATCAGCATCCAGCCGACGACGAAGCGGCCGAGATCGTCGAGGAAGAGCTGGCGCACGATCTCGCTGCGCGTGCCGAGCAGGGGGATGCCGGCGACACCGATGTTGCGGTGCGCCGAGTAGACGCGCAGCGCCAGCACCTTGCCCTCGTAGTTCACCCGTCGCTGCGGCTGCCCGATGCGCGGCGGCTCGAGCGGGACGAAGTGCGCGCTCAGGCCGCTGAAGCGCAGGGCCCGCGGGCCGCTGAACTCGCCGAAGCGGTAGACCAGCTCGCCGTCGAGGTACGCCTCGAAGATCTGGTCGACGCTGTAGAGGAACATCACGGGCTCGGCCAGCATCTGCCCGCTCAGCCGCGTGCGCAGCCACAGGGTGCGGGGCTGGGCCGGCCCGGACAGCTCGTGCAGCGGCCGCAGATCCTGCCACTCGGCCGAGCGGCTCGAAGGCAGCGCCCACAGCGGCCGACCACCGGGAGCGAGCGGCGAGTCGCCCCAGCGCATCTCCCAGAGGCCGCGGTAGACCCCCGGCGGCTGCGCGGCGACCAGCGGCGGCGCGACGAAGCCGAGCGGCGCCGGCTCCGGGGCGTCCGCGAGCGGCGGCGGCTCGCTGTCGGTGCCCTTCATGACCTGGTGCAACGTGAAGATGCAGAATGCCATCGGGACCTCGGCGGCCATCGGCCTGCCCATCGCCCTGGCCGGGGCGGTGGGCTACCTGATCAACGGCTGGGGCACCGAGGGCCTGCCGGCGTGGACCGCGGGCTTCGTCTACCTGCCCGCCCTGGTGCTGGTGAGCGCCGTGTCCAGCCTCACCGCCCCCGTCGCCAGCCTGAGTTCCGGCGGCGTACCGATCACCTGGAGCGGCAGCGGCGGCTGATCCGGCAGCGGGTTGGTTGCCTACCTTGAAAAGAGAATTAGTCGCGGCAACAACACCGGTTGTGCCGACCTTCTGAAACCACAAATCCTGTTTCTTGCCTGCCGTTGCTTCTGCGATTAAGTCACCAAGTGAAGTGAATCCCATTCCAAACTGATGCAATTGGCGACGGTTCCAAGTTCTATAGGCACGCTTTAGACGATCTAAATTATATTCAAACAGGCTCATCATTCCACCGGCTTTGATTGTGCCGATGAAATCCCCATCCTTTGTCGCATAGATTTTGCTACCTGGGATGTTGCAGACGGCAATAGGCGGACCATACCAGCCCTTCATTCCATGAGAAATGCGGTCTACTTCATCCGGCCCTAGCCATCTTTCTAATTTGTCTGAGTGTGTTGAGAACATTCTGAATCCTTTTTCTTTTATTTAGGCTTATCGTGCCCTTGCCGCCCAAGTATGCTTCTTTCCTAGTGCCAGGGTTCCGTAGTTTCTGCCTGTTGTATTGACGTTGGCATTTGTGTTTCTAATCTTGTAGCCAGCCGCTAAGAAATCTACATCAACAGAAGAAGTGACAGCGGCGGAAGCTTGACCGGCTGGATACTGAACTGTCTGAGGATTAAACCCATTATCGAAATAGGCATAATAACCAGCGGCGGCGGTCAATGGTGCTATCAGCAAGAATTGAGGATTGGCCTGACTGACTTCACCATTTGAACCTGGATTTGCAGCATTTCCACGATGGTACATAAATTCTACGATGCCTGGAGAACGTGGGAACACATATCCAACATAAGTAACCGCGTTTGCATTTAGATTATTTGTTGCGTTGTTGGTGACCATAAATTGCTGGAATGTGGTCGTACCTGTGCCCCATGGAGAGTTTGTATTACCCGTTGCTACACCAGTACCGTTTAACTGATTCCAATATGTTCTGTTGGTCATACGCCATGTGTTGACATACCAGTTACCGGTTGTTGAGGTTGCCTTACACATCAAGAAACGATGGCCGGTTCCTCTCTCTGATGTTGCATTATGGGTGATGGCACGATCAGCGGTATTGTTGCCTGTCCAGGACTGAATATCGAAAAGCATGTAGTGACGCTTCAGCAATAGAACGTTGTAGACGACACCGGTTGTGGATACGCCTGCTGTATTTGCTGGAACTGAGAAGCCATTTGTCACCAACGATAGACCTGAAATTGATGATGATGCGGCAGTGGTATCTGTTCTCAAGCAATTGCCAAGATAATCTAGCGTTACTCTGCTTTCTGTATTTCTCGGAAAAATCCAGATGAAGTCAGGAGTAAATCTAAAACTATTGAATGTCTGTGGTGATGCTGAACCCGTGTATTGATAGGTTGCGATGTAGTCTTCTGGGTTTATGTTTTGAATATTGAATGCAGCCGAATGCGCCTGTGTTAGATAATTCGTTTGTGTTTGAACGAAAAATCCTGTTGGTGGAGCATCACGGAATGGGCGCTGGCCAAAATTAATATGGGTTGTACCAGATGCGCCAGACATAGAAACAGCGGGTTGGCCGTTTCCTGGAATTGTGATGTAACCTGTGCCTGCTACTGGATCAGCACCAGCGGCCCAAGCGCCACCATTTACACGGAAGTATAGTCGATTATTGGCAGTATCAAATGCAACACCAACGATATCGCCTGCTGTGAATGTGGTAGAACCGTATGCTGTGGCAACACCACCAATATAATAGTTTGATCCATTCCATCCAACATCCGACGCACTAGAACCGACATAAGTTCTAGCTGTACCGTCATACGCATCACATATACCGATTCTTGCTGATGCATTTGGTACTTCTACTTCCCAATAATATT
>ERZ650309.1226-NODE-1226-length-12035-cov-5.889316_pt1 | contig 12035 bp, 11 predicted proteins | sample MGYA00376245_ERZ650309 | MGnify/ENA primary metagenome ERZ650309 (study PRJEB26733, sample SAMN07839294) | wastewater metagenome | biome: urban; feature: wastewater treatment plant; material: waste water | place: USA: North Carolina | collected 2016-04-26 ...
AGTGTCGGCGCGGCCGTCTGTGCCCAGGCCGGCATAGCAACGAGCGCGATGAGAAAAACGGATAACGCGATGAATTTCTTGAACATGGTCAACCCCCTTGTTAATGACGTTTATAAACACCATCAATAGGATTGAATGCTCACGATTTTCGTGTTTAATTATGGACCCGCTGAAAAAGGGCGGTTGTAGGATTTTTCCTACCTGTCGCGCCGATTTCCCCTGATTTTGGCTGCGCATTTTCATCAGTACACTGATATCGCCATCAAGGAGTACACGTAATGATCGACCTGAAAGCGATAGATGAGCTGGCAAGACGCCTGAATGACTTGGTACCGCCGGGGCTGAATGACGCCCGCGCCGATCTTGATCCGTTCGGTCGTGGCGGCAAACGCCGCCATAGGCACAATCGCATCGCGCACCAGACGGCTTTCGGCCTGCCAAACGGCTTCAAAGCCTTTGCTTTCCGCGTACTGCGCGTATTTGATTCCATCCTGCAGGGAATGCGCGTCTTGCAGATAGAGAGCAACTCGTTCGCTCGGCATGTCTTGGGTCTCCTTCAGTTCACACTTTCTTTCTGTGTAGCGGGCAAGTTGAGAATTATTTTGCCTGATTCCGCAGTCTAGCCGACTTGGTTTGGCAGAGAAAGTTCCATGTGAAGTGACCCGTTTGGCACAACTGGACTGGCCAAGTGCCGTATCCTATGCTTCGCCGACTTTTATCAGAGAACCGAAAGCAATCAAAAGGAGAAAACCAAATGAGCTATTACGAACCTAAAGACCTGGCGCGTTTTGGAGAAATCGGCAAGTTCCGCAACGAATTGGCGGACAAGTTTTTCGAATACTACAACGCTGTCACCGGTGAAGATGGCGCGTTAACCAAGCGTGAAAAGGCGTTGATCGCTCTGGCGGTCGCGCATTCGGACAAATGTCCGTATTGCATTGACGCTTACACGACGGCTTGTTTGGAAGCAGGCGCGAACCCGGAAGAGATGACTGAAGCCGTTCATGTCGCGGCGGTGATGAAAGCGGGCATCACGCTGGTTCACGGTGTGCAAATGCACAACGCGTTGGAAAAGCTTGGAGCAATGTGATGACCCATTCGTCATTTGCGGAAACTGTGGCGAAACACAAACTTGATCTGTCGCCGACAGGAATCGAAACCTTGCAGGTCAACATTACACGGCTGTGCAATCAGGCTTGCCATCACTGTCACGTAGATGCTTCGCCGAAACGAACCGAGCAAATGAGCCGCGCGACGGTGGATTGCTGTCTGGAAGTTCTTGCTCGTAATCCGACGATTACAAAACTCGATCTGACTGGAGGCGCGCCGGAACTCAACCCGCATTTCGATTACTTCGTGACGGAAGCCCGGCGGTTGGGTAAACACGTCATGGTTCGTCATAACCTGACAGTAATGATGGACGGCAATCCGCAAACAGGTGAAAGCAAACTTTACTTGCCGGAATTTTTCGCCGAACACAGAGTCGAAGTGATTTCATCGCTGCCTTACTACCAGGAGTTTTTTACAGACAAACAGCGCGGCAATGGCGTTTTCAAGAAGAGCATTGAAGCAATGAAGATGTTGAATGCCTTGGGATACGGGACGGCGGGCAGCGGCCTGGAATTGAATCTGGTCTACAACCCGGTTGGAGCGTTTTTGCCTGCGTCGCAGGAAAGTTTAGAGCGCCAATACAAACGCGAACTGGCAGAAAAGTTCGGCGTGAACTTCGACCGCCTGTTCACGATTACCAACATGCCGATCAATCGGTTCAAGAAGGATTTGATTCGGTTGGGAACGTACGACGATTACCTGACGAAGTTGATCAATTCGTTCAATCCCGGAGCGGCTTCGGGAGTGATGTGCCGCTCGTTGATTAGCGTCGGGTTCGACGGGCGTTTGTACGATTGCGATTTCAACCAGATGTTGGACTTGGAATTGTCGCCAACCGACGGAGCCACGATCTTTGATTTCAATTTAGAGAATCTTTCCAAACGTAAAATCATTTTCGATCAGCATTGTTATGGTTGCACGGCAGGCGCAGGCAGCAGTTGCGGTGGTGCGACAACCAAAGAATGACCGGCACTGGCGAATTCATTCCTTTTGTTTCCGGGCAAGCACGCACGAAAAAGCGAGAAGCAGGCTGCCCAACGCCAATGCCGCTTTCAAGCCATTGGCCATTCCAGGCGACTGAGCCGAATTAAATATGAGCGGTTGTGGTTGAGCGTAATCACGCAAATTCACCGTCGGTTGAGTGGGAGCATCTGGCGGTTTTTCGAACCACCAGCGATCAGGAGCCGGCCACTGTTCATCTTTGGAAAAGATTCGGCTTTGAAGTAATTTCAGATTGAATCGTGGATGATTGAACCGTGGGTCGTTGAGCAGATGTTCCAGCGTCGAACTTTCACTCGCAAGAGCAGCGCTGTGAAGCGAGCCGTAATAAAAAATGCTGCCGAGAAACGAAACAGCCAGCCCTAAGATCGCTGCCGTGGGCAGCAACGTTTTCCATTCCCAGTCCAATTGTTTCCACCGAATGCCGCGCAGCGACGCCGCCACACACACAACCAAAGGGGCAACAACCGTGTGCAGATAACGCGGTCCCCAGACTTCGTCCTGCCAGGGAATGAGCAACGATAAACTGCAAGCCGATCCTCCCAACACCAACAACGAAAAGAATGCCAACTGAGGAGCAACGCGAAAGGTTTTTCGGATGGTGAACAATCCCACCGCAGCCAGTGGAGCAAAGAAGACCAAGCCTTTGTTCAGCGAAAAAAACTGCGACCACAAATTCATCAGAAATGTCAGTGGCGATTCGATCAGCACATTCCGAAATACATACGCCAACAACGAACCGTGTTGATCCCAATAAGCGGCACGAGAAAGACTTCCAACCCAGTAAAACGCCAGGATAATTACAGCCAGGCAAACAGTTTTGCGCCATTCGTTTTTCAGTGCTGGCCAAACAGCTTCAAAATCGTCCCAATTTCGCCAGAAAAAACAGACTACTAAAAATCCAATAGCGGGCAGCAAAAAAAATCCATTTGACTTGGTGCTGGCGGCGATTCCGGCAATAAGTCCCAAGGCAAGAGTCCGTGGCCAGGTAGGAAGCTTTTTGTGGTTCAGTCCCACAAAACCGGCTAATAACAGAAAGAGCGATTGCGTTGTTTCAAGCCCAATGTATGCGTAAGGCCAAAGCATGGTGGCAAACGTTGCCGTCAGCGCGACGGCAATGGAAGTTTTTAGATTGCCGGTCAGCCGTCTGCTCCAGCGCAGAATGATCGTGCTGATCAATGCCGTCAGCAGAACCGGTTGCAACGCCATGACCCGGTCAGCCCAAAACGCATTTGAGCCAAACAACATTCGTTGAACCAGCAGAAAAGGAACTTCAAAAAACATCTCGACCGCGCCGTGTCTGGGCCAGTTGATGGAAGATTGACTGTCTGCAGTGTTGATCCAACTCAGGATGTAGGAGGTGACTTGTTCGGCTGCCTGCAAGTTTTCGCCCATGTAACCCATTCCGGCGATAACCATTGGGGAAAACGACAGGTAGATCAGAAAGATTGCAAAGAACCACAGCACACAAATTCTGTATTCGATCAAAGTGGAAACAGGCGAAGGCTTCGCCGTTTTTAGAGCATCGGAAAATAACATGGAAGTAAACCTTGAGAATTTTTGGACCTGCAAGAGGTTCAGGTCTTGTTGGGCCATACGAAGCTGAGCTGGCGGAGGTCAGCAATAACGGATAACCCAGTCGTCAAATTTTTCGATTGTGAGTCTGATTTCCCCGGTCGGACATTTACATCGAATGTCCTTTGGTTTGTGAGTTGGGCAACGAGCGTTTGAATTCGGTTGAGAGAAGTCATGACGTGAAAAAGTTTGAAAAAGTTTCCGCTAGATTCAAATCGCCGGACATGCTTCAAGTTGAAACATCACTTGTCTCATAAGATACTTTGCCCGCATTTCAGAACCTTAATTCCAACTTCAAACTTTTCGACAAAAGGACAGGAACAACCATGGCCGACCCGATTTTGATCGCCAAAGACAGCGAAGAAATTTATTTACTGCCGAAAATGGCTAATCGCCACGGCTTGATTGCCGGAGCGACCGGCACAGGCAAAAGCGTGACCTTGCGTGTGATGGCCGAAGCTTTTTCCAAGCTGGGCATTCCGGTTTTTATGGCTGACGTGAAAGGCGATTTGGCCGGAATCTGTCAACCGGGCGGTGACAATCCCAAAGTTTCCGAACGCGCTACGCAGTTTGGACTCAACGATTTTGCTTATACGGCATTTCCGGTGATGTTCTGGGACGTGTTTGGCGAACAAGGCCACCCGCTGCGAACGACGATTTCAGAAATGGGGCCGGTACTGCTGACGCGAATTCTGAATCTGAACGACACCCAGGGCGGAGTGCTTTCGTTGGTGTTCAAAGTCGCGGACGATAACGGTTACTTGTTGCTCGACCTGAAAGATTTGCGCTCAATGCTGCAATTCGTGGCTGAAAATGCCAAATCGCTGACCACGGAATATGGCAACGTTTCTGCTGCCAGCGTTGGAGCCATTCAACGCCGCTTGTTGGAATTGGAACAGCAAGGCGGAGATAAATTTCTGGGCGAACCGGCACTGAATCTGGATGACATGATGCAGACGGGCGATAACGGTTACGGCTTTATCAACATTTTGGCCGCCGACAAGCTGATGCAAGCGCCAAAACTTTACGCCACGTTTTTGTTGTGGATGTTGTCGGAACTTTACGAAAATCTGCCCGAAGTCGGCGACGTCGAAAAGCCCAAGATGGTGTTCTTTTTCGACGAAGCTCACTTACTGTTTGACGATGCGCCGGACGCATTACTGCAAAAAGTTGAGCAGGTTGTTCGCCTGATTCGTTCCAAAGGCGTAGGCGTGTACTTCGTCAGCCAAAATCCGTTGGATATTCCCGACATTGTTCTGGGCCAGTTGGGCAATCGGGTTCAGCACGCGTTGCGAGCCTTCACGCCACGCGACCAGAAAGCTGTCAAAGCTGCCGCGACGACCTTCCGCCAAAACCCCGATATTGATGTGGAAGCCGCAATCACCGAACTCGGCGTCGGTGAAGCCTTGATCTCCATGCTGGACGAAAAAGGCACGCCAGGAATTGTCCGTCGCGCCTTCATTGCTCCACCGCACAGCAAGCTGGGCGCAATTCAGCCAAGCGAACGCCAAACTGTAATTCAGGGTTCGATCATTGCCGGACATTACGAAAACTTTGTGGATCGGGAATCGGCTTACGAAATGCTGAAAGCGCGCGCCGACCAAACTGCTCAACAGTTGCAGGAACAAGCGGCTCCACAAAAACAGGACTCGTCTCCGCTGATGGATGCCGCAGGCGATATGCTGGGAGCATTTGCCAAAAGTGCCGCTCGTTCGTTGGGAACTTCGGTTGGTCGTCAGATTATGCGTGGCGTGCTGGGGTCAATCTTTGGAGGTTCCAGCGGAAGGAGAAGATAGTTGGCGGTTCGCAGTTCACAGCGAACAGAAAATTGAACAGATGCGAACTGCGAACCTGTTCTCAGCAATCGGCTTCAAGTGGCAACGATTTGACGGAGTCGCTTCCAGTCAAACGAGACGCAATCCTCAGCCGGGAAACCATCACACCGGCAACGATCAGCGCGGCTCCGACTGCTCGCCATAAACTGAGCTTTTCACCGAATTTGTAATACGCAAACACTGCTGCCGTCGCCGGTTCCAGTGTATACAGAATCACAGCGTGAGTTGGGTTGACGCGACTTTGCGCCCAGGTTTGCATAAGCGCGGCGACAAATGTAACTGCCACAGCCATATAACCAATCTGCAATATGAATTTGCTATCAACCGGATTGGGCATCGTTTCCATTCCCAAAGCTTTTAGGATGAAAAATGCTGTCGTTGCCAGCAGCGCCACCGTAATGACTTGAAATGCAGCTAACGATCGAATGTCTCCGCCTGCTGCAAATGCGCTGGTAGCGGCGATATGAGCCGCCCAGGCGACCGCTGCCAACAAGACAAACAAATCTCCCCAATTGATGGTTTCTCCGCCTTGCGGAAACGTCAGCAGCGCGAATCCACCGATGGCGATAGCCAAACCGGTCAAGTGGTCACGCGTCGGTTTGGTGCGGAAAAGCAAGTAGCCCAGCAAGGGAGTAAACACCAGATACAGCCCAGTGATAAATCCCGCCTTGGACACTTGAGTAAAGCTAAGACCGACAACGTAAAATGCGATTCCCGCAAAACTTAATAATCCCAGCTTCGCTCCTTGTTTGATTTCCTGCCAATTGCTGCGGCGCAAATGACCGGCGAAAGCCACTGCGAAACACAGCGCTGCCAGACCGAACCGGGTTGATGTGTAAAAGGCCGACGAATGCGTAGCCAAAATTTCTTTGGTAATGACATGAGACGTTCCCCACATCAGCGCCAGCGTGATTAATGCGCCGTCAGAAACCCACTCCTTTTGTCCTGCTTGTGTTGAATTCATAGCGTGTTCATTGTTGATTGGTTCATGGTTTGTCGGTTTGCGCGGCGGCTTGGCCGTCGTTTTTGAAATAAGGCTGAACCGCTACCGGCTGCCCGACCGAACTCAGCGCAGATTCCAGCAATTGCCGGACGGAACTGATGGCATGTTCTTTGGCGGTTTTGATAATTTCCGGCGATTGGCCCAGCTTTTCAATTTCGGGGCGGATCATTTGTTCGGTGGTGTCTTCCAGTTGGTTTCCGGTTGTGGATTCCATTCGGAGGAAATCCAGATTGCGAATGACTTCAGCCTTTGCCAAGTTCGGGTCAATCGAAAGAATTTTGACGTCCGGCAGCGGCACTTGTAATTCATGTTTCTTTTCGTCGAAAACCATTCTCCCGTAATCAATTTCGCCCAGATTGACGGCGTAATTGATTGTCGCCGGAACGATGCGAATCACTTCGGCGTCGCCGTACCATGCTTCGTTGCGTTGGCGAACGACGGCTTGAACATAGGCCCGCGTTGTCACCAGACTGGTGTCGCGTTCCATCTTGAGCAAGGTCGTTCTGGCGGTGTTGATGATTTTTTCTTCAGGCCAGAACACGTCGCCAATGCCTTTACGTGTGTAAAGCATTCCCGCCAGTAACAATGCCAGCATCGCTACAACGGAGCTGACGACTGTCAGTAACTTCCAGATTTTTGCTGAAGCAGATGTTTCAACCATTGTCGTCTCCTGCGCTTTGTTTCAACTGCCCAAGTTCGCGCGCAAACGGGTTGCTGTTTTGCCAACCGGTGTGGCCGGTTTGGCGAAAATGTTCCAAGCGTCGAATCGTAATTTCACAAAAGATCGGGTCAATATCCATCGTCAAACAACTACGCCCGGTCAGTTCCGCCGCCAGCAGTGTCGTTCCCGAATGAGCGAAAAAGTCCAGCACCACCTCGCCCGCCGAAGAACTCGCTTCCAAAATGCGCCGGATCGCTTTCAACGGTTTTTGCGCATAACAGCCGTTGACGTTTTCTTCCATCCGATAAAACACCTGTTGAACGTCAACCCAGACATTGCCCGCGCGAAGCGTGTCGGAGCGTCCGCGCGCGGAATTCTCAGTCACCTTGCCGGCGATTTCCTTGTAATAACCTTTCACGGCCTTGGGGATTTCGGTGTACTGCGGCGTGAATTTTGGAGCGCCTTTGGTGTAATAGAGCAATTCCTGCCGCAAGCTCATCCAGTTTTTCTGGGTTCCATAACCGCGTTGGTTGCGCAGCGTGATGAAGCTGCGCGAACGAAATGCGGTTTCGCGCATCATCAGCATCAGCTCCGGCAAGGGAGCGAACCCTGCGCGCTGGTCTGCGCCGATCCACAAATACAAACTGCTGTTTTCAGCCAATACGGCGTCCGTGTTTTCAATGATTGTTCCGCACCAATTGATGAATTCATCAACGAGCCGCTGTTCGAAGGCGATAAAGTTGTACGGCAGATCGTGGATTGCCAGCGACGATTTTTGTTTTTCGCAAAGCTTCAATACATCTTTGCGCTCGGCGGCGTCCAGACAACCGACCCGATGACCGTGCAACTTGTCTTTCCAAATGTCACCCGGTTTCAGCCTGCAATAAGGCAAAAGCCGCTGTCTAAGCTGTTCATCGCGGTCTAACCGCGCCAAAGGATGTTTGAGCATAAACGATTGATGCTGAGAGTCTAAATCGAATATGCCAGATTGGCCAATCTGGCAGGTTGGAGCGTGGGAGGTGACAAGGTTATTCGCTGTCGGTCGTGCCTGCTTTTTTGCGATACCCGCGCACGGCCAGGTCGGCCAGGTGTTGCGTCGAAAACCGTTCGTGTGTGCGCCGCTGGCGTTCTCGCAGTTCAATCCATCCCAGCGCGTAAGGCAGCATAAAGTAATGCAGTTTACCGCCAGCGCCTTCAAAGATGTTTGAAAGGAACATCACCAGAATCTGAGCGATTCCTCCGGCGGCAACGGGCTGGGGCAACGCTGGTTCGCCAATAAAGCGGGCACCCATCAAATGCAACGGTTCGTAATTCAAGAACACGAACAACAAAAGTCCGGCAAAGTAGCTGGCCAGCGACGAAATGTCGTCCTTTCGCCAGGCGATCATCAAGCTGAAAAAGATGATGACCGTGACAACCAGCACCAGATAGGGAGCAAACACTGGACGCGACCAGGTGATTTGGTGCCCACGCGAAATCATTCCGGCGACAAATGACAATGCAACGACCGCGGCACAGAATCCCCAGAATGGACGCCAGTCTTTCGACTTCGCTCTGGCGGAGCGCAAATCCGCATACCAGAACGCAAACAATCCGACGATTCCGCCTTCGAATAATCCCTGGCAAATTAAGGACGGGGTCGCAGACAACGCGATACCAAACACTTTAACCGGAGCAACCGCATTGAGTTCGCCAACCACGCCGCCGAACTTTCCCAACACATTCAGCGCCACGCCAATGCCGAAGATCAGCAAAAAGCGGCGATCCTGTTTGTACCGCAGGAAGTAAAAAGCAATGGCCAAACTGATGACCATCAGGATCAAACGAGTTTCGTAATAACCCGCCTGATCAAAATTCCTGAGCATCAAATAGTCCATACTGAGTTCCAGACTTGGTTTTGGGGGCAATCTGTTTGGCGAACTTCCATATCGCTGAATTGGATTTGCGAACCGGGATTCTACTCTCTTGGGCGAGGAGGGGAAACCAGTAAATGATACGCGGCTTATTCTTCCTGATGTGAGCGCGAAGCAATTAATAATATTAAAGCCAACGCGCCCACTTCGGTGAAAATGACCGTCCACGTCATCACTTGAGCGCCGTGTGATTCAAAAAACTGGCCAACCAAACGCGGCCAGAACATTCCGCCTGCTGATGAACCTACCAAAAAGAATCCCGTTACTTTGCCAGACAGGTGCAACCTGTTTTGCGCAAAGCCGAATGTGCTGGGAAACACCGGCGCAACTGTCGCTCCAAATCCGATGGCGCACGTCCACACCAGAGCAGGGGACAGCGGAAACACCAGCAGTGCGACCGCGAACAGAATCGCCAAGCCGATAAACACCAAGACCATTGGCAAGGCAGCGAATCGAATGGACAGCCAGATGGTTGCCAGCCGCCCAACAGTGAATGCCGCCCAAAACGCCGAATTAATCTTGTAAGCCTGAGGAATGCTGACGCCTTGTTGCACCGAATAGCTGAACAACCATCCCATCACGCTGGCTTCTGCGCCAACTTCAAGGAAAAAGTAAAAGACCAGCAAACCGACCAACGCGGCTGGAACGGCGGCTCTGGTTTCTTCGTGATGTTCGGCTTGCGGGCGAGGACTGGTTGAAAACAGCGTCAGCAAAACCGAAGGCACGCACAACAGCGCCAATGTCCAATAAGCCAGTCGCAATCCGTCAGGACGTTCGGCATACATCGCTACAAATATGGGGGCGATAAACCCGCCCAAGCCAAACGCAAAATGCAGCGTGCTCATAAACGGGCGAACTTTGTCGCCGTGAACCATGACGATCATTGCGTTGCCGCCGACGTTGATCGAAGCGGACGCCAATCCGATAAAAACCGACAACCCAATTAGCATCCATAAAAAGTTGGAAACCGGAAATAAGGCCATGGCGACAGCCGAAGCCAGCAGCGACATGGCCAGCAACGGATGTCCGCGAAATCGGTCGTACATTCGCCCGACCACCCATGAACCAATCAACGTACCCAGCGAACGCGCGACAAACAGATTGCTGACCTGTTTCATCTCGACGTTGGTTTGTGCCGCCAATCCGGGCAAAGTGGGGCCGATTGAGCCGGACACCAATCCCAGCGCAATGAAGGCTAACGAGTAAAGAATGGTTTTAGACATCAGGCGTGTTGAACCACTCACAAAACCGAGCGAGCCATTTCGGCGACGCTTTTGCCGATGGAAAGGCAGGAAGTCAGGCCGGGAGATTCGATTCCGATCAGGTGAATAACCTGTGGCCAGCGCGGATCGCGTTCGATGACCCAGTCGGCAATCGTGTGAATATGTTCCGGCGTCAAGCGCGGGCGAAGCCCCGTGTAGCTCAACCGCAAATCTTCCAGTTGCAAGCTTGGGCACATCAGCCGGGCCGATTCGTAATGCTCTTCCAGCGGGGTACGGTCGCTTTCGTAATCGTCTTTGCTTTGGCGGTAACGTGAATTGGGGCCAACCAGCAAGGTTCCGCCGGTGGTTCGCGTGAAGTGAACTCCCAACCCATGCCCTGTGGGCAACGGCAGCGGATAAACCAGACCGTTGACGATTTGTGAGCGACTGGGAATGACTTCGGCGTATTCCCCACGGCAGGGATAAACCATGTGCTGGTCGAATCCGAACATTTGCGCGACTTCGTCGGAAAACAGTCCAGCAGCGTTAATGACAACGCGAGCCTGAACTTCTTCGCGTTCAGTGCGGATAACAGTCAAACCGTCTTTGACGTCGGTTCCGATGACTTTGGTGTTGGTCAGAATGTGGGCGCCGTTTGATTGCGCAATGCGAGCCAGCGTTTTGATCAGTTCTTCGGCTTCGACAATGCCTGTGCTGGGTGAATGAATGGCAATCGGCGAAACGATGTTCGGCTCGATCTTTTGAATCTCGTCGCGGCCAATGATTCGCAAATCCAGCACGCCGTTTTGTTCGGCGCGCTGTTTCAACTCCTCAAGAATCGGCAGATGCTCTTCGCTGTCGGCGACGATCAACTTGCCGATGCGCTGGTGAGGAATGGAGTGTTTGGCGCAAAACTCATACAGCATCGGCACTGCGCGCACACAATGAATTGCTTTCAGCGATCCGGGTTTGTAATAAATCCCGGCGTGAATGACTCCGCTGTTGCGTGTGGACGTTCCCAGCCCCAATCGCGGCAGCGCTTCCAACAGAAACACGTCGTCTGCAAAGCTGGAAACTTCAGCGGCGATGGCTGTTCCGACGACGCCCCCACCGATGATGACTACGTTTGCAATGTCTGCCATAACCCCACTCACTTGTGACTCAAGCTCACCCGTTCGACTTGAATCGCTTTTCCCGTTTCTTCATCAATATCAACGATCAACCCGTTGAGTTTGATGTCGCCGTCGCTGGGTTCAAAACGCGGAGCGATGCCTTTTAGAAAGCGTTCGATGACGATTCCGGTTTGCATGCCGATGACTCCATCGTGCGGGCCAGTCATTCCCAGGTCTGTGATGTAGCCTGTGCCGCCCGGGAAAATCTGTTCGTCGGCGGTTTGCACGTGCGTATGAGTGCCAACGACCGCAGAAACTCGCCCGTCCAGATAACGCCCCATCGCAATTTTTTCGGCGGTGGTTTCGGCGTGCATGTCCACCAGGATGATTTTTACCGTAGGTTCCAGCGCCGCCAGCTGCCCGTCAACGCAACGAAATGGGTCATCGCTGGGTGGCATGAATGCTCGACCTTGCAGGTTAATGACAGAGACGGGAACGCCTTTGACTTTGCCCACCCAGCGCCCTTTGCCGGGCAAGCCTGGTGCATAGTTGGCAGGGCGCAACAGTCTAGGTTCGCGTTCGATGAATTCGAGAATCTCTTTTTTATCGAAGATGTGATTGCCGG
>ERZ650309.1229-NODE-1229-length-12020-cov-4.143502_pt1 | contig 12020 bp, 10 predicted proteins | sample MGYA00376245_ERZ650309 | MGnify/ENA primary metagenome ERZ650309 (study PRJEB26733, sample SAMN07839294) | wastewater metagenome | biome: urban; feature: wastewater treatment plant; material: waste water | place: USA: North Carolina | collected 2016-04-26 ...
ATCCTTCGCTGGTTGGCGAAGTGCTGAGCATCATGCGCCAGCTTGATGACGAAGGCATGACGCAGGTCGTCGTCACGCACGAAATGAAATTCGCTCGCGACGTGGCCGACAAGGTGCTGGTGCTCAGCGAAGGCGAGTTGATCGAAACCGATTCTCCCGACGTGATTTTCACTTCACCGCGCGATGAACGGACGCGCGAGTTTTTGCGGAGGTATCTGTGATAGATCAAAAAGATTGGCCACAGAGCCACAGAGACTCGGAGCAATTCAAAAAGCCTAGCATGTTTCTTTGCCTGCCCGCCGCGTCAGCGGCGATTGAGTTTAGCCATGGGTTGAAAACCCACAGAAAGCTTAGTTTTTTGTTTCTCGTCGCGTCAGCGACGATTGAATTCAGTCGTCGCTACGCGACGAGAAATTTTTTGTTGCGTTACCCGGCGTTGAAACACCGGGCTAAAGTCAGCCGCCGCTCTGCGGCGAAGAGTTGGTCACACTGCACACTTCCAAGCATCAAGGCTTCATACATCTTTGCCATTTTGTGTCTCTGTGTCTCTGTGGCAATTCCTTTTTCGGCCCAGGCCCAAGACCTGCGTTGGGGAGGTGATGCTGAAGGTGGCGCACCGTACTTGCTGCCAGATCAGAAAAATCCTCGACGGATTATTGGCTTTGAAATTGATTTGATGGACGCACTGGGCAAGCAGCTCAAACGCAAATCGGTCTTTGTTCAAAATCAATGGGATGGGTTGATTCCGGGATTGCAGCGCGGCAGCTACGAATTGGCGGTCAATGGCATTGAAATCACAGACGACCGCAAACAGCAGGTCAACTTTTCGATTCCGTACTACATTTGCGGTGAACAACTCAGCGTTCGCGCTACGGAAAATTTGATCAATTCGATTGCCGACCTGAAGGGCAAAACCGTCGGAACGCTGAAGTTCTCGCTGGCGCATCGCTTGCTGGAAGAAGCGAAAAAAGACTTCAACGGCGCGTTGGAAATTCGCAGCTACGAAAATCAAAACAACCCGTACGACGATTTGACCAATGGTCGCTTGCAAGCCGTGCTGATGGATTGGCCGATTGCCGTCTATTACAGCAATCCGAATCCGAAGTTGAAGCTGGTCGGCGCGGCAATCGGCGAAATGCAGTACGGAATTGCCGTTCGCAAAGACGATGCGGAATTGCTGAAGCAGGTCAATGAAGCCTTGCTGGCGCTGATCAAATCCGGTGAACTGAAAGCGATTTACGAAAAGTGGGGCATCTGGAACGAAGAAACCGACAAGCTGTTTGCCAAGCTCAGCCAGCCGGAACAGAAAAGCGACGCGCTGGCCGAATTCACACAAACGGTTTCAGCCAAACTGACATGGCGCGAACGGCTGAAACGCTATTGGGGCTATTTGCCTGCGCTGTTGCTGCAAGGCGCACCGATGACTTTGCTAATTTCGGTGCTGGGCATGGCGCTGGCGATTGCATACGGATTGTTGCTGGCGTTGGCGCAACTGTACGCGCCGAAGCCAGTAAGCTGGCTGGCGCGCGCGTACGTTGAATTGTTTCGCGGAACGCCGTTGCTGATTCAGTTGTATCTGATCTTTTATGGCTTGCCGAATATTGGGATTCGGCTGTCGCCGATTGTCGCGGCGGTTGTCGGCTTGGGGTTGAATTACGCTGCCTACGAAGCTGAAAACTATCGCGCGGGTATTCAGGCAATTCCGCGCGGCCAGATGGAAGCGGCCTTGAGTTTGGGAATGACCCGCTGGCAATCGCTTCGTCACGTGATTGTGCCGCAAGCCATGCGGTTGGTGATTCCGCCTGTGACGAATGATTTCATTGCGTTGTTCAAGGATTCTTCCATCGTGTCGGTCATCACGATGGTCGAACTGACGAAAGTTTACGGCCAGTTGGCGGCGACCTATTACGATTACATCGGAGCCGGAATTTTGACGGCGGCAATTTACTTTTTGATGGGATTGCCGTTTGTGCGGCTGGCGCGTTGGGCAGAGCAGCGATTGGCGACGGATAAACGAGTCGCGACAACGACGAAAAAACGCTGGCTTGGCGTGGGGGCCAAGCCAGCGTAACAAAGTTCAGCTCAGCGAGTACGTTTTGGTAAACACGGAAACCGGATTTCCTTGTTCGTACCATTCTTCGGTGATTTGGCCAGTGGAAGAAATCGTCATCATCATAAAGCCATTGAGCACGCGCGGCGTTTCCTTCGGATTTGAATTCGGAGTGTGCGCGTAATATTCATACCGAATCGGCTTGGCTTCATCCATTCCCCAGGCATTGGCAAATGGAAAGGCCCCGTGTCCAACACAACGGGCGACGGTATTGCTGTTACCGACTGTGGGCGATGTGTAAGCAATGCCGTTATGCACGTGGCCCCAATACCACGCCCCCGGATCGCCGCCCAACGCTTGATTGATTTCCGTCCAAAGCGCCCCTTGGACCGTGCCGTCGTAACTCAAACCATTGTGGTGGGTCATAACAATGGTTTTTGACGGCGTCAGCCCCAATTTGCTTACCCAGTTCGGCTGGGTTCGATTGGGATCGCCTTTGGTAATGCTTCCGTCCATAAACATCGCTGACGTGTCGTAATAGGCGGAATCCAATCCCAGAATCGTCCATTCTCCATATTGCAGCGCGAAATAGCTGGCACCGTGTTGCGCCTGAAACCGCTCGTCGCCCAGCGCGGCAAAATATCCTTTTGCGCCGCTATACATTTCATGATTGGAATTCAGCATGAAACTGGTTCCGGCTTTTTGCGTTGCCGTGGACGGCCACAAATCCAGGTAATTATTGACCTCTTCGCCGATGGGCGGGAAATCTCCATCCGTGCCTGCGTAATAAACATCGCCCAGATGAATAATGTAATCCGGCGCTTGCTGGTTGATCTGCGTCATGACTTGAACAGCAGGATTGTCCGCGTAAATACCGGTTCCCCAATCGCCCACCACTGCGATTCTGACCTGATTGGGAGTGCTTCCGGTCAGCGTGACGGTTTGTGGACAGGCGCCAAATGGCGCGCGGTCTTTGCCAATGGTGACGACCAGATAATCCAGGACCGCCCACAGCCATTCAGGGTCGAGCTGATCGTATTCTGAATCGGTATAAATCGTGCCATCGGGGCCAACCAGCCCGCCATTCGAATCGTTGACTGAACTTTTCAGCGCTTCATAGTTCGCTTGGGTCAGCCGGGTTGGCACGACGACTTTTAACGCTGTCCACAGCAAGTTGAGAACTTTGTGCTGCGTGACATAGTTTTGAATAAAGTCCGGGGGATGATGTAACCAGTACGGCACAAGGCCGAACATCAGGCTGCCTTGTGTGCTGGGCGGAGGGGGCGTTGGCCAGGTGCCGATGTGGCTCAGGTACATTGCCTCCAGCAATTGCGCTTCCGAATTTTCCAGGTATTCGACAATGCCCAGCGCTGAAATGATTCCGGATGCGTCATTGCCGAGCAATGGTTCCAATGAATCAAGCCGTTGTTTGAAAGATGGATTCATATTTTTCTCCGAAGGGGTAAGCCGAAGCTTTTTAGATCGGATTGCCTTTGCCTTTATGGGATCAACCACAGGGGAACGGGGTACACGGGGAAAACCAAACCGCATTCCCCAAAATTAGCCCCGTGATCCCAGTGTTCCCGTGGTTTTCTTTTCCGGAAACGCAACGGCAAACCGACTTAGTTGGCGGTTGGCGGATTTTTTCCGTGGTCATCGTGCATCAGTTTTTCGTTGATGCAGAAAGTTTGCTTGTAATTGATATTTGCATTGCCGTCGAAGTTGATTTGCAGCAGCCAGCCGAAAACATCGCCGGGCCATTTCGTTGGCCAGGTTCCGGCTTGGCTGGCATCCACACCCAAACTTGCGGCCAGCTTCAAAATTTCTCCGTGATGCCAGCAAATCAGAATGTTGCAGTTGTCATATTGGCCAGGCGTAAGAGGCGTCAGGATGGAATCCGCAAGGTTCTGGTATTCCGCGTTGGAAAAGTTTGCGTTGATCGGAAGATTGACGGCTTGCGAAAACGGTGTAAGGGTCAGTAAGGGACGATCGCTTTTGCTGGAATCCGTCGAAGCAAACAGATAGTTGAATTTCAGCGGCGCTTTGCTGTTCGGGTAATTCTGAAAATAGATCGAATAGGCTTGAGCGCGTTCCAAACCCGGAACCGCCAATCCGGGATCGGTGGTCTTTTTGGGCTTTTCTCCATGGCGAACCAGCACAATGGTTGTGTTTTTGGGCATAACAATTCCTCGAATGGGTTGAATGGATTCCAGTTTCGGCAATCAGCCTTCGATTGATAAACCGAAATGTGCGAAAGACTTCCCTCATTCCAAATCAAAAAAAGCCTGCCGACAGACTTGCTCAGCGTCGAGTTTGGATTTTTGGTTGGGAGCGCACGGGCGGAGGCAACCGCTCTTCGGTGTCGCCAACTGCTCTTGCAGGTTTGATCAAGGGCCAGTCAAAGACAATTTCCCAACTTGAAACTCCCTGCAAAAACAATCGCCCGGTTTGCCTTGCCAGTTTATCTGTTCCATCCGCTTCGATCCCAAAAATTTGCGGGTAGGCCTGAAGCGGACTGTCGGGTTCGATGGGCAAACGTTCCGGCGTGCTCCATCCGTCGGGATTGGCAATGTCCGGGTTGAAGCAGATGTAAAAGCCTTCCGTTCCCCAACCTCCGCCGATGGCGTGATTCAGCAGCATCACATATTGATCAAGATAAGCGTTGTAATGAACTGCCGGTCCCCAGTAAGCGTCCAGATTGGCTTCATGCCAACTGACAAGCGGCGGAAAGATCGGCGAGAGTAATCCGCCCAAAGCTGATTCGTTCCATTCGCCTTGATGCCAATTCATCACTTTGCCGGCAGGAGCAAACCGGTCTTCATATCGCAGACGGGCAATGCCGATTCCCTGTTGTGTGAAGTCAGGGCTGTAGGTTGTGAAGTAAAAGTAGAAACACTGCGTCGCTTGATCGAAAATGACCGAAAAGTCTCCGGTTCCTCCGGTGAAATACCGGTTTCCGGTGTCGCAGTTGAAGTAGCCTTCTGGCGCGGCAATGACGATTCCCTGGTCGTCCCAGGTTTTTCCGTCGTCATGCGAAATCATCTGCCGTATGCGAGGCGCGCCGAGCGAGATAATTTCGCACCCGGTCGTGAATTCATTGTGAAGCCAGCCGAACATGGTTCCATCCGAATCGCGATACACGCCTTCCATCCACAAACCGCCTTCGATTTCCTGGCGTTCATTGATGGTGATCGCCGCCGAAGGAGCCAGGTGAAAAAGATCGGTTCCCGTGCTGCGAAAAGGAAAAGACAGGGAATTGAACAGAATCAAGTTTCCATTGGCGTCCCGCACAGCGGGCGAATTCCCGTCAATATTCCAGGGATATGGCGGCACGATCACGCCCGGCATTCGCACCTGTGGCGCTTCGCGGAGCGAGAACGAGGGCACGGTTTGTCCGTAAACGACTGAGGAAACAGCAGTAGTGAGGGAAATTGCAACGATGATGAACAGGCAAACATTCCGTCCTTTTAGCAGAAAGCGATGCGGCGGCTTCATAGAAAGGCTTCTCCATTCTCTTCAAAAGAGAAAGTTTGCGTGGTCGTTATAGAACGGCCCCAGATTGTAAGAGCAAAGTGAATTTGGCTTTTCCGAGGCAGAGTGCTTAAGGGGAAGCGCCTGCTGGTTTTTAGGACGACAGAGGGAGGAAAAAAGTCACTTGAATAATCTGTTTGGCAAAAAGAAAAAGCGGCAAACCAGTTGTGGTTAGAATAGTTTGCCGCTTGAGGTACTGCGAACGCTACACTGTGATGATTTCGACTTTTGGTGCGACAGCAGATTTTGGAATCAATGCAGGCCAATACGCGATCACTTCTTCAACTTTCGGACGGCCTCCGCCGAAACCTGTCACCGTTGGCGGACCGCTGAGCGCCAGCGGAGCAATTTCTTTGGTGAAGCGATCAACCGCATTTTTATCCTTGGAGCGGACTCCGACACGCAGCATGACTTCGGCGATGTCGGGCGAAGGTTCGCCGCCTAAACCCTCATGCGTAGCATTGACGCCGATATATTGCGACAGCATTTCGTCGAATTGCAGTCCGATGGATTCCAGGCGTTTTCGCAAAGTGAACTCTGCGACTTTCGCTTTTTGGTAGGCATCCGGCCAGGCGTAAATCAATCCGCCAACGGCTTTGAATCCGTCGGCAAAACTGATCGAAACTTTGTAACTGTCGGTCGCCGGTTTGCCCGTGATGCCCGAAACGCGCACCCGGTTTTCGCCATCGGCTGCCAACTGAATTGAAGTGAAATCGGCGATGCAATCCGGCGTGATGTAATTGTGCGGATCGCCCATTTCATACATCAGTTGCTCTGTGACTGTGGCCAAGCTGACTCGCCCACCAGTATTCGGGTGTTTGGTGACGACGAAGCTGCCGTCTTCGCTGGCCTCGACAATGGGGTAGCCGATGTTCCAGAAGTCAGGAATCGTTTGCCAATCTACCTGGTGGTTTCCGCCTGTGGCTTGCGCGCCGCATTCGATGATGTGCCCGGCGATGGTTCCCGCTGAAAGGTGATTCCAATCGTCCAGCTTCCAGCCGAATTCGTGAATCATCGGGCCAAGCGTCAATCCTGTATCCGTGCAACGACCGGTGACGACAATCTGCGCACCTTGTGCCAAGGCCTCGGCAATCGGCGCGGCTCCGAAATAAACATTCGCGCTGGCCACGCGATCTCGAATGATGGAAAGCGGCTCGCCGTTTTCCATGTTTTCCAAACCGATGCCTTTGCCGATGAATTCATCCAGCCGGTCCATAATGTCGTCGCCTGCAACAACGCCCACTTTGACTTTGCCGGACAAGCCCAACTTTTTGACGACTTCAGCCAATCCGGCAACGCAAGCCTGAGGATTCACGCCGCCCGCATTGGCAACAATCTTGATGTTTTGATCCAGGCATTTCGGCAACACACGCCCGACGACGTGCAGAAAATCGCGGGCATACCCGGCTTGCGGATCGCGCGCGCGCATTTTCTGCATGATGGACATCGTGATTTCGGCCAGATAATCCAGCGTCAGGTAATCAATTGGTCCGCGTTCAACCAGATGAATCGGCGCTTCCAGCCAGTCGCCCCAATATCCTTGCCCATTGGCAATGCGGATTGTCTTCATAAGTCACCTTCTTTTTGAATGAAGTCTGTAAAGGATGTATCACAGGATTGGTTGTGGCGGAAAGTGGGCCAAATGAAAGAGCGGCGAGATTGATCTCACCGCTCTAAAAAGTTCCCAGATGGGAACATGGCTGGGGACTGCAAATGTCAGTAAGAAACCTTGGTCAATTGATCGCCACCGCGTCTACTTCATTCAATCGGATGACGATGCGGCTATACGTTTGATTGCGGACTTCCACGGCGTCCGGGCCGAGAACTTTGGTCACCGCGCCGCCAATCGTTTGCCCTTTGATGAAAAAGGTCAGCCCCTTTTTTTCCTTGAGGCTCTGCTGAATCAGTTCATTGAAATACAAACCGCCTTCTCCCTGAGCTGATGCCGTCTTGGTGCTGGCCAGCCGAAAGGCGCAGACCAGGGTAAGGGCGAGTAAAATGACCAGCAAGGTTTGACGTTTGGAATGCATAACTCCCTCCATTGCAATGTTTTATAAAGAAAACCGGCTAATAAAAGTTGACGCCCAAGCGCCGGAAGCTTTGGCTGCTTGAGCGTCGTAATTATGGTGCCTCAACGATTTGGATTCTATGCAGACGGCAGATCCCATTCATGAGGTTTTGGTGATGTTTTGGTGATGGGTGGATTTTTTGTCATCGCCAGAGCGATTCAGCCGTCTGAATAGATAGTTCGCAACGAAGACCAACAAGGACGTTATGACCGAAACTCCAGTGAGACGATGTCAGGAATGCGGCGCAGTGCTGTTGCCCAAACGGCGAGTTTGTGTGGCGTGTTCGGCTCCGGTTCCTGGCGCTAATCACGAACGCACAGGCGCTTTGGCGGACGTCGTCAGCGAAATGCATTCCACCCGTGATCCGGACAAAACCGTTGTCTTCGTTCCCGAATACCGCGATGCCCGATTGAAACGCGAACGCCGCAGTAAACGATTGATCGTTGCGGCTGTGATTGCCTGCGTGGTTTTGATGGCTTCTGTATTTATGCTTGCTCGGCCAGGACAGCGAAAAAAAACTGAGACTCCCAAACAGCCGCAACGCGACGCCATGGCCAAAAAGGATTTGGACTTATACACCAAAGCCTTTGAGGATTTTCGCTCGGATGTTGGTCGCTATCCGACTGTTCAGGAAGGACTTGGCGCGTTGATCAAACGGCCCGCAGGATTGGATGAATGGCACGGGCCGTACATTGAATCGGATTATTCGGTTGACCCCTGGGGGCATGATTACATTTATCAGGCCGTTGACGGCGCCAAAGGCTACGTCATGTTCACTTTTGGGCCGGAAGGAGAATCAACAGGGAAGTATTACTTGCGCATTACTTCCGGCGCGCCAGAACCAACTGTGTCCCCTTAGATTGGTTGCAGATGCTTATAAGGATTTGAACCACGAGGAACACTGGGATCACGGGGAAGAGTTGGGAAAAGATTTGTTTTCCCCGTGGTTGAATTTCCTATACACATAATTGAAATCTGGTCTATTCAAAATTTTGCCCCGCTAGCGGCCAAGTGTTTTTCGTAGCTTCGCGTGTCCAGAATGGATTTGATTTCAGCGACAACGGCTTCAACTTCTTCGTCCGTGGTGAAAAAGTGCGGGCCGATGCGAACGCCCGCGCCGGGACGGTAATCCACCAGCACGTCGCGATTGGCCAGTTCACGGACGACTTCTCCGGCGTACGGCACGTCGAAAATCACTGAGCCACCGCGTTGTTCAGCTTTCAGCGGAGAATTCACCCGCCAGCCATGTTCGCCCGCAAGTTCAATTAGCCTGGAAGTTTGCCGAAGAGATTTTTCCCGAATTCGTTCGACGCCAATTTCATTGATCAAATCGTAGCCGCTTTCAGCCGCGTACAGCGTTGGAATCGCGGGCGAACCGTGCAGGAAGCGATGCGCGTCTTCGGCGTATGTCATTTCCGGTTCGAAGGCGAATGGGGCTTGATGCGCCGACCAGCCGGTGATTTTCGGCTTCAAGCCTGCGCGCAAATCAGGTCGAACGTACAAATACCCGGCTCCCGGACCTCCCAACAACCATTTGACTGAACCACCAGTCGCGAAATCCACACCGAGTTCTGTGACGCTGAACGGAACCGTTCCGGCGGATTGATACGTATCCAGCACAACCATCGCGCCCACCGCGTGCGCTTTTTCAACAATCGCTTTGGCGTCCTGAATGTAAGCGCTTTTGAACAGCACATGCGACATCGGAACCAGCAAGGTGTCTTCGTCAATCGCGTCAATCATTCGCTGGGTGTCAATGGTGATGCCGTCGTCGCTGGGAACGCGGACGACGTTCGCTCCGGCAGCTTCAGCGTGGGCATCGTAGACGTACATCACCGACGGAAAATTCATCGCTTCGTACACGATCTTGTTGCGGCGCTGCGAAAGGTCAAAGCAGGAAAGGATGATCGCCTGACACACAGAAACATTCTGGTGCATGACGACCGAACCCGGAGCAGCGCCAATGATGCAAGCGACTTTGTCCCCCACGGTCAGCGGCATTTCCCACCAGCCTTCTGCCCAGGCGCGAATGCCTCGCGTCGCCCAGGCTTCAGCGTAATCGTGCAACCGGTCGTAGGTTTTTCGCGGCATCGCGCCAAGCGAGTGATTGATCAGGTACAGCGTTTTTTCCAAGATTGGAAACTGCGAGCGGTAAGAAAGAAGTTCGTCCATAAGCTCACCTACTTTTCAGGGTCTGTTCATTCTCTGAATTTTCGCCACAGAGCACTCAGAGATCACTGAGAAAACCCGAATAGGTACGTCGTCTCTGCGGCCTCTGTGGCTGAAAATGAATTTGCCCTACCTACTTTCTGGGCTTTTCAGCCAAGTTCAAAAACTCAAAAAAGCCATTCAAATTGCGATAATCGCCGACAATGTGGCGCGCTCCGGCTTCAGTCAAACGCTCTGCGCGTTCGCCACTGGCGATGCCGACGAAATCCAAATCCAGATTGGCGGCGGTTCGCACATCCCACAATCCATCGCCGACTGAAACGACTTTGGCAAACTGATTGATGCCGTAATGCTGCCGGGCGCGATCAATGGCGGCCTGGACAATGCCTTCGCGCGGCCTGGCGTCTTCGGCAAATCCGCCGGGAAAACGATCCAGTTCGATTCCGGCAGCGGCCAGTTTCATCTTTGCTGAGCCTCGCCAGCAGCCGGTGGCGATAGTAATCACCCAATCGTCTTTTTGCGCAAGCTCGGTAACCATGTGCCGCGCTCCGGGAATTTCGGCGAAATGCGTCGCATCCAGTTCGTGATGTTGATGCAGCAAATCGAAAAAGCGGGTTTTCAGCGGTGACACATCTTCGTCCGTCGGTTCGCGGTTGAAATGATCCATGAAGATTTGATGCGTGACGCCCGAATCGCTGACGTGTGGGCAGTTCGTCCACGAAACGCCAATTTCCATTACGCCGTGCGTTTCGGCCACGGCGCGCGTGAAGCAAATCGTATCTACATGACTGGTGTCAGTCAGCGTTCCGTCAATGTCGAGTATGGCAAGTTTCATGATCAGGTTGTAGGTGTCAGGCTTTAGATTTCAGTCAGCATCGTTCGCGCTTCCCACAGTTCAGGGAAGAATTTTTTGTCGAGCGTCATCTTCAAGTAGGAAGCGCCGCTGCTGCCGCCGGTTCCAAGTCTGACGCCGATGGTTCGTTCGACCATTTGGATGTGGCGCAGTCGCCAACTGACGATCAGTTCATCGAATTCCGTCAGCCGTTCGCAAACGTCAATCCAATCGCGATTGCGGCGTTCGTCCTGGTAAACGGATCGAATCGCCTGGGCGCGCGCGTTGTACTGTTCTTCTTCGCTGGCATCAGCGGCCAACGCGGGCATGACACCGAGCGCCGCCAAGGCGTCGAAGAAAACATCGCGCAACGAAGCTTCGCGCAATCGGCGTTCAAGTGTCGCGCGCATTTCCGGCGAAGCTTCGTGAAAGCGCAGCATTTTTTCGTCTTTCATGCCGCACAAAAATTCGATTTCGCGGAACTGTTCGGATTGAAACCCACTGGCAGGTTTCAGTTTGTCGCGAAACGCCAGAAAGTGCGTCGGCAGCATGGTTTCCAGAATGGTGAACTGTTCGACCAACACGCGAGCGATTTCCGTGCAGCGGCGCAGCAATCGCGCGGCTTCATAAACCTGATCGGTATCAGGGTTTTCTGTAGCCGTTCGCAAATTGGCGACGACAGCGTCAAGTTCATGCAGCAGTTGTTTGAACCAAAGCTCGTAGGTCTGGTGAATGATGATGAACAGCAGTTCGTCGTGATGCGGCGGCGAAGATTGCAATTCTTGCAGATTGATCAACTCTTCTACGCGCAAGTAACTGCCGTACGTCAGTTGATCGGATTCCGGTTTGATCGGTGATTGCATAAAAACTCAATCGGTCAGAATAACTTCAAATAGTTGTTCGATTGCCGGAGCGCCAAAGGTTTCGGATGGATGTTCTTCCACCAGCTTGAAACCAAATTTGTCATATAGATGCCGCGCCGCAAGCAGCCCGACAATCGTCCGTAAATACACGCGCTTAAATCCATTGCGGCGGCAAAACTCCATTGCTTCATTCATCAAACGATTGCCCAAGCCGGTTCCAGCGTAAGCCTCGTCGGCGATGAACCAGCGCAGCCTTGCGCCTTCGGTTTCGTGGCGACTGCCGTCAATGGCTACGGAAGCGACGATCTTTTCGCCGTCCATCGCCAGCCAGAATCCGTCGGTTGCTGGATTGAACCTGCTGTGGAATTCGCCCATTTCCGCGGCAACCATTGACTCAAATTGAATCCCGAAATTCCAATGATGGCTGTAATACGTGCCGTGCAATTCCACCAGTTTTCCAATGGCTCCCGGGCGATAGCCACTGATCGTGATTTCGCTCATTGATT
>ERZ650309.1230-NODE-1230-length-12018-cov-4.440107_pt1 | contig 12018 bp, 12 predicted proteins | sample MGYA00376245_ERZ650309 | MGnify/ENA primary metagenome ERZ650309 (study PRJEB26733, sample SAMN07839294) | wastewater metagenome | biome: urban; feature: wastewater treatment plant; material: waste water | place: USA: North Carolina | collected 2016-04-26 ...
ATCACTACGGACTCATTAAAAATCACGCAAATGAGTCTCTGATGCCCGCTCGGCTACCGAATTCTTAGCGAACCATTTCTTGAGTCACCGGATGAGAAGCAGAAAGGCGGAGAAAGCTGAAGAAGCCATATAAAACTGTTGCCCGCGAACATGGCTTTCCGCTCAACATCGAACTTTATTAGTTTGGCATTGCAAGGATTGCTGAATCAGTGCGGGGGAAAAGTACGGCAAACATCGCCAGTTCGCAAGAAAAATTCCACAAAAGCGCGCCTCTGACATTATCTTTGCTTAGTCTGACGCCGAAGCTACAGGATGGAAAAGTCGGAAGGGTAGCGCTTTCGGCCAGACTTCAATTGACTGGTTTGACCAATGCGCATAGAGTGCAATTCGTCGCAATCGCGGCAAAAACATCCGCTCAAACATCAACTAATTCACGGAGGCTTACGATGAAACCGCTCAGGCTCATTGCACTCATTTTGTCATGCTTGATGATCACTTTGGTTATCGGGCATTCGTTGGTCGGAACCATTGCCAAAATGCGTGCGGCGGCGGCGATGGCTGACAGCGCAAACAAATTTCTGGCTTCGCTCAACGCCGACCAGAAAGCCAAAGCGCAATTTGGTTTTGACAGCGACAAACGGACGGAATGGTTTTTCGTTCCGCGCAACGAACGCAAAGGGCTTCCGCTAAAAGAAATGAATGAAGCGCAGCGCAAACTGGCGATGGAATTTTTGCGTTCTGGCTTGAGCGCCGCCGGATATCAAAAAGCCACTTCGATCATCAGCCTGGAAAACGTTCTGCGGGAAATCGAAGGACCGAAGCGCACATGGCCGCGCGATCCTGAACTGTATCATGTGGGGATTTACGGCACGCCGGGCGCAAAAGACCGTTGGGCCTGGAGTTTCGAAGGCCATCACATGTCGCTGAACTTCACGGTCGTCAAAGGCGAGTTGATTTCCAATTCACCTGCATTTTTCGGCACAAACCCGGCGGAAGTTCGAGTCGGCGATCGCAAAGGCTTGCGCGTCTTGGCAGGGGAAGAAGATAAAGGACGCGCGCTGGTGACAGCGCTTGACGACAAACAGAAAGCCATCGCGATTTATGATCAGAAAGCTCCTGGCGATATTCTGACCGTCAATAAACTGAAGATTGATCCGTTGAAACCGGATGGAATCGCGTTCGCGCAACTCAACAAACAGCAGAAAGAGTTGTTCAACCAGTTGCTGGAAGTGTATCTGGGCAGAATGCTGGATGACGTTGCCACAGAACGCCGTGCAAAATTGAAAGGCGCGGGAATGGACAAGATTTATTTCGCCTGGGCAGGCGGAATCAACAAAGGCGATTTGCATTATTACCGGCTGCAAGGGCCAACGTTCCTGGTCGAATACGACAACACGCAAAACGACGGGAATCATATTCACTCTGTCTGGCGAGATTTTAACGGAGATTTCGGAGCCGATTTGCTGCGCGAACATTACAAAGCTTCACCGCACGATTCGACGAAAAAGTGAAGAAACTATTTTCGGTTGGTGGTGAAGAACAAACCAATGACAAACAGAAGCATTGTCAATGCTTCTGAATCGCCGAAGTTGTAGTTGATTAAGGAACTGAGGGAAAAGCCAATCACCGCGCCGAAGACGCCTAGTGGAAGGCTTGCAGAGAAAAGGCCAGCTTGAGTTTCAGGCTGGCTTTTTTGTTTGAAGCTTCTGGCTGTCGCCAGCAGCAAGGCAGCAATCAACCAGCCGTAACACACCAAGGCGGGCAAGCCACGCTCCATGGCAATTTGAATTGGCGTCGAATGCGTGTGCGTGACGTAATTCCCAGGAAACCCCCATTCCTGCCAGTGGCGTTTGTGCGAATCCATTCCTACGCCCAGCAGCGGATGTTGGGGAATGACGCGCAAGCCCGCTTGCATGTAGCCAATGCGACGCGCCGTGCTGTCGTCAGAAAAACTGGCCATGATTTGCTGGCGTGCTGACGTCACAACGTAAATGCCCAAGGCTCCAAGCAATGCCGCTGCGATCAAGGCGACCATCACCGTTTTCCGCCCGGCGCTAATTGCTGTAATCAGAAGCGCCAGAATGAAAGAGGCGATTACGGCCCGCGAAGCCGTCAACACCAATGCCAATCCAAACAGGACAAATAAGGTGGCGCACAACAACAGCCATTTCCATCGCATTTGCCGCCGTTTTGCCAGGATCCCAGCCAGCATCCCTCCGAAAGCCAACATTGCCAGAATCTGCATCTGTTCGGCATAGGTCAAAAATTGACGTGAAAATCCCGAAACTCGAAATTGACGGCTGCGCCCGCTGGTTGTGATTCCTAAAGGGTTCGGTTTCGCTTTTAGTCCGTCTGTAACCGTGATTGTCACGGGAACAGGATCGCCCGCGTGCAAGGCTTCGACATCCAGTTTTTCTCCGGAACGATGGCGACGAAAAATGGCGGCACCGTCTTCGGGCGAGATGACCCGCGTGCGTGAAATCATCCAGATAACATCGCCCGGACGCAGATCGCTTTGCGCAAGCGGGCTGTCGGCTTCAATCGAAGTGATGATCATGCCGCGTCCCTGAATCTTTTCCAGCAGACTGAACCCCACACCAACCAGACTCGATAAAATCATCAATCCCGCCAGCAACTGAACACCTCTAGGCCGCAAGTTGGTAACGATCAAGTAAATCGTTGTAAACAACACCAGCGTTTTCAGTTTTGCCAAGCTGATGGACGGTTCCACCGAAAAGATCGAAGACAAGATCGTCAACCCAATAAAACAACCTAAAGGCAAATCAATCGGAGTCCGTGCAAAATGAAATTTGCGCAAAGCCAAATCGCGCAAAAGCCAGGCGAGAAGTCCCAGCCCAAGACTGATTTGCGAAACAGCAATTGAATGCGGAACGGAAAGCGCGAAAAGAATCAGGAAAACGATGATTGCCCGATTCATCCACCGAGCCAAAGATGCTTTTGCCTCGATAACAGCGAATTGATCAAAACCTGTTGAAGATGAAGCTGAGATGGATTTGGAAAGTAGTTCCCCGTTCTCGGGCTTTTGCGGATCTGAAGTAGTTGCGCCGGGGATCATTGAAGAGTTGACGATGCTTGCAAGGGATCTTTCAGAAATTACCTGCCTTTACAAAAGCAGAGCGGCAAGCGGTCGCTTAATACCAGAAACTGGTATTGGCTTCCACTTGCCGCATTACTTATATTCGGTTACGGGAATTTTTGCTACTTCACGCGCTCGGCATTTTCGATCAATTGCCGCTTGTCGTTATAGAGCTTACGCAAAGTCTGCTGGTAAGTTTTGTCAGCCGGGTTGGCGCGAAGCTCAGTCCGGCATTTTTCCAGCGATTCTTCCACTTGCGTCAACTGTTTCTCAAAATCGCCACGGACTTGCACGTTCCAACTCGCCTTGAGCTTGTTGAGTTCCCCCAACCGGCGATTCAAATCGGCTTTGATCTGGTCTTCATCTGGCAAAAACGCCGTTTGTACCCCGGACAAATTTAAGCGAGTTGAATCTGTCTGGGGCGATCGGCCAGAAATGCCGTAAATCCCAACAATGATCAAAGCAGCAGCCAACATTCCCGCACCTGCCATTTGTGGCAGGGAGAAGGTGAATTGGCGCACCCTGAAACGTTCCCACCAGGTTTCTTTGGGAAACTCTTCGCGGGTTTTCCGCTCCGAAGCGGGTAATTCCGATTCCAGCGTGTTGGCGATCCGCACCCACATTGCCTGTGGCGGCGTGTGCAACGGCAATTCACGGGCGGCGGTTTTGATTTCGGTTAATTCAAATTTCAGGCTCTGGCAGGTGGGGCAAGTATCCAGATGTTTTTCAATTGAGCTTTTTTCGTTTCCTGTCATCCAGGTCCCTTGACCATCCAGATAATCAGACAACGAATCCATTACTGCTCGGCATTCCATACAACTTCCCTCTCTATTGCTACTTACCGTTCTCATCAATGGCCAGTGGCTACCCGTGTAGCGCAGAATCTTGTGAGGATTAATAGGAACTGGCAACTGAACAACTGACGAGTTATGCCTTTTTATTCAGCAAATCTCGCAGCTTCATTCGGGCTTTATGAAGTTGCGATTTTGAAGTACCGACGCTGACTCCGAGCATTTTGGCAATTTCCTCATGCTCGAAACCTTCGACATCGTGCAGAACAAAAACCATTCGATAACCGCGAGGCAATTCTTTAATCGCCTTGTCCAGCGTTAATCGGTCAACATGGCGCGGACGCTCGGTGACCGATTGAATGATGTCCTGCAACTCACCAATCTCGCCTTCCTCGGTCGTCATTTCGTACTTCACGCCGCGTTTGCGGAAGTGCATCAAAACGTGATTGACCGTCATGCGATGCAACCAGGTCGTGAATGCGGATTCTCCACGAAAACTACCGATTTTTCGGAAGAGCTGAATGAAGACTTCCTGCGTCAGGTCTTCGGCTTCCGTCGCGTTGGCCAGCATGCGCAAGCATAAGCTGTAAACGCGCCGATTGTGACGTTCGTAAAGCGTCTCAAAAGCCTTTATATCTCCCCGTGCTGACGCCTGAGCCAAGTCAAAATCTGCCTTGGCGTTGTAGATCCCATTCGCTGTCACGCTGTTCGGTTGCCCCCGGCAGGCATCACAGATTCAATCAGGATTGGCGGCGCGGCGTTGAAAGATATGCTTAAAGAACTCCGTCGCAGCTCGTCGGCCCCTGTGATGCCGCCCTAAAAAGTGCGGTTGCTCTATTCGAATCAAATTAATCTCGACCGGCATAGGCGGTCTTATGCGAGTTATGAGGCGGCGGAAAATTCGGGAATCCATCCGCCGCAAGGCGCGCCATCATAGCCCAACGTTATGAAATGCCGCAATAACCGGATAAGCGATTAACCCCGGAAATCGCTAAACTTCGCGTTCGCTTTTGCCCGGTTCGCGTTGTAGAATCCGCCCTCGCTGCTGGAAACCCGCTTGCCCTATCTAAACAACCTGCAGCGTTCTGAACCCGACACAAAACTACACACGTGATACTTTTTGGGGAACTCCGCTTTTATGCCGCGCATTGGAATCGAACTTAACAACGTCTGTAATTTGGATTGCACACATTGTTTCCGCAGCATCTACAGAGGTGGCGCAGAAAACAACAAAGACCTGTTTTTGCCGCCAGAGCTGCTGGAAAAAATTCTGGTGGAAGGAAAATCGTTGGGCTACAACCACGTAGCCATCACCGGCGGTGAGCCTCCGATGCACCCTCGATTTGGCGACTGTTTGGACCTGATCGCCAAGCACGGATTTACCTACCACTTTCTGACCAACGCCCGAAACTTCTCAAAGACACTCAAAGCCGTCAGCACTCCGACTCGCAAAGCCAAGCTGGCGGGAATCAGCTTCAGCCTGGATGGCGCGACGGAAGCAACCCACGACAAGATTCGCGGCAAAGGTTCATACAAAGAAGTCGTCACCGCCGTGGCCATGTGTCACGCAGTGGGCATTGAGCCATCACTGATTACCACCATCAACAAGGTCAATCGTCACGAAATTGACCAGTTCGCGTTGCTGGGAGCGCATTTGAAAGTTCGGCGGCAGGTGTTTGGCCACCAAAATCCGACAGAACACAACATGGGCGAAGACCTGATTTTACCTTTAAGCGAGTGGCGCGCGGTGGAACGCGATGTGGCACGGGTCATGTCCGGATTTCGCCACGAAATTACGATGGCAGTAGGGTTTTATACTGATTATTTCCTGCCACGCTGTGCGCCCTTGATGATGGACGACTTGAATATTGACTACAAAGGGCGGCTGACACTTTGCTGCCAGTTGTCGAATTACCGGGATGGCGGAACAGACGGAGAAGATGTCGTCGGCGATTTGAAGAAAATCAGTCTGCCGGAAGCGTTGGGCAATTTGATGAATCTGATTGGAAAAGTTCACAAAGAACGGTTAGCGATGGCGGCGGATCCGGTGCAGAAAGAAAAACTGCATTATCCCTGTCTGGTCTGCGTAGAGCGGTTCAGTAAAACAGGGGAGCAACCCATGTTGGTGCAAGTCAGCGGTTTGAAGCCTGAAGCCAAAGCCTCTGCGGCTTAGCGGCGGCGTCTAATGAAAAAAGCGGATTGCGATTGGTTGGCTTCACAATCGCAATCCGCTTTTTTGGTTTAACAGTATCGAACGAAACGATCAATTTGCTGTGACGGTGATAGGAATCTCAACTTCCTTTGCGGCGGAGTTATTGGTTTCGATTCGCAATTTGCCTTTATGCGTGCCGACTGTCGGCTTTTCGCTAAAGCCAATTCGCAGCACGATGGTTTGCCCGTTTCCATTGGAAGATTCGACTTTGGCTTTGATAAACGGCAGGTCGGAAGTCATGGATTTGATTTCCAGCCCATCGCCGCGCCCCATTTTCAACCAGACGAACTTGCTCAAATACGTTACGTCGGCATCCGGCTGCGACACGGCCACACGATCAAAAACCAGATTGGTGGGATTAACCGTCACTGCGGGAAAAACCACAACTTGCAGATCAACCGCCAATTCCGGCAGTTCCTTGCTGTCTGTCAGCAATTTGACGGTTTGGACGTGGTTTCCGACAGGCAGGCCAGCGGCGCTTAACACCTCCAACGAATACCGTTTGCCTTCTTCATTCGTCACGAGTTTTACATAGATCGCTTCGCCGCCCGGAATCATTTTGGTGATTTTGATTGGCTGCGCAGTGTTGTTCGTGACAGTCACCAAACCGTTGGCGGCAAACCCTTGCGCCGTATGCGTGCTCCATTGATTGCTGGGACCAACAATGAATGGCCCAACGATTTTTCCATTGGGCGTCATATCGCTGAGCACAACGAAGCTGATGACCAATGTAAACTGCTCTTTTTGTGGGTCGTTGGTGTAGACCTCGGCATTCTTCGATACCGCGCCGTTATACGCTTCGGTTCCAACAGAAAGCGTGATTTTGCCTTCTTTGCCGGGTGGGATGATTTTCGTGAATTCAGTCGCGGTGCAGCCACAGGTAGGCGCGACACGCTTGATTTCCAGGTCAGCCGTTCCTTCGTTTTTGAAAACATAGGAGTAGGCGGCGGGAGTGCCTTTTTTGACTTCACCGAGATTGTGTTCGGTTGATTTGATTACCAGCTTGGGTGTGCCCGCGGCTGGGCCAGTTTGTCCAAAAGCGATGCTACTGAGCATCAACAACATGATTGCCAGACCGATAAAATTTTTGGTTTTCATTTCTTTAACGCTCCAGGGTGGAAATTGTTAGTGTCAGGTTGTGAGCGGGGCGCAGTTTAGCAGGACATAAAAGGAATGTCATCGCTGAAATCCGGCACGACGCTCAGATTTCGCAGGACACAATTCACAAATCAAAACTTCCAGCAGCATTCGCGGCGTAGCCATGGACGTTTTCAGCGCCACATCGGTAGCAGCAATTCTTTCCATGCCTTTTAACAGGTGCGAGGTTTCGATTCGCCGAACCTGTTCGTTGAACTGGCCGACTTTGAACGGCGGCAATCCAACCAGCTTGGCGACTTCGGAATTTGGAGCGTTTTGCTTCATTAACTCTTTGGCGCCCACCATTTTGCGGTAATTGCTGGCAATGGCTCCCAGAATCATCAAGCTCAGCGATTGTGGCGATTCCGACGCATTGTCGAAAATCCGGTGCAGCAGGTTCAAAGCCTTTTTCCGGTTGCCGTCAACAATGGCATCGGTCAGTTCAAAGTTGGAATGTTCGCGCGAATGGCGGACCAGTTCGTCTATTTCGTCCTGGGTAATGCGGCCCTTTTCTCCCACAAAAGCAATTAACTTATCGAGTTCGTTCGATAAGCGCAGCAGATCAACCCCAACCATTCCAACCAGATAGGTCGCTGCCGCTTGATCAATCGAACAGCCAGCGCGGCTGACGTAATCCCGAATCCAGTTCGGCGCTCCCGCGCGCTCGTCCAGCGACTCGAAGCTGACGACTTCGCACGATTTCCGCAGCATCGTCGAAATGTTGCGCCGGTTGTCCAACCCATCGCTGACGAACACCAGCACGGAAGTTTGCACCGGATCGCGCAAATAATCTTTCAGTAATTCCAGTTGCTTGTCGTCGCTGATCGCTTCAAACCCTGTCACAACGATCATTCGCCGGGCCGAGATCATCGGAAACTGTTTCGCCAGCGCCAGGGCCTCATCCAGATCGCCTTGGGCGACGGAAATCGCCGCGTAATTGAAATCTCGTACTGAAACATCCACCGCCGCATCGGATAATTTCTTCAGCGCCTGATCGCGCAAGTACGTCTCCGAACCTTCCAGCAAATACAGCGGCGCAATCTGCCCGCTTTGCAGCTTGCGGTGAAAGTCGGATTGCGTTTTCAGCGCGTCTTGTGAACTGGCTTTTTTCATCTCAAAATTCGTGTCAGTACCGCGATCTGTAGGGAGCGGGTGATTGTCACTGACCCGCTTGCTACCGCACGCGGTATTGACTCAAAACCCTTCCAAAATCGTCGTCATCACGCTTTTGGCAAAATCGCGGGCAATGCGGTCTACGGCTGGGCCTTCTTCGCTGAAAAAGGTCTTTGGATCGCTGGCGATTTCGTATTCTCCGCGAAACACATAGTTCTGATTATCAAAAAGGATTTTGTTTTTCGTTTGATCCCGGACGGTGACGCCCAGTGTAATCGTGACTTCGAACACGCGCGCACGGCCAATGTCATCCAGCCCGACGGGACGCAAGTAAAACGATTTGATCGTTCCGATCATGACCGCATCTGCGTCTTCAGCGGTCGAAACCACACGCAGCGCCCGCGCGCGCCTGAGCGTTTCGTCAACCACCGCCGCTGTAAATCGCTGCTCGACTTTGAACCGCAGGCTCTGGTTTTGAAACGGTGGAACCGCAAACGTCCGAATGTGTTTCGGCAGCGCGTCGCCGCGTCCAACCGGTTTGTAACATTCCGTAAAGCTGCACGTAAGCAGCAACAGGAATCCATAAGCCATGACCTGAAACCGTTTTTTCATGATTGCGTCCTCGAACGAAACCTTCTACGAAGCGGGAGAGTGTGTCAAGCGCAGTGTTTTTGCGGTCTGGTTTCTGGCAATGGCCAACGGGCCTGCCTATAATCCGTCGCCATAAATCGCCTGTGAGGTAAAAAGATGTTCGACAAACAAAAATCCATTCGGCGCACTCTCAGCCTGGCATTTCTGTTTATGCTGTTTCGGAAAGAACAGACACCGCCAGACAAAGCAGACACAATTATTCAGCAAGACGATGACGAATCGAATTTCAGCCGCATTCGATGTCCACTGTGCCGATGGCAACCGGATTCTTCCAGCCGTTGGTGTTGTGGCGGTGCTGGCCCGCCAGAATATTACGAAGGCTGTGGTTGGGAATGGAACACGTTCGACACGCGCGGGCGTTGCCCCGGCTGCAAACATCAATGGCACTGGACGGCTTGTCTATGGTGCCATAATTATTCATTGCATGAAGCCTGGTACACCAACGAACAAGATTGAATTGCATCGTTTGCGCCGCTACACCGTTTCGCAGACAATGCGCGCGACTTTTCCCGCACGAGGACTCCAATAATGACCAAACGTACTTTCTTTGCTGTGTTCGTTTCAGCGTGTCTGCTGTCTCTTGGCGCATTGCTTGCCGGTTGCACCATGCGCGATGTGTCTGCCGATGCTGGCAATAAAGCCAAAGTCGGAATCATTTACGACATCGGCGGCAAAGATGACCGTTCGTTCAACGCTGCCGCATACGTCGGCGCATTGCGCGCGGTAAAAGACAATTTGCCAATTGTGTACCGCGATGTCGAACCTGGCGACCCAACTTCGATTGAACCCGCACAGCGAGCCTTTGCCCAGTACGGGTACAACCTGATAATCGGCGTAGGTTTTGCCCAAGGCCCCATTCTGACCGAAGTCGCCAAGAATTATCCCAACCTGCATTTCGTGCTGATTGATTCGGTGGCCGAATCGCAAAACGTCGCCAGTCTGATTTTCAAAGAACATGAAGGTTCATTTCTGGTTGGGATGATCGCCGCTTACACAAACAAAACCGGCAAGATCGGGTTTGTCGGCGGCATGGACATTCCGCTCATTCATCGCTTCCAAACCGGATATGAAGAAGGCGCGAAATACGTCAAACCGGATATTGTCGTGCTGAAAAACTATGTCGGCATCACCGACGGAGCCTGGAACAATCCCGGAAAGGGACGCGAACTGGCCAATTCGCAATATGAACAAGGCGCAGACATCATTTTTCAAGCCGCAGGCAATTCCGGACTCGGCGTGTTTGACGCAGCAGAAAGCTACAAAAAATTTGCCATCGGCGTGGATTCCAACCAGAACTGGGTCAAACCCGGCTTTATTCTGACCAGTATGATGAAGCGAATTGATAACGCTGTTTACGACGTCATCAAGGAAGAAACCCAAGGCAACTTCAAAGGCGGGCTTCACGTGTATGGCTTGGAAAACAAAGGCGTGGATTACGCACTAGATGAATACAACAAAGCGCTGATTCCCCAGGAAGTGATTGAGAAAGTCGAACAAGCCAAGAAAGACATCATCGCCGGCAAAATCAAAGTAACTGATGCAATGGCAAAGTAATGCGACGGGGAGACGGGTGACGGGCGGACTGGGCGAAGTGATGGAGAAGATAGAAAGTTACAAGGAACTGCGAGTTTACAAAGCCGCAATCGAGGCGGCGATGTTAATCTTCAATTTGACCAAGCATTTTCCGTCTGAAGAGAAATACTCAATGGTTGATCAGATGCGCCGCTCATCCCGTTCGGTATGCGCCAACATTGCAGAAGCTTGGCGGAAAAGACGCTACTCAGCTCATTTCATATCGAAGTTGAGTGATTCTGAAGCCGAGGCGGAAGAGACCAGAGTTTGGGTTGAACTTGCGCAACGGTGCGGTTACTTGAAGAAAGAGCAAGCTGATGACCTTGATGATCGCTATGACAAAATTCTTGGTCAACTTGTTCGCATGATTAGCGCTCCTGAAAAATGGACGCTTTAACTTGATACGCCAGCGACGCATTTTGACGAGGGTATTTTTCTCCCCGTCTCCCCGTCGCCACATCTCCAGGTCGCAAAAATGAACATCATTGAAATGCGCGGCATCACCAAACGCTTTGGCGGAGTGGTGGCCAACAAAGGAATCAACCTCAACATTCCTGCCAACACGATTCATTCCATTGTCGGGGAAAACGGCGCGGGCAAATCTACGATTATGAAAATCCTGTACGGCTTTTACCACGCCGACGAAGGAGAAATCTGGGTGGATGGCCAGCGGCGCGACATTCGCAATCCGCACGATGCCATCGCGTTGGGATTGGGCATGGTGCATCAGCATTTCATGCTCGTCCCGCCGATGACGGTGCTGGAAAACGTCGTGCTCGGAGCCGAACCGGGCAACGCGGCCAAAATTGATTTCAAACAAGCCGAAGAACAGATCAACAAACTCAAATCGCTCGGACTCACCACAGATCCGACCAAAGGTATGACTACGGGCGGATATATCAATGCCCATTCATCATCATTAAATTAACTAGGAGTTCAAACAGCCTCTCCAATCAATAAGAAATCTCTTGGATAACAATACAACTCTCAACCTTGAATTCCAACAGCAAACAATCAAAATTATGGATATAGACAAGGCACAGCATATCAAAATCCAATGAGCAAATCTACTTAGGCCTAACAATAGCAGTATTCTTAAGAAGTCTCAGGTGGCCATTAGAGAAGCGGTACTATTGATTACAATTCACTTAAACCAATAACACTTGGTCCAATTCAAACATCAACTGAGAAAACCCCATCTACTAGCTCAAAAGTTGACATGGCCTCTAAAAACGCTAGTTTACTTTATAACGCCAATTAACTGTGATTTGATCCAAACTGACTCGGCTCTTATAACCTAATCAGTGGAGAGTCTAGCAATTTCCAAAACATGGCTGGTGATTGAAAGTAGCTAGGCACATTCAGACAGGCTGCCAATCACATATTGAGATAATCAGTTTCAATCTTTTGGGGTTTTGGGGTTTTGGGGTTTTGGGGTTTTGGGG
>ERZ650309.1231-NODE-1231-length-12011-cov-13.013550_pt1 | contig 12011 bp, 10 predicted proteins | sample MGYA00376245_ERZ650309 | MGnify/ENA primary metagenome ERZ650309 (study PRJEB26733, sample SAMN07839294) | wastewater metagenome | biome: urban; feature: wastewater treatment plant; material: waste water | place: USA: North Carolina | collected 2016-04-26 ...
ATACATAGTGCAATATCTGAATCTATAGGCAGTTTGTTTATGGGGTAACTATACATCATTACCACTAAATGAACTTAAAATAACATCATGCCCAGAGTTTTTATTAAAAACATACGTTTTGTTACCTCCCCACCCAGCTGAAATAAAATCATCTCCACTACCACCATCTAACACCTCATCACCCACTCCAGCTCCGATAAAATCATTTCCATCACCGCCATGAAGAAAATTCATTCCATATTTAGCTCCGGAAATAGAATCATTTCCAGCGCCACCATAAATGATGTTGGTGTTTTGATTAATTTGAGAATTTGATTCGATACGTTCTGATGTCGCATTAATTGAGATACTATCATTGCCATCTTCTCCGTAAATTACATTATTACCACCTACGTCTGTAATTACATCATTTCCAGCCCCAGCTCTAATAGTGTCGCTACCAATACTAGTTTTAATAATGTCGTTACCAGCTCCAGTTTGGATATAACCCTCGTTTAGCTCAGCAAATCCATTATCTTCCCAATCTGTAAATTGGATATTCATATTACCACCAGTTGCAACAACTATGTTTTGACCATTTCCATTAATAGTAATTTTGTCATTTCCACCACTTGTTGTAACAATGTTAAATACATTAGAATTAATATCAATAATATCATCGGCAGTTGATCTTAATAATCCATTATTAGATGAAACATAATCACCAATCGATGCATTACCTTCTATAAGTTGATCTTTAATCCAGTTAAAAGTATCTAGTTGCGCAGTTGCAGAAAATAATTCGCCAGCATTATCTTTAAAATAGGTGTATAAATTAATTACATCACCTATAACCTTACTTGCATTATCACTTGTTAATTTAGCATACAAATTACTCAAGTCAAGCGTAACCCCATCTGCACTGAATTTAAACATAACATCATTTATTTCATCTTTGAGATCAGTTTATACTGAAATGGCACTATCAACGCTTTTACTCAGTAATGCATAACTGTTATTGATAATATCAGCATTTAGATTAATGCCATAAAATGTTCCACTATAACGCCCATTAACCACACCATCATGGATATCCATTGGATCGCTAAAATTTGATATTGCACCATACAAGCCTGTAAATTTCTCCAAAATATTCAGCTTGTTTATTTCAGATTGGTTTAAATTAGTACCACGACCACCAACAGGGTGGAAACCAGGTTTTAACGTTGAAGCTAAAGTTTGCATATCTGAAGTTGCTGCCCATGAATTTAACAATGCATCCAAATCAACAATATTTCGGGTATTACTTTCCGCGTAGGTTTGTAATTTAGTAGCCAAATCAGATGATAATGCAGCAGCTTCACGTAAATCACGCACCTTACCACTTGCACGCATATCAGGTAATCCAGCTACTGCGCTAGTATCAATTACATCACTAAATTCTCGAGTAAATGTATTTCCTGTGAAGTTTAGTGCGCCACTTGTTTTAATTGTACCATCGGACTGCATAAAGCTGGAGCTGCCGATAATTACATTGCCATTATTTTGATTTTGTCCACCTGTAATTGATGCTCTGGTATTAATCGAACTAATCCCCAAGTCGCTTAACGTTTTAAGTTCACTTGTCTGACTAATACCGTCTTGATTTACATCCCGCCAAACTCGCAAATTAGCAAACACTGCATCGTTACTATTCAACTTACCATCTTTATTAACATCTAAATCACTAATTGCCTCAAACCCATCTTTAGCTTTTTGACCATTTTTAAGTATTGTATGATCACCAAAAAGTTCAGCACCATTATCTATGGTGCCGTTATTATTTTTATCTAAGACCAATAAACCATCATCTATTCCAACCCAGCCAGTCCCAGTTTTTACTCCATCACCATTATGATCAAATAATACTCCTGCGTCTAAACCAACCGTTTCAATTCCATCACCATCCAAATCTAAAATAATTGGGTCATATTGTGTCGGGGTAAAGTTTGGAATGATAGCTTGTGGAATACTACCACCAGATTTAATATTATTTAGCAAAAGTGTTATTTTTGATTCATCCATGTTATTAATTGAATGAGCATTAATTAACTCTAATATGGTACCAACACCATATAAGGAAAGATCTATACCAGCAATACTTATGCCACTTATAACACCATCATTATGCTTAACATCTATAATAGTACCAATGTGTCCATCTTTATTAAATGGATTATTACTTACCAACTTATCATCAACAGCATTAATACTAATCAAGCTACAATCAGTCGGACTTTTTAAATAATCAGAATAAGCATTTGATAAATCTTGAGCTAACTTTAGACTATCTGTAGTTGCTAGGTATTTATCAACAAATACAATCTTTTTCATAATTTCTAATTCTAAATCATGATTATTGGCACGTGCAAGTGAATCATATAATTGCTGCTTTAATGATAAATTCAGCTCAGTATTTGGCATAAGCTCTTGTAAATTATTTCTTTGATCATTTATCGAATTTCTTAAACTTTCAATTGTATTAGGTAATTCATTCAAGATTGATTTCACACCATAACCATTAAATCCAATTGCGTTAACATTCTTCAAAATAGCCAACAATTTACTATCTGAGTCACCCAACGAATGTCCAGTAAGGTTCGTAATTTTTGAACTTGGATTTGTAAAATTAAACTCATCAAAAAACTTACTAGCAACACCTAGTTGGGCTTGAATTTTACTTTGCACCATCTGAACATCAGAATGTAAATCATCTAAATCGGTAATTTCTGTTCCTCGATTTACTAAAGTAATTTCATTAGTTATTTCATTTCTAACCACAACTGCATAATACCCAGTTTCCAAATCATCTTTTACGGCAAGAACTTTATAATTTAAGATTTCATTTTTATCTTTATCTTTCATATAAGTATCAACAGTCTGAGGCTTATAAACGCCCTTAGATAAAGTTTCCATATCTGAATACTTTCCCAGTAAATTTTTCATAATTGCTTCCCTCAAAATGAATTAATGGTACCTTGATATGAATGATCAATACTATTAGTAAAATTATAAGAGTGTACGGATAATACATCCGCTGTTCCACCAAAAACATTCAAACATATACTTCGCTTACAATATGCTGCATAATCAAATCTAATAACATCATCAGAATGAGGTACAGATTTGACATAATTCCAACTATATCCATCTGACGATGTACGTAACCCACCTGAGCCAAATAAAATATAAGAGAAATTATCCACAGCTATAACACCTCCAGATAATAAATCTAATGGCTCACCTTCTAATATAGAACTTTGTTTCCATATGCCTAATTTATCCTCTAATACAAAAGTAGTATTTTTTGCTATTCCAACAAAACGATCACCACCTCGTGTAATTCTCACAATCGGTTCTGGCATAACTTGATAACTCCAACGTTTTTTAATTACATCATAAGTGTAAATTAATCCTTCTGTTTTACCATCATGCCGCCATCTACTAGAAGTCATGATTTTATTATCTCCAAAAGCAATTCCATTATAGAGGTTTTCAAAATTCTTTGGATTAGATTCTACTGGGTAAGGTAAAGATTCTTGTTGCCAATTATTATCATCACTTGATGAATAAACGCCACCATTTCCAGACACATATAATTGATTGTGCACTGTGTCAATAGTCGCACCGCGTGCATCAAACAAACTTCCTTGATCTTTTTTCAATAAACCATTTGGAATTATATACTCCCAATTATTATCACAGAATTTAGAAACCAAAATTAAAGCCACGGCACCGATTAAATAACATTGCTGGTTAAACTCAATAAATACTCCATGCATTGATTGGCGAGAACCTTCACCGGTATGACCAAATGGAGCTGAAGCAACTAAGTTTTTATCCCAGAATTTACCATCTATTGAACTAAAAATTACGAGCCTATTACGATCTAGCCAAGATTTATTATCTTCTCCATAAACCACAAATTTATTTCTTAAATGCCCCATTTGCATCAGTGAATACCGTGTCGTTTTATTACCAGCACTATCAAATGCCATGCCAAATAATACCAAAAACGTCGGAAAAAACATCACACTACAAAAAGCCACAACTGCAGATATAGACATAGCAATTACAACTTTAATCATAGAAGGCGATGTTGGCTGAATAAGAGATGATTTCTTATCAGAATTTGAATCTTTATTTTCGTTAGGCTTCATAATATTTCTGCTTTTAACATAAGATTATTTAAACTTATAACCATTATACCATTGAGCTCTCACTTTGCAATGCAATAACAATACATTTGTATAGAAATAACACTCAATAACAACTTCATTGTATTGCTTATATGCACTAAACTAAGTAATGACAACATAAATTCACGACAAAGCTATAATTTCATAATAAAACACTCAGTTTAATTCCAAGGTAGTGCTCTATATTGTATATATATTGAATACATGAATATGCTATGATTATGGGATTTTTATAAGCATAAAAGGAAGAGAAAGTATGGCGACTCATAAAAGAAAACCTAAAATGTATCAGACTGGTACGATCAATTCACTAATAAATGCGGTTTATGATGGGGACGTGTGTGTTGCAGAGTTAAAAGAGCACGGTGACTTTGGTTTAGGCACATTTGATATGATTGATGGAGAAATGATTGTTTGTGACAATGTTTATTATCGAGCTGATGTAGATGGAAATCTCGAAGTTGTTACAGATGATACGTCAACACCATTTGCGGTGGTAAATAAATTTAAACCCAATCAAGAAATTGGCTTAAACAATAAAAATATGAAGATCTGGAAAAATATCTATTAAATTTCTTCCCATCAAAAAATATGATTTATGCAATTAAAATTGAGGGTAAATTTAAATCAATTTTACTTCGCAGTGAAGCATGCCAACCGCGTACCTACCGTAAAATGAACGAAACTATGCCAGATTTACAAAAGACCTTTACTAAAACTGACATTGAAGGAGTTTTAGTTGGTGTATGGTTTCCTCAATATCTTGAGCAATTAAATGTACCTGGCTTTCATTTCCACTTTGTTGATAAAGACCGTCATGTTGGTGGACACGTCTATAATTTTGAACTAGAAAAAGGTCATGCTTATATTCAAGAGCTAAAAAGTTTACAAGTAGATTTAATTGATAACGATGAATTTGCAACCGCCGAATTAATGGGTGATAGTGAGGCGATTCATCAAGTAGAAAAACAACGTCAATAAAAAGGAAGAAATAATGAATAGAAATATCGCGACACTCTTAGTAGATCAAATGGAAAATTATGGTATCGAATATGTTTTTTGTGTACCTGGGGCATCAATTGATGCAATCACTACCGCATTGACAGGTCGTAAACCAAAATTAATTTTGTGCCGTCAAGAAAGTGGAGCTGGTAATGCCGCGGTCGCTTACGCCAAAAAAACTGGAAAACCAGCAGTTGTGTTAGTAACAGCGGGGCCTGGTGCCACCAACTTGGTAACTGCTGTCGCAACCGCAACACTAGAACATAATCCGTTAATCGCAATTTGTGGTCAGATGGATAGTAAAACAACCTTTAAACCATCACATCAAATTATTAATGCTGAAGACTTATTTTTGCCAGTTACTCGCTACAGTAAAGAAGTAACTAACCCTGATACAGTTTCTGGAACTTGGGACTTAGCATTTAATAAAGCTATCACAGGCGAGACTGGTGCAGTACACTTATCATTTGCTGCAGATTTATTAGCTCAACCAACGACTCTTACGGCATCTATGCCACAAAAACAAGCAGTTTCCATCGCGCAGCAAGATGACATAAATGCTGCTCAAGAATTAATTAAAGCGGCAAAATCACCATTAATTATTGTTGGTGCGGATGCTGCCAGTACTGCAGTGGCAGAAAGTTTAGAAACACTGATTAACAACAGTAAAATTCCAGTACTTAGTTCGTTTGAAGGTGGTGGAATGCTTAAACCACAACATTTACCACACTTTATGGGACGTTTAGGAGCATTTCAAAATCAGCCTTGTAATGAAATAATTAAACAAGCTGATTTGCTAATTGCAATTGGTTACAATATTGCTGAGCTTGATCCAATCAAGTGGAATCCTACTGATAAAAAATTAATTCATATTGCTGATTATAATCCAGTTATTGCTCAAGGCTACCGCCCTAACCTTCAATTGCTAGGAAATATTTCTCATAATTTAACCGCATTGGCTGATGGATTAACCTATTCACCAAGTAGTGAATCACAGGCATTACAACAACAAATTCGTCAACAGCTTAAGCAACGCCTCTCTGAATTTACTCCTCCACAAGCCAGTATGGTACATCCTTTGGAAGTAATAGCGACAATTCAAGAAACTATCACTAATGATGATACGCTTGTTAGCGATGTAGGTAGCCATCAATATTGGCTTTCAGAACACTTTGTCAGCCATAAACCGCGCCAATTTATTAATAGCATGGGCTTTCAAACTCTTGGAGTTTCAATTGCATTTGCCGTTGGTGCAGCATTTAGTAATCAATCACGCAATTTAAATGATGCTAAAGTTTATTCTGTATCGGGTGATGGTGGCGTGCTAATGTGTATTATGGAACTTGCAACTGCCGTTGAACATCAATTACCAATCATCCATATGGTGTGGAAAGATCATAGTTATAACTTAGTTGCAATTCAAGAAGAACACAAGTATGCTGAAACCAGCGCTGTAAAATTTACACATAATATTGATTTTGCCGAAATGGCAAGAAGTTTTGGTGCATATGGTATAACCGTAACCTCCAAAGATCAATTAAAATCAGCGCTACAAGAAGCCCAAGCACAAACTGGCCCAGTAGTTATTGATATTGCGATTGATTATACAGATAACTTAAAATCCATCGTTGAATAGACAATAGCTAATTTAATAATAACGATCTATTCTCTATTTGTGTACGTCTAGCTAAAAGTCATAGAATATACAAATATAATCTTCAAATGCTCAAAATTTAATTATTGAATTTTGGGCATTTATAAATTAGATATATTCTGACTATATCTATATTAAGGTTCGCAATATTAGAAGCTAAGCGCACGATGACTCATTTCCTAGCAGATTCAAAGCTCCAACCACATCATTATAATCCATCATATAAACTACAATAGATAAATCATATTACATTTTGCAACATTAATATGATAGCATGGGGTGTAAAAATTTATACCCCTGTTACTATTATTTTCAAAGTATTTGCTGAAATTCGCATACGAATCATTGTGTTAATTATATTATGATTTCAACTCCATTATAAAGCATAACTTTAGTGCGTCTAAATGAGATGACGCTTATTGTATCAAATCAAGTAAAATCGACACTGTTAGTTTTGAGATCTAGTACGATTAGATTGTAACAATTGTATTTTTAGAATTAAAAGGTTTATTGTATTATGAAAAAAATTATTTTATTGCTTAGTTTAGTGGTTGCTACGGTTGGTGTTTTTGCTGATGAAGTAGCTCAGCCTTATGATGGTTCAAGTGCGTACATTAATTTAAATACTGGCTGGGCAACAATGGTTAATTTACCAACTGCTTCATGGGCTGGTGCCGTTAATGCGGGTTATAACTTTAACCGCGGTTTTGCACTTGAGGGTGGTTATAATTTATTGGCAAGTAGTCAATTTGGTGCAACTGTAACTTCAAACATTTTTGATGTAGCAGCTAAAGGCACATTACCACTATCAGATGTGTTCTCTTTATATGGTCGCGCAGGTGTTGGACTTGGCTTTGATGGCTGGAGTGGTACAGCCGTTGGTGCACCAAATTGGTTATGCGCAGGTCAATACAATCATACTTATGCAACTGCCTTAGTTGGTTTAGGTGGATCTTTTGTTTTGAGTCAGCACTTTGATTTACGCGTTGAAGATTATGCTTTTATTCCATTTGGTAGTACTATTAATGGTGGAATCAATATAGTTACGCTTGGTACACAGTACAATTTTTAATCAAGTATCCAACATTAAATAAGGTAATTTATAGTTATAAATTACCTTATTTTTATTATTAATATTGAAATCAAACATATTAAATATTACACTCAAAGAAAATCATATTGAAAAAATGAATTATTTCATATAGGTTCACCACAGTTCACTTATGTTCATTATGAATATGATTTAATTCCTATGTGTATATCAGCTACATTTTCACAGGCTAAATTAAAAAAACTAATTAATACAAAAATATGTCAACTTCCTTGGGTCCTTATCAATATAGTTCCACATAAAACCAACAATTACATGTTATTGTTGGTTATCGTAATTTATACAAAACAGATTAAATTGAAGAGTATACAAAGTCATGAATTGGATTAAATAAACCAAAACTTACACATAAATTAACTGACTTGGTGCTGCTCGCCAGATTTCTATAATGCTATTTCAAAAACAACTAAAACTGAATTTATGAATTATTGGTCTCAAAACCACTCAAATTTTTCTACTACCCAGTCTATAAGTTTAATATTAAAGTTAAGCAGTTAACTAGCATTATTCGTAATAAGAAGCATTTTAATTTTAAAATTATGGCAGTGATTAAGTAAAGAAAACTAATTGAGAGTTTATTTTTTGACTGTAAGGTACGTATTTGAATTGGTTGCGGGGGCTGGATTTGAACCAACGACCTTCGGGTTATGAGTTTGAGCTCTATGCCTAGTCATCTTTTATCATAGCTCACCTTCTCTTATAATCTCTAATCATCTCAAATAGATACCCTATACAAATACTAATCACCTCTGATAATATCTTGTCATCGCTTCTCATTTTAGAGGGCAAATAGAGGACAATTTAAGAAAGATAGAGAATGAGTACTTCCAATAACTCCAAAAATAAATTCAAAAACTCCGGCACACATAAATATGCAGTCCAATTGTATTACAAAAATGATGGCGATATAGTATATTATGCAGTTTACAGGGATCCTTTTGATCTAGATAAGAATGGAAAACCTAAAAAGAAACGCTATAAGGTGGGACTCAAAAGCGAAGGCATTACAGAAAGGTATGTAAAAAATATTCGTGACGAAATAGTTGTTAAACTCAGACAAGGACAACTCCCTGACTACCTAAAAAGAAAAAGTACAGAAGAAATTTTAACTTTTAGTAAACTGGCGGATTTATATTTCAAAGAAAGAGCCGCAAATCACTTAGATGGTGAAGAAAACAAAAATATTAAAAATGACAAGTCCATATTAAAAAATCATTTGTCTATATTTCTCAAGAGGCATCCTCAATTAATAACTAACGGAGATATTATTAATTTCAAAATAGAAAAATTAAAAATTAGGGCGCCTAATACAGTAAATAACATGCTAACACTTCTAATTTCCATTTTAAATTATGGCGTTGACAATAATTTAATTCAAGCAAAGCCTAAAATTAAAAAACTTGGTGGTATTGACAATGCAAGGGAACGTTGGTTCACAAGAGAAGAAATTTTCTTAATCTATGATCATCTCAAGGATAATCTGATTCTAGCTATATTTGTAAAATTATCTCTATCTACAGGAGCACGTTTAGAAACAATAAGGGCTATAAAACGCAAAGATATTAACTTACATGAACAAACAGTAACATTAGTTGATCTAAAAGGAAAAGCGGCAGGAAAAGATAATGCTACGTATCTAGGATTTCTCAATCCCGACATAATCAATGAACTAACTGAGTTCATAAAAGGACTAAAACCAAATGCGTATATATTTCAATACGAAAACGGTAATAGAGTTGGGGTGGATTACATCCAAAATAATTTACAGAAACTTTTTGATCAACTTTTCAACGAACACCTCAAAGACTCAGATGGCAAAATAAGAGATAGAAAGAATAAAGCTGTTATCCACACTTTGCGACATACGTTTGCTACTCACTTAGCTAAGGAAAATACTTCTATGAACACAATTCAAAAATTGCTAAATCATTCAGATATTAAAATGACTGATCGTTATGCAAAATTTTTACCGGAGAAAGGTGTCAATGCAATTAAGCAACTAGATATTTTTACACAAAAGCTAACTCAATAACCCATAAAATAAGTGCTCTATTGGCTACATATTCATTGTTATTAATTAAATTCTTAATAAGGATGAATAATCATGCTACAAAATTCAAAATTAAACAAAACCCTAGTAAAACGGTTTTTCTGGTTAAAACTTCATCACGATTTTTTTAATCGTGATGAAATTCGCATTATTGAATCTCAACCTAATGGCAAAGACTACATCATTTTCTATTTAAAACTTATGCTTAAAGCTATTAATGATAATGGCAAGCTAATGTTTAAAGATACTATCCCCTATACCCCTGAAATGTTGGCTTCAATCACGAATACCAGTATTGATACCGTGCGAGTAGCAATTGATGCTTTTGCTAAACTTGGACTAATCACGCTGCTTGATGATGGCGCGTTATTCATGCAAGAAGTTCAAAAGTTAGTAGGCTCTGAAACACCTGATGCAGAACGTAAGCGCATTGCACGAGCTAAGCAAAATTCACAACCCAAATTACCACGTGTGGACAAAAAGCGGACATTGTCCGGACAGTCTTCGGAAAATGTCACGCTAGAGAATAAGAGTATAGAGTTAAAGAGTAAAGAAGATATAACCCCCTATATCCCCCAAACCGATAACTCAAACTGCGAATTGGGGATTGTTGGAGTTTGGTTAGAACATCTTAAAAACCTCAGCTGTAATTTGACTGAACCTGAGATTTCTGCAATTTCTGAATTTGCTAAATACAAATCAGAAGCTGGTGAGTCTGTAACCACTCAACAAATCAATCTAACACTGGATCGATTGATTGAACATAAAAATGCTGGTTATGACATTTGCCGCATGATCAAGCACTCTATCGCAAGTGGTTACAAAGCGATAATGACACCAACCAAAGATTTTTTAATTGCTGGAAATACTAAGCCAATTGTTAGCGGTAAGTATCCTGCAGCAGAATACATTACCCCAGAATCAAACACGCAAAAACGTGAGCTAGCTAACTATCTGGAGAATTGCTATTTGCGTAAATTAAACCCCAAAACTAAAGCACCGCTGAATGCTGATGAGCTGGCTTGTATTGCTCTACATAAAAAGCGTCAATCCAGAAGTTCGCCCTATATTGGTTGGTTCGATTATATCTATCAACATGAGGTTTTGACTAGCATTTGCTTGTTAGATCAGCCGCTAAATAGCGCTGATACTACAACCAAACCAGTTACCGCCTAATTAACCGTATTTGCTTAGATAGGAGTAATGCATTATGAATAACATACAATCATATCGCTCAAATAGCGGGTTAATATGCAGTAGTAATATGTGTTTGCCACATATTGGGTCTGACTATCGTCAGTTGCTTGGGGTGTTCCTTGGACATCCACACCCACGCAATGGCGCATTATCAAGCTCTAGGGAGCTTGCTATGCAGGGCGAAGCCCTCTTGTTTGGTTCTTTGGCTGGACGCTGCAATCACCAAGCAATTCACCCGCCGCCGTCGCGCTTCGCACGAGACCAACCCATTTATTTACTGCGCTATCGCTTGCCTACGGTTGGCTGGACGCCAATCATAAATAGGTTGGTCTCGTGCGGCGCTTGGAGGCTTGCACTTAGACGGCGGCTCTCGCAAATGCTTTGCCAATTGTGGGCAATTGTCTGCGCTCTCAACTTCTGGGGAAGTTTCGTTGCTCAGCGGTCGTCACAACTTTGCTGGGGGCAAAGGTTGCTCCTCGTTCGTAACATCTGGGGATGTTTCTCACCAGAACCGCGGCAAATTATTCTGGGGAATAATTTTTGCTTGCGCCACTGGGGTGGCTTATTCTGCCGTGCTACGCACAAAAATCTGCGCTGGACGCTTGCTTTTTGTTTGTTAGGTTCGGCTTAAATCTGACTCGCGGTTTGGTTGAAGTTATGGGGGATTAGTTTTGTTTTTTAGTCTTTTTATCATTTCATTTTTTAATACTTAATCTTTAATCTTATTTTTTGGAGTTCATTATGGACAATCTAAATCATCAATTAATGGATGGCTTATAC
>ERZ650309.1232-NODE-1232-length-12008-cov-5.639086_pt1 | contig 12008 bp, 8 predicted proteins | sample MGYA00376245_ERZ650309 | MGnify/ENA primary metagenome ERZ650309 (study PRJEB26733, sample SAMN07839294) | wastewater metagenome | biome: urban; feature: wastewater treatment plant; material: waste water | place: USA: North Carolina | collected 2016-04-26 ...
TGCGGGGTGTCGGCGATGGTCTTCCACAACGCCGTGTACCAGGGTTCGTTGCTCGGCGTGATGCCGGGATGCTCCTCGGGATCGGCGGGCACCAGGGCCCCCGGCGGCAGCTGCACCTGATAGGGGATGTCGCCGGGCATCACGAAACCGAGGCGCTCGCGGGCCTGCGCGGCGATGAACACCGGGTCGCCGAGCTTAGTCTTCTGACCCTCGAGGTCGGCGATCTGTTTGCGCAGCGCGGCCTCGGTGGCCGTCAGCTGTTTCATCTCCGTGCGCTGGGCGAAATACGTCCGGACCGGCCCGGCGATGGTCAGCGTCAGGACGCACACCACGGCCGCCAGGATGGCCGCCCGCCGCGCGGTGAACCCCAACCGCTCCTCGGAGCGTTGCTCGGCGGAGTCGGTGATCGATTGCCGAACCGCCTCGATGGGCACCGGTAGCGCCCGATTCTCGTTCTGGGCATCGGCCGGCCTCGGCTCGCGGCGCTGCGTCGTCGGTGACGACGGCGGCTGCTGGGCCCGGCGCGCACGGCCTTTCGCCTCGCCGGGCTTTCCCGGTCGGGAGGTCGGAGACCGCCGTTTCGGGTCGGGCCGTTTCGCGTCAGACATCGTTGCTCAGATTACCGGCCGGCGCTCCCCCGGCGAGCGTCCGCGGTTGTACGCCGACAACGGCGTGTCAGCGGACCAACACGCACGCTCGCCGGAGAACTGGCCGGGAGGAGGCTGCTAGACGGTGAACCGCGGGAAAGCCAGATCGCCGGCGTACCGAGCCGCGTCACCGAGGGTCTCCTCGATGCGCAGCAGCTGGTTGTACTTGGCGACGCGTTCGCTGCGGGCCGGAGCGCCCGTCTTGATCTGCCCGCTGCCGACCGCGACGGCCAGGTCGGCGATGGTGGTGTCCTCGGTCTCGCCGGACCGGTGGCTCATCATCGTCTTGTAGCCGGCGTTGTGGGCCAGCGCCACCGCGTCGAGCGTCTCGGTCAGCGTGCCGATCTGGTTCACCTTCACCAGCAGCGCGTTGGCCGCGCCCTCGACGATGCCGCGCTCCAGGCGCTCAGGGTTGGTGACGAACAAATCGTCGCCGACGAGCTGCACCTTGTCACCGATCTCCTCGGTGAGCGCGACCCAGCCCTCCCAGTCATCCTCGGACAGCGGATCTTCGATCGACACCAGCGGGAAGTCGTCGACGAGTTTGCCGTAGAACTGCGCCATCTCCTCAGCGGAGCGGTGGCCGCCCTCGAAGGCGTAGCCCTTCTCCGTCGAGTAGAACTCGGTGGCCGCCACGTCCAGCGCCAGCACGACGTCGGACCCGAAACGCAGGCCGGCGCCGGTGATGGCCTCTTCGATGATGCTCAGCGCCTCGATGGTGCCCGCAACATTGGGGGCGAACCCGCCCTCGTCGCCGAGTCCGGTGGACAGCCCCTGCTTCTTGAGCACCGACTTGAGCGAGTGGTAGACCTCCGCCCCCCAGCGCAGCGCCTCACGGAAGCTGGGGGCGCCGATCGGGGCGATCATGAACTCCTGGACATCCACGCCGGTGTCGGCGTGCGCGCCGCCGTTGAGGATGTTCATCATCGGCACCGGCAGGATGTGCGCGTTCGGGCCGCCGAGGTAGCGGAACAGCGGCAGACCGGCCGAGTCGGCAGCAGCCTTGGCCACTGCGAGGGAAACACCGAGGATGGCGTTGGCGCCCAGGCGGGACTTGTCCGGGGTGCCGTCCAGGTCCAGCAGAGCCTGGTCGATGATGCGCTGGTCGTCGGCAGCCTGGCCGATGACCGCGGGAGCGATCTCGTCGAGCACGGCCTCGACGGCCTTTTCCACGCCCTTGCCGCCGTACCGGGCGCCACCGTCACGCAGCTCGACCGCCTCGTGCTCGCCGGTGGATGCACCCGAGGGCACCGCGGCGCGGGCGAACGTTCCGTCTGTCAGGGCGACCTCGACCTCGACCGTCGGATTGCCCCGGGAGTCGAGAATCTCGCGGGCTCCGACCTGTTCGATGATTGGCACTTGCGGTCTCCCTTACATCACAGTCTCGTGCGAACGCCCATCAGCCTAAACGGTGTCGCGGCGCCATGTTCGCAACCGCCTACAGCCGACGGCCGTTGGCGTACGCGGTAGCCCAGTCCCGTACCGCCCGGGCGTAGTCGTCGGACATGTTGTAGGCGCGCAGGGCTTCCATCCAGCCGTGTGCGGTGCCGAGGTTCTTGCCGCGATAACACAGGTAACCCGCCGCGGACAGGGCCGCGTCGTCGATGTTGTCCGGACTCGCCAGACCGGTGTTGTTGGCGTCGACGCCGTAGAGCTTCCAGGTGTCCGGGATGAACTGCATCGGTCCCATGGCACGGTCGACGGCCGAATCGGTATCCAGTCGGCCGTCGTCGCTGTCCGGGATCCGCATGTTGTTCATCGTGCCGTCCAGTGGCACACCACGGATCGGCGGTGTGACGTCTCCGTTCGGGGCGATCTTGGCGCCGCGGTAGGTGCCGTGATGGCTCTCCACCATCCCGATGCCGGCCAGGGTCGTCCAGGCGATGTGGCAGTTGGGGTTCTCGACCTCCGCGACCCGAGCGGCATATCCGTAGGCCTCGAGGGCCAACAGTGGGATGCCGGTACCAGGGGCCAGCTTCTCGGCCCATTCGCGAAGTTGTTCAGCGCCGCGGCCCTTGACGTGGGTGTTGATCGGCGGCACGGGCGCGCCGGCCGGAGGCGGCACACCACGCAGGGTCCCGCTGGTGAATGAGCAGCTCGAGGCCAAAAGGAGGGCTGCCGCGGTTATCACCGCAGCAGCCCGCAACAGGCGCACTCTCACCACCGGACTCCCCACAACACATCCACTTCTCAAGATCAATCGTCGCATGCCGAACGCAGTGGTCCTGGCATGGCGGGCCGCTGACATGGATGCAGCCACTGTCCCCGTAGGCATCCCCAACCTCCGCTGTTAAGGTGGGCTGTCCTTGCTTTGGCAAGGCAAACCTGTGTTGCTGGACTGGCTGGACGAAGGACAACGGATGGCGACGATGTTCGAAGCCTCAACTTCGCTGATGGCGGCTGCTCCGGGCGTGTCCACACAGCTGTTCGGCAGTTTGCTGATCGGGCTGCGGGAAGGTCTGGAAACCTCGATCGTCGTCACGATCCTGATCGCTTTCCTGGTCAAGTCAGACCGCCGGGACGCCCTGAAATGGGTGTGGCTCGGGGTCGCGGGCGCACTCACAGTGACCATCGGGGTCTTCCTGACCATCCAATTCAGTGAGAGCACCGTCTCCGGACTGGCTGCCGAAGCCATCGCGGGCGTGGCCTCGCTCGTCGCGGTGGTCATCGTCACGACCATGGTCTTGTGGATGAAGAAGGCCGCTGCCTCCATCTCCGGTGAGCTGCGCGGCGACATGGCGCGCGCCCTGGAGACCGGCGGCTGGGCGGTCACCACATTGGCTTTCCTAGCCGTCGGCCGCGAGGGCGTCGAGACCGCACTGTTCATGGTCGGCTACGCCAACGCTGAAACCATGTGGCCGTTGGCCGGCCTGCTCATCGGTGTGGCGATCGCCATCGTCTTCGCCTATGGCATGTACCGCGGCGCGCTGCGGATCAACCTGGCCAAGTTCTTCAAATACACCGGTGCGTTCCTGGTGGTCGTCGCGGCCGGCATCTTGTCCTACGGCATCGGCGCGCTGCAGACGGTCGACTGGCTCCCGGGCCTGGGCAACAAGGCCTTCGACATCACCGATGCCATCAATTGGTCGTCCTGGTACGGGCAGGTGATCCAAGGCGTCTTCAATGTCACGCCCACCCCGACCATCCTGCAGTTCGTCTGCTGGCTCGCCTACCTGTTGATCGTTCTGACTCTGTTCCTGCGCCCCGTTGCGGTCAAACCCGCTCCGTCCCTCGAAAGGTCCGCCTCGTGAATCTCGCCGTTTTGAATGTCAGAGCGCCTCTGGCCGCCACCGCTGCACTGCTGGTGGGCATGACCACGGTGTCGGCCTGCACGTCCAAGTCGGCAGATGACAGCAAGGCCGCGAGCGGCGATATCACCGTCGCCGCCACCGATGATTCGTGCCAGCTGTCGAAGACCACGGGAACCACCGGTGCGAACACCTTCGTGGTCACGAACAATGGCGCCAAGGTCACCGAGTTCTACGTCTACGGCGCCGGCGACCGCGTGATGGGTGAAATCGAGAACGTCTCCCCCGGCCTGCAGCGCAAGCTGATCGTGCAACTGCCCGAGCCGGGCAAGTACACCACCGCCTGCAAGCCCGGCATGGTCGGCGACGGCATCCGCAATGACTTCACCGTCACCGGCAACGCCGTCAAGCTCGACGACCAGGGCAAGTTCAAGGAAGCTGCGGACAGCTACAAGCGGTACGTCACCGACCAGACCACCGGACTGGTGACCGCCACCGAAGCATTCGTCGCGGCAGTGAAGAAGGGCGATGTGGCCGGCGCCAAGGCGCTGTATCCGAAGACCCGCACCTACTACGAGCGCATCGAGCCGGTCGGCGAATCCTTCCCCAATGATCTGGACCCGCGCATCGACCTGCGCGAGGCCGACCTACACACCGGTGACAAGTGGACCGGCTTCCACCGACTGGAGAAGGAGCTGTGGGTCAGCGGCCTGCAGCCCGATTCAGCCGCCGTGGCCGATCAGTTGCTCGCTGACATCAAGGAACTCGATGCCGGCGTCAAGGATCCGAAGTGGACCGTCGACTCGACGAAGATTGCCGGTGGCGCACAGAGCCTCCTCGACGAGATCGCCAAGAGCAAGATCAGCGGTGAGGAAGACATCTTCAGCCACACCGACCTGTGGGATTTCCAGGCCAACATCGAAGGCTCGCGTACCGCGGTCGGCTCGGTGCGGCCGATCCTCGATGAGCGCAAGCCGGAACTGGGCAAGAAGGTCGACGAGAACTTCGCCAACGTGCAGAAGCTGCTCGACAAGTACCGCGAGGGCGACGGCTTCGTGCTGTACGACAAGGTGACTCAGCCTCAGCGGCAAGAGCTTTCACGTGCGATCGACGCTCTGAGCGCCGAAGTCAGCGAGGTGCAGGGTGCAATCGCCCAGCGATAGCGGCATACCCGCAGAACCGGTGGCCCCGACCGAGTCGGGGCGCCCGGAGCTGTCGCGGCGCAAGCTGTTCGGTGCGGTAGGTGTGACCGCTGCGGTCGTGGGTGCCGCGTCAGCGGGAGCGATGGCCGGCCGGTCGACCGCGGCCAGCGTCGATACGGGTCTGCAGAATCCGGTGCCGTTCCGCGGCATCCACCAGGCCGGCATCGTCACGGCAGCCCAGGACCGCATGCATTTCGCGACGTTCGACGTCGTCACCGACAAGCGCGACGACGTGGTCGCGATGCTCAAGCAGTGGACCACCATGGCCGAGCGGATCACGCAGGGCCACGAGGCAGTCGAGCACGGCGCACTGGGCCTCAACCCTTACGCGCCGCCCGCCGATACCGGTGAGGCCCTTGGCCTTCCGGCCTCCGCGCTGACTCTGACCATCGGGTTCGGTCCGAGCTTCTTCCGCAAGGACGGCAAAGACCGATTCGGTATTGCGGCCCATGCCCCGGAGCACCTCGTCGACCTGCCCAAGTTCCGCAACGAGAAACTGGACCCGGCCCGCTGCGGCGGGGACATCGTCGTGCAGGCGTGTGCCAATGACCCGCAGGTCGCCGTCCACGCGATCCGGAACCTGGCTCGTGTCGGTTTCGGCACCGTCGCCGTGCGCTACTCCCAACTCGGATTCGGCCGCACCTCCTCGACCACGCGCCAGCAGTCCACACCGCGAAACCTGTTCGGTTTCAAGGACGGAACGGCCAATCTCAAGGCCGAGGACACCGCCGCGATCGACAAGAACGTGTGGGTCGGCGCGAGCGACGGTCCCGCATGGATGACCGGTGGTAGCTATCTGATCAGCCGCCGCATTCGTATGCTCATCGAATCCTGGGACCGCACAACGCTCGTCGAGCAAGAGCGGGTGATCGGCCGGCAGAAGGGCAGCGGCGCACCCAACGGTTACCAGGACGAGTTCGCGGCCCTCGACTTCGACAGCAAGGGCGCCGACGGCAACCCGATGATCGACGTCGACTCGCACGTTCGACTGGCTTCGCCGGAACAGAACAACGGCATCCAGATTCTGCGTCGCGGATACAACTTCACCGACGGCTCAGACGGTTTCGGACACCTCGACGCGGGTCTGTTCTTCATCGCCTATGTGCGCAACCCGGCCACGCAGTTCATCCCGCTGCAGCATCAGCTGTCCGCGAACGATGCCCTCAACGAGTACATCACCCATACCGGTAGCGCCATCTTCGCCTGCCCGCCAGGACTGCGGGAAGGTTCGTCAGATTATTGGGGCTCAACACTTTTCGGCTGAGTACCGTATAAAAACCACAGTGGGCGGTCAGTTCTCTTCGAACTGACCGCCCACGTGGCGTTCGGGCACTACTGCGTTTCGGGGGCGTTGGTCGTTGGATCGGTCGTGGCGATCGACCGGGTGTAGAACACGTAGGCGGCCAGGCCGGCGACGGCGCCGATGACGCCCCAGATCGCGACCTGGAAGACCAGGGTCCCGAACAGAAAGTCGTAGGCGAAGGTCAGGTACAGCGCCCAGATCACGCGGTAGGCCGACCACAGCGCAAGCAGTCCGGTGCTGATCGCGATGATCCGGCTCTGCTGCCGGTCGAAGCGGTTGATGTGCGGCTCCAGGGCGGCGGGCACGATCTTCACGGTGTTTCCTCTCGTTGGACGCTCTGTTCGGCGTCGATGGGGTAATCACACCGGGGCCGCACCGCTACCGATCCCAAGTTGACTGAGGGTGTCGGCCGACAGCAACTCAAGAATTCACGATGACGCCGCCGCATCAACAGCATCTGACCATTGAATTCGACCTACCTCAGGCCTAGTGTCCCCACCATGACAGCGAAACCGACAGTCGTCCTGGTCCACGGATTCTGGGGCGGAGCCGCCCACTGGGCGAACGCCATCGGCGAACTGGACCGTCGTGGCTACCGATCGCTGTACGCCGTCGAGAATCCGCTCACCTCATTGGCCGACGACGCCGAGCGCACCCGCAAGATGATCAATCAGGTCGACGGCCCGGCGGTGCTGGTCGGCCATTCGTACGGTGGCGCCGTCATCACCGAAGCCGGTGACCTGCCCAACGTGATCGGCCTGGTGTACATCGCCGCATTCGCACCGGATGCCGGTGAGAGCCCGGGCGGTATCAGCCAGGAGATGCCACCCGCGGCATTCGACAACCTGGCCCCCGACTCGGATGGCTACCTGTGGGTCAAGCAGGACAAGTTCCGTGAGAGCTTCTGCCAGGACCTGTCAGAAGCCGATGCGCTCGTCATGGCCGTCACCCAAAAGGCGCCGCTGGCATCGACTTTCGGTGACACGATCACAGCTCCCGCGTGGCGTGCGAAGCCGACCTGGTACCAGGTGTCGACGCAGGACCGCATGATCCACCCTGACAACGAACGCCGCATGGCCCAGCGCATGGCCCCGCGCCGCACCATCGAACTCGACGCCAGCCACGCCTCGCTGGCATCTCAGCCGGGCGCGGTGGTCGACCTGATCGACGAGGCCGCTCAGTCCGCCTGAGTCGGCCAGTTCTGGCGCCACTCCTGCTCGGACACGTCGCTCAACGCGACGGTACCCAGTTCAGCAGGCACAGCGGTACCGCGCGCGACGGCCACGGAACGTTCCGCCGCCCGCACGGCATCCATGAACGCCAAAGCCACTGCGCGCAAAGCGCTCTCCGCGTCAGCGCCGACACGCAACGTCACCGAGGTCAAATCGGCCGGAATCAGATCAGCCGGGATACCCGCCGTCGTGACGCGGTCCAGTAGCTTCTGGGCCAGCGCCAGCGCCGGTTGGGCGGTGGGCACTTCATCCACACACGACGCCCGCGATGCCTTCTCCAGCGCCTTGCGCCGGTCCCATTCGGCGATCTGATCTTCCAGCGAAATCGACTGTCCGGCAAGGACAGCCGGCAACCGATTGCCCAGCTTACGGATCAGCGCATCGGCGACGTCATCGATGCCGAACGGATGCAGCGGCGCCTCCTCGGCGACCCGCGCGTGAAAAAGCACCTGCAGCAACACATCACCGAGTTCATCGCGTACCTCGCCCGCATCGCCGCCACGGATCGCGTCGAACAGCTCGTACGTTTCCTCGAGCAGGTAGCGCCGCAACGAGTCGTGCGTCTGCTCGCCCTCCCAGGGACCGTCGGTTCGCAGGCGATCCATCACGGCCACCGCGTCGATCAGCCGCTCCCCCGGTGCAGGATCCCCGGCTGAGATGACGGTTTCCCCAGAAGCCAAGCGCGCCTGCACCTCCGGGTGCGACGGGTCCGACGACAACAGCACGGCCGCGGGTTCACCGCCGTATGCGGCCCGCGCCGCAGGCAACGACCACAGGACTTTCACCGGAAGCTCTTCGGTGTACTGGACGTCACCGGCCAACAGACCCAGGGCCTCGATGGGCACCAACGCGGGACGGCGCGGGTCGACCAGGATCACTGTCATCGTGATTGTCCGGCTTCCCCCACAGCGCTACCCCCCAGGTCGGTTATATCAACTTCACCGGGTGATTTCCCGTCAAGAGCAAGAAGCAGGCCCGCGACGGCACGAGCCAGGTCGAGGTCGCGGATGCGCGGCGAACCGACGTTGGCACCGACGCGCGGGATCGGAATCTGCACCGTCGATGTGGTGGCGCGATACGTGGCACCGGGGTACATGCGCTTGAGCCGCAGCTGACCCGAATCCATCAGCGTCAGCGGCGCCAGACGGATCGTCGAGTCCGAGATCGCGCTGACCTCAGTCACCCCATATTGCCGGCACAGCAGCCGCAACCTGGCCACCGCAACCAGTCGGTGGGCCGGCTCCGGGAGCGGACCGTAGCGGTCCACCAGTTCCTCGACCACCGACGCGACCGCAGCATCGTCAGAGGCCGCAGCGAGGCGTCGATAGGCTTCCAGCCGCAACCGATCGCTGCCGATGTAGTCCGGCGGCAGGTGGGCATCGATCGGCAGATCGACCCGCACCTCCTTCGGCTCCGGTGCGGCCGCAATGGTTTTCCCGTCGACCGCGGCCCGGTAGGCCTCGACGGCCTCACCGACGAGTCGCACATAGAGGTCGAATCCCACCCCGGCGACGTGACCGGATTGCTCGGCACCCAACACATTTCCGGCGCCGCGGATCTCCAGGTCCTTCATCGCGACGGCCATACCGGCGCCCAGGTCGTTGTTCTGCGCGATGGTGGCCAACCGGTCATGTGCGGTCTCGGTGAGCGGAACCTCCGGCGGGTACAGGAAATACGCGTAGCCGCGCTCACGGCTACGGCCCACGCGGCCACGCAACTGGTGCAGCTGCGACAGACCGAAGGTGTCGGCGCGCTCCACGATCAGCGTGTTGGCGTTCGAGATGTCCAGCCCCGTCTCGACGATCGTGGTGCAGACCAGGATGTCGAACTCGCGGTTCCAGAAGCCCTCGACCGTCTTCTCCAACATCTCCTCGGGCATCTGGCCGTGGGCCACCACCACACGAGCCTCGGGAACCATCGCCCGCACCCGGGCAGCGGCGTTGTCGATCGACTTCACCCGGTTGTGGATGTAGAACGCCTGCCCGTCGCGCAGCAACTCGCGGCGCAGTGCGGCCGCCACCTGCTTATCATCGTGCGGCCCAACGTAAGTCAGCACCGGGAAGCGTTCTTCCGGTGGCGTGAGGATGGTCGACATCTCCCGGATGCCGGCCAGGCTCATCTCCAGGGTGCGCGGGATCGGGGTGGCACTCATGGTCAGCACGTCGACGTGAGTACGCATCGACTTGATGTGCTCTTTGTGTTCGACACCGAAGCGTTGTTCCTCGTCGACGATCACCAGGCCGAGGTCTTTCCAGGTAACGCCGGTCTGCAGCAGTCGGTGGGTACCGATCACCACGTCGACCGAGCCGTCCTTCAAACCCTCTACGACAGCACGTGATTCGACCGGATCGGTGAACCGCGACAGGCCCTTGACGGTGACCGGGAAGCCCGCCATGCGGGCGGTGAAGGTCTGCAGATGCTGATCGGCGAGCAGCGTCGTCGGCACCAGCACGGCGACCTGCTTGCCGTCCTGCACCGCCTTGAACGCCGCGCGCACCGCGATCTCGGTCTTGCCGTAGCCCACGTCGCCACAGATCACGCGGTCCATCGGGACCGGCTTCTCCATGTCCGACTTGACTTCGGTGATCGCCGTCAACTGGTCGATGGTCTCGGTGAATCCGAACGCATCTTCCATCTCGGCCTGCCACGGCGTATCCGGCGCGAATGCGTGTCCCGGCGCCGACTGCCGCTTGGCGTACAGCGCCACCAATTCCGAAGCAATCTCTCGAACGGCCTTGCGCGCCTTGGTTTTCGTGTTGGTCCAGTCGCTACCACCGAGACGGCTCAGGGTCGGCTCCGTGCCACCGACATACCGCGACAACTGGTCCAGCGAGTCCATCGGAACGTACAAGCGGTCCGATCCACCGCCGCGCTTGGCCGATGCATATTCCAGCACCAGGTACTCGCGCCGGGCCCCGCCGACCACCCGTTCGGTCATCTCGACGAACTTGCCGATGCCATGCTGGTCGTGCACCACCAGATCACCCGCGGTCAGCGCCAGCGGGTCGACGACGTTACGTCGTTTGGCAGCAAGCTTTTTGCCTTCGACGGCAGCGGCTCGATTGCCGGTGAGGTCGGTCTCGGTGATGACCACCAAGTTGATGTCGGGGAGCACCAGTCCGTCATGCAACGGCCCCTTGAGAACGCCGACGACACCCGCCGTGGGCGCCGCTCCTGCCTCCAATATCGTTGCAGCAACGTCGGATTCGGACAGCTGTTCGACGACGCGCTGCGCAGTTCCGGCGCCGGGGGTCACCACGGTTGCCAGCCCACCGGTGGCGATGTGGGCCCGCAGCATCGCGAAGATCTCTTCGAGGCTCTGCTGACTACGCGCCGAAGGTGACGGGCGGACGTTCACCTCGACTGCTGATTCCGATGCCAGCTGGCTCAAGGTCCACCACGGATGGCCCGTCGCGGCGGCGGACTCCCGAATCTCGGTCAAATCCCGGAAACCCGAACCACCAAGGGCTTCAAGGTCTATCGGCGCGTCACCGCCCACGGCCGCGACCGACCAGGAGGCCTCCAGGAACTCCCGGCCGGTCTTGATCAGATCGGCGGCGCGGGTCCGTACCTTCTCCGGGTCGCAGATCAGCAGCGGCGCCCCGGCCGGCAGTCGGTCGGCCAGCAGCGCGAGGTCTCCGGGTCGCAGCACGGGCAACAGTGCCTCCATGCCATCGACCGGGATGCCTTCGGCCAGTTTGGCCAGCATCTCGCCGACACTGCCCATCACTTGGTTGTCGCCGGTGGGCAGGTCAGCCGCCAGTGCCGCAGCACGCTCACGAACATCGTTGGTGAGCAACAACTCTCGACACGGCACCGCGATCAGCGTCTGGATCTCGATCTCGGGGATCGACCGTTGGTCGGCCACCGAGAACATCCGCATCTCGGATACCTCGTCGCCCCAGAACTCGACGCGGACGGGGTGCTCGGCAGTCGGGGCGAAGACGTCGAGAATGCCACCGCGGACCGCGAATTCGCCGCGCTTGCCGACCATGTCGACGCGGGTGTAGGCGAGCTCGACGAGCCGGGTGATCACGTCGTCGAAGTCGGCCTCGGCGCCGACGGCCAGGGTGACCGGTTCGGCGTCGACGGCCGCACCGTCGCCACCGGCCATCGGTTGCAGCAGCGAGCGCGCGGTGGTGACCACCACCTGCAGCGGCGGGCCGAGCCGGTCGTCGTCGGGGTGGGCCAGCCGGCGCAGCAGGTGCAGCCGGGTGCCGACGGTGTCCACAGCCGGGGACAGCCGTTCGTGCGGCAGGGTCTCCCAGGACGGGAACAGGGCGGCGGCATCGCCGAACACCCCGCGCAGCTCGGCGGTCAGGTCCTCGGCCTCCCGGCCGGTGGCGGTGACCACCAGCAGCGGGCCGCCGCGGGCC
>ERZ650309.1233-NODE-1233-length-12003-cov-5.030298_pt1 | contig 12003 bp, 1 predicted proteins | sample MGYA00376245_ERZ650309 | MGnify/ENA primary metagenome ERZ650309 (study PRJEB26733, sample SAMN07839294) | wastewater metagenome | biome: urban; feature: wastewater treatment plant; material: waste water | place: USA: North Carolina | collected 2016-04-26 ...
TGCTCGCGCCAGCACCGGCGGCAATTCTGGGCTTTGAAGGCCTGGATCGTCAGAACTGGGGAGCGGGCAGTCCGCCGGACACGAACGGCGATGTCGGCCCGAACCATTACATCCAATCCGTGAATACCTCGGTCGGTATTTACGACAAAACCAACGGCACCCTGATTACAGCTTTCACGTTCGACACGTTGATGAGCCAGGGAAATTTCGGTAATCAGTGCGACACTGAAAATTTCGGCGATCCGGTCGTGCTTTATGACACCTTTGAAGATCGCTGGATTCTGACGGATTTCGCCTTCACGCTTGATGGCGGCGGAAACGTCAATCCTCCAATCGCGTATCAATGTTTTGCAGTTTCAAAGACAGGCAATCCTGTCACCGGTGGATGGAACTTTTACTCAACCACGGTCACAGACGCCCTGAACGATTATCCAAAGTTCGGTGTCTGGACGGACGGCATTTATATGTCCTCGAATCTGTTCGCGTTCCCGGCGGGCGGTTCGTTTCAAGGCGTGCGAACCTGGTCTTTCAACAAGGCGCAGATGTACGCCGGAGCTCCGACCGCGCAATCGGTTGCGTTCAATGTGGGAGGGGGCGATTTCACACTCATCCCGAGTAATGCGCGTTTGCAGACGGGAACGCCGCCTGCGGGCCGGCCCAATCTGTTTGTCTCAACGTGGTTATTCACAAATGCACTCACGGTGTACAAATTCCACGTGGATTGGGCGCACCCCTCACTTTCCACTCTCACCGGGCCAGATACTCCTCTTGCAGCCACAAATTGGCCGAATGCAGCCGTAGCGAACGCGCCTCAATCAGGTACAGCGACTTTGCTTGACGTGTTGCAGATTCGCGCGATGGTGCAGAACCAATACACGAATTACAGCGGCACAGAATCATTGTGGGCTACTCATACAATTCGCCGGGCGAATACAACGGGCTTTGCCGCGCCGCGCTGGTATCAAGTCAATGTCACCGGCGGCACGGTCGCGGCCAATCTACCGCAAGCGGCAACCTGGGACCCGGACGGGGCAAATACCTTCCACCGATTTATGCCCAGTCTTGCGCTTGACCGCGCTGGAAACATGGCGCTGGGGTACAGCAAATCCAGCAGCACTACATTCCCCTCTTTTTCGTATGCAGGGCGTTTGGCGAGTGATGCGGTCAACACCTTCAGTCTGACAGAGCAAAATTTATTCGTCGGGACTGCTTCGCAAACGGGCAGCTCGCGTTGGGGTGATTACAGCTCGATGACGCTCGATCCGGATGGTTGCACCTTCTGGTACACCACTGAGTATGCGAACCCGGCGTCTCAAGCATTCGATATGCGCTGGAAAACGCGCGTCAATTCCTTCAGTTACGCCAGCATTGGGCAATGTACTCCGGTCGGCGCTGGCGGCACGATTTCGGGAACGGTGACTGTGACACCCGGTGGCGCTCCGATTAGCGGCGCGACCGTGGCGCTTGGCAGCCGGACTGCCACCACAAATGGCTCTGGCTTTTACCAGTTCCTGAATATTCCAGCCGGCACGTATCCGACGATCACGGCCAGCGCCGTGGGTTACAATTCCAGCACCGCCACAAATATCGTCGTGACCGATGGCAACACGACCACGCAGGATTTCTCGCTGGCGACAGCGCCGTTAAGCGCCTGCCCAACGGATACGACTCAATTGGATTTCCAATCCGGCGTGCCGACGGCCGTTGATCTGGTCGCCAGTCCCGGCGACGTCATTCTGGCCAAACCCAGCCTGGATCAACAAAACGGGACTCTTGGCACCAGCGGCGTCGGCATTACCGTCACGACTTACGGTGGCCAGACATTCACTCCTGCCGTTACCGGAACGCTGACGAAGGTCGATGTCAATCTATTTTGCAGCGGCTGTTCAGGCACGACGCCGAACTTGACCCTTTCAGTGAGAGCGACGAGCGCCGGTCTGCCCACCGGAGCCGATCTGGCGACAGCGACGATCACCGGCTTCAACAGTGGGTCATCAGCGTATTACACCGGCACATTCGCTTCGCCGCCGACACTGACTGCGGGAACGCAATATGCGCTTGTCATACGCCCGACGGCGAACCCTTCTCCGGGGACATACGCTTTAACACGCAGTGGAACTTCCACACTTGGCTCTGACGTTTACGCCGGTGGCACACGTGTTAGCGGAACGACAAGCGGTACAGTCTGGTCAATCCCATTAACGGGCGGAGTCTCGACCGATGCAGGATTCCGCACTTACATGGACAGCGGCTTCTTTGCTTCGGGTAATCTGGTTTCCGGAACGAAAGACGCGAATCCGGCGGTTGGGTTGACCACTCACTGGACAACGCTTTCGTGGACGGCGACAACGCCTGCCAATACCAGCGTGCAATTCCAGGTGGCAGGCAGCAACAGCCCATTTGGGCCGTTCAACTTCGTCGGCCCGGATAACACTGCCGGAACTTTCTTCACCACCAGCGGAGCTTTGCTGAGCCAGTTTAACGGGCTGCGATATTTGCAATACAAAGCCTATCTGGCGACTTCCAACAGCGCGGTAACTCCGACGCTGAGCGATGTGATCGTGTGTTACGTCAATGGCACGGCTCCGCAATTTACATCGTGTTCAAATCTGACGGCGACTGCGGCGGCGGGACAATGTTCTGCTTCGGTCAGCTTCAATCCGACGGCGAGCGGCCCCCCCAGTCCAACCATCACCTGCAAACTCGGCGCGACGACCATCACGTCGCCCTTTACATTCCCTGTCGGCGTTTCGACTGTGAACTGTACTGCGAGCAATGGCTTTGCGCCGGATGCGACGTGTAGCTTCACGGTGACGGTGACGGACAGTCAAGCACCAACCATTACCTGCCCAGCCAATATCTTCCTGGGAACCAATGGAACGTCGGCAGTGGCCAGCTGGGCGGCGCCGTCCGTCAGTGACAACTGTCCTGGAGTTGGAGTTCCGACCTGCACGCCTGCTTCAGGCAGCAGCTTCAACGTAGGCGTGACAACCGTCACCTGTACCGTGAAGGATGCTGGCAATAACACGGCATCGTGCAGTTTTGCTGTGACCGTCAACCGCGTCAGTGGCACAGCCAGTGATCCGCTGGCTTGCACCGGGCCGGGAAACACGGTTCAAGCGACGCTTGTGATTTCCAACAACGGCAATGTCAATCAGACAGTGGCGGATACAACAACCTTCACCAATCTGGTTGGACTTCCCAACACCTGCACGGTGTCACCGAACGTAGGAACTTGCACGGTGACGAACGGCAGCCTGACATACAACGGCACGCTGACCCCGGGACAAACCGTGACGATCAGCTATCTGACTCAGGTCAGTGATCTGGCTCCTGCCGGAGCGCAGGTTTGCACCAATAACTCCGTGACGTTCAATGGTGGACAACCCTTTGCATTCTCGGTGTGCAAGACGGTGACTTGTCCGCCGCCAGGACCGGGCAGCATTTTCCCCGCGACTTCCGAAGCTGGCGATCAAAAAGCTGGCTCGGTGTTGGTATACAACGTGTATACGTCAGGTGCGACCAGCGGTAACACGCAAAACACCCGTATCAACCTGACGAACATTCATCCTCAGTTGCCAGCCTATGTCCACCTGTTCTTTGTGGCTGAGGGCTGTTCGATTGCGGATAGTTATCTTTGCCTGACTGGCAATCAGACGGCCAGCTTCCTGGCTTCGGACCTGGATCCGGGAACAACTGGTTATCTGGTGGCTGTGGCAGTGAACTCCATCGGTTGCCCGACCAGCTTTAACTATCTGGTTGGTGACGAATACGTGAAGTTCACCAGCGGACATGCGGCGAATCTCGGCGCGGTTGCGTTCTCGCAATTGGCCGGCGGTTTGCCCTTGTGCGATGGCAATTCGGTGACGGCGACGTTGAATTTCGACGGCGTCAGTTACAACCGGACTCCGGCGGCACTGGCATTGGACAGCATTGGTTCCCGAGCCGATGGCAATGACACGTTGGTGGTCATCAACCGCATTGGAGGCAATCTGGGCCTCGGAGCTTCGACACTTGGCACGCTGTTCGGCGTGTTCTACGACGATGCGGAAAACAGCTTGAGCTTCTCCGTCAGTGGAAACTGCCAGTTGAGAAACTCAATTTCGAATAACTTCCCGCGCACAACGCCTCGGTTCGAGACGTTTATTCCGGCGGGCCGAACTGGTTGGGCAAAGGTCTTCAATCAGACAGGGGCCATTGGAATCACGGGATCGGCAATCAACTTTAACCCGAACGCAGCTAGTTCGGCTGGCGCGTTCAATCAGGGACATAACCTGCATGTGCTGACATTGACCAACACAGCAAGTTACGTGATCCCTGTCTTCCCGCCGAGCTGTTAGCCCACAAAAGCTTCGGATCGTAAAAGGCCCCAGGTTGGATGTAATTTCCAGCCTGGGGCCTTTTTTAACTTGGTGAATTTTTAGGCGTAGCATGTAAGGTTGTAAGTATTGCCACTTAGTTGTGGTTAAAGCTCTGATTGCCCGTAAATATAAGTATGCAATTTGACGAAACAGTGTGCTGCTTGTAGTATCCAGCCCGTCTAATGACAATCCGCTACTTACCTTGTTACCGAAACTCCAGTGAAGTCATTAGGCCTCAGATACAAAAAAGAAAATGAAAGGCCCGCTTGAGAATTACCCGGCATCAACTCAACACGGGCAAGATGAAGACCAGATATTTTTTTGAAATTACAATCTAAGCTTTCTCAGAGTCAGCCTTAACCTCTGCAAAACTAAGGGCAAAACTCTCAAAGGCTCCGCGATACCCCGTAATCCATACGCTATTGCCGACAGGCGCTGCCTGTGACCATTCGTATGGATGGCCAATCTTTTGAGGAGAATCAGATGTTTGACAGATCACTCATACAAACACGCACGCACAGGCGAAGCTTGCGACTTCTTGGCGTTACTGGTTTGGGAGTTTTCAGCGTGATCGCGCTGGCAATTCTATACAGCTTCACCATCGGAACCAGAATGGCGGGAGCCAAAATCACGACGATTACGGTTTGCGCTTCAGGATGCGATCACACAACTCTTCAGGCCGCAGTCGCAGCCGCAACCAATGGCGATACGATCAATGTCGGAGCAGGAACTTACGTTCTGGCCAGCACCGTCAACGTCAACGTCGCAAATCTGACAATTGCCGGAGCAAGCAGCGCCACAACGATTGTTCAGGTCGCACAGGCAATCGGAAACGCATTTAACATCACTGCTGCAGGCGTGACCATTTCCGACCTACAAGTTCAGAAAACCGATGTAACCGGCGTTCACGAACTGATTTTTATCAACACCGGCGCGAACAATTTCAAACTGCAGAACTGTTTGATTCAAGGGCCTGATCCTGGCACGCCTTGGAGCGTCAACGGAATTGTCAGCCGCGGGATGGTGACTGCCGCCGGCGCGTTGACCGGAATCATCATTCAAAACAACACGATCAAGCATCTGCGCCAACCGGCTTACTTCAATCCGGGCACGGTCGCTTCGGTATTGAACAACAATGTTTCTGGCACACGAGGCTGGGTCGTGGATGGCGCGAAGATCACCTTCACAGGCAATACCTGGGGGCCGCCCGCGAATCAGGGAGCGGACATTGCGTTGCTGGCCTCTTGCAATCCAGCCGATTACCCAAACCTCGGCGCGCTGAGTAATGCCAACAGCAATGCGTTTATCTCCGGACAGTTTGCAGGAGCAAGCAGCGGGGTTGGCACCGTTTATGTGGACGATAGCGCCGCTCCGGGTGGAGACGGAACGCAAGCCCTACCTTTTCAAACCATCGCCACTGGTATAACGGCCGTGCTGCCGGGCGGAATAGTCAACGTGGCGGATGGCACGTACGTTGAAAATCCCAGCATCGCCAAATCGTTAACTCTGCAAGGCGCGAATGCCGGGACTGCCGGTTCAGCCACGCGCGGCCCTGAATCCATTATCCGCACCAATGGCAATCAGACTGCTGTTGTAGGCGTTACCGCAGCCAATGTCACCATCAATGGTTTTACCATAGACGGCGATGATCCCGGTCTTGCGGGCGCCGCATTGGCCAGTGGAGATGATTCCAACGTGCAATATGGCGTGCGTCCCACCGCCACGGTCGGCAATCTGACCGTCAGCAATAACATCATCAAAAAAGTCTTCATCGGATTGCGCGGCGACGTCGCTGGCCAAGGCAATGTCGTCACGGCCAACTGGTTTGACAGCATTGGCAATTTCGATTTTGGCTATGCTGTTTCGATCCGCAATAACTATTACGCCAACGTCACCAACAACAAGATGACCAGAGCCTGGACGGGCGTACACATCAACAATCACAACGGCGCGGGCGGCCCTGCGAGCTTTCTGATCACCGGCAACGAAATTCACTCTTATGCAGGCGGCATTCTTTACTGGTTGCAATATAACCAGGCCACCGGCGCGACGATCAGCGGCAATACGATCACTGCCGAAACCGGTGCAGTCGCCAATAACTTCGGCATTCTGGTTGTCAGTAACCAGGACGCTGTGAATTCAACTTTCACCAGCAACGCAATCAGCGGCCACGATTACGGCGTGGGATTATTTAACGTTCCCACCAGCAACAACATCACATTGGGCGCGACCAATTCAATCAGCGGTTCCAAGCTGGCGGGAGTCTTTTTAACCGACAATCTGAATTTCAACCCGATAGGATTGACGAACTTTCTGGCTGGTGGCCCCGGTGCGGCTTCGACAGTCAACATTACTGGTCTGTCCATCACTGGCAACCTTAATACAGGCGTCAAGGTCGAGGGAACAACCAATACACAAACTTTGAATATGACCGGCGCCAGCATTGGCGGTGGCATGACAGGATTGCTGGTGGCGGGCGCGCCAACGGCTCTCACCGGGAATACTCTGAACAATACGGCGTTCAGCGGGCAGAGCGACAGTTACATCACTCTTGCAAGCAGCGCCCTGGATAATCTGACGATTAACGCCACGGCTGTTACTTTCGACGGATTGACTGGGACGGCTGCCAATGTGGCGCAAAACCTGGCCATCGAAGACAAGATCAAGCACGCGATTGATGATCCGTCGCTTGGCTTTATTCGAGTCAAAACGGGCGGATTATTTGTCACAGCCAATAGCTTTAATGCGCCGAACACGACCACGGCAAGCATCCAGCGCGCCATTGACCTGGCCACCGCAGGCGAATCGGTTGATGTCGGCGCGGGCACTTTCATCGAAGACGTCAACGTCAACAAGACCTTGATTGTCAGCGGTGCAGGCTCTGCCAATACAACGGTTTCGGGAGCAATCGGTGGAGCGGGATCTACCTTTGCCTTGAGCGCCAACAACGTTGAGTTGAGAGGATTCAAGATTACTCGCGAAGGCAACACTGTTCCGACCTGGAATGACCCCAACCTGAACAGCGTTGGCGTTTCCATTCAGGGGCAGGCAATTACCGGCGCGAACATTCACGACAATCTGATCACGCAAAACCGTAGTGGAATTGACATTAACAACAGCAACGGCCACACGGTGCGCAACAACGTCATTACGGACAATCGCACCGGGCTGATCTTCCGCAACCAGACCGACAACCTGACGGTGGTGGAAAACGAAATCACCAACAATTGGACGGTCGGCATTGTCTTTCTAGATGCCAGCAGCGGAAGCAATTCGCCTGTGCAGACGGCGCTGAATTGCAATTTCTCCAACAATAACTTCAGCGGAAACTGGTACGGCCAGATTGTGGATCGGCAAACGGGCGGTTCGCTGCCTGCTCCGGCGACGACCAATCTGAAAAACTTTAGCGCCAATTGGTTCGGAACCAACGCGCCAGTGGTGACCACGGCAAACAGCACCGAACCAGGTTATGCCGCGCAAATTCCCACTACTGTTCCGGGCGGCACCGCCACACCTCCGGGCGGCCAGCCGGATATTGCCGGACCGGCGTCGGCGAATTTTGACCTGACTCCTTTGCTGGATGTTGGCACGGATACGAACGTCGAAACGACTTTGGGCAGAGGAACGTTTGGCTTCCAGGGCAATTTCAACGTGCTGGATGTCATCGCCTCCAACGCACAAACCGGGGCCACGGGACGAATTCAGGAAGGCGTCAATCTTGTGAACTCTGGCGGAACGGTGAAAGTGCCGACAGGCACGTACACGGAAAACGTTGACGTCAACAAAGCCGCAACTTTGCTGGGCACGCCAATCATCAATGGCACGCTCACCGCAAGCGTTGCGGGTGCGACGGTCAGTCCGGGCTTCAGTCCGGGCGTTATCGGCAGCGGGTCCTTGTCATTGAGCAGCGGTTCGATCCTGACGATTGAAACTGCCAGCAATGCGGGGCCAGGAACGGGCCACGATCAGATTGAAGTGGCAGGCGCGGTCAGTCTTGGCGGCGCAACATTGAATCTGATCAACAGCTTTGCGCCTGCTGGTGGAACCAGTTTCACAATCATCAGCAATGACGGCGCCGATACGGTCAATGGAACCTTCAATGGTTTGCCCGAAGGCACAGTGTTCGCGTCTGGCGGATCGTTTTTCCGAATCACCTATGCCGGGGGCAGCAACAGCAATGATGTCGTGCTGACGGCGCAAATCCCGCCGCAGGTGATGGCGGGCGCTGTGCTCTCCCGTCAGCAGGGAAGTCCTGCCAGCAATTCCCAAATTGCGCTGGCTTCCGACACCGAGGACGCGGCGAACACGCTGCTGGTGCAGGTTAGCGGCGACGGTGGCATGAACTTCGGTAATGCCGCGACAAACAACGGCGTGACGGTAACTCTGACGGACAGCAACGGCGGTGCAGCAGGCATCAACCCGGACGCGATGGGTAAAATTTTTGCCGATGTTGCCGCCGGATGCGCAGCCACCAATGCCAGTTTTACGGTCAAAGTCACGGACAGCGCCGCGTTGACGGCCACCACTGTGACCAGTGTCACGGTGACTGCCAACACGCCGCCGGTGCTGACGTATACCACGCCGCAAAACACTGTTCCCGGTCAATCGTTGATGGTCAGCCCAGCGACAGGACCCAGCGATAATGGCAGCGTTGCCTCCATTGTGGTTCAGAGTGTGACGCCATCCACCGCACCAGGAACAATTACTGTGGACAACACAACGGGCGTAGTAACCGTGCCGAACAATGTGCCGGCAGGAAGTTACACCATTACCATCCGCGCCACGGACAATTGCGGCGGTGTGACGGGGATGACCGACGCCAGCTTTGTGCTGAACGTCGCTTGCCCGTCTATTACGGTTAATCCGGCGACGTTGTCGAATGGTTTCGTTGGAACCCTGTACAACCAGTCGTTAAGCGCAACCGGTGGAACTCCCGGATACACGTTTACGCTGGATTCGGGCACGCTGCCGAACGGTGTAAACATTGTCGGGACCAACCTGACAGGAACGCCGACGGCGACGGGCGTGTTCAATTTCACGCTCAAAGCCACAGACAGCCTTGGCTGTGCGGGCACAAGAGCATACACCGTGGTCATCAGCGGTTCCGGGTTGCAGTTTTATCCGCTGGCACATCCCATCCGATTGGTGGATACGCGATCTGGCGGGAGCGCTTGTCAAACTCCTGGGACGCCGATTACAGGCGGGACGTCATTGACGGTTCCGGCGCGTGGAACTTGTGACTCGCTAATCATTCCCGCGAATGCGGCGGCAGTCACCGGCAACATCACGACGGTTGGGCCCGTCGCCAATGGCTTTTTGACGGTTTATCCCAGCACCGACAAACAGCCACAGGCGGCAAATTCCAATTACCAAACCGGGCAAACCTTGAATAACGTTTTCACGGTTGGATTGGGAAATGCGGACGGCGCATTCAAGGTGTTCAGCCTGAGCACGACCAACGTTGTGGTGGACATTACGGGCTACTTTGCGCCTCCAGGAGCAGGCGGTCTGTTTTTCCATCCGCTGCCTGCGCCGGTTCGATTGCTGGATACACGTTCGGGGCAAACCGCCTGCACAACGCCGGGAAGCCCGTTGTTGGCCGGCACGGAATTATTGCAACAAGGCAACGCCATTTGCGGCATTCCCGCTTCGGCGGTGGCCCTGGTGGGGAATGCCACAACGGTTGGCCCGCTGGGACAAGGGTTTTTGACCTTGTTTCCCGCTGATGCCACACGTCCGCTGATTGCCAGCGGCAATTATCAATCCGGGCAAACGCTGAATTCGCCGTTTACCGTTGGCTTGTCGCCATCGGGGAACTTCACGATTTATAGCTTGCAGCAAACGAATCTGGTCGTGGACGTGCTGGGGTATTACAGCCCCGACGCTTCTGACGTAATCGGCATTGGCTTGCTGTTTAGCCCCATGACTCCAACCCGATTGCTGGACACGCGGAGCGGGCAACCGGCCTGCTTCATGCCAGGATCTCCGATTCCCGCAACGACAGATACGCCGCAAGCAGCGAGCGGCCAATGTACGATTCCCGCGACGGCGAAAGCTCTCGTTGGCAACGCGACAACTGTCAGTCCGGCGGCGCAAGGGTTCCTGACTTTCTGGCCGAGTGATTCGACGCGTCCCAATGCGGCCACGTCGAATTATGCAGCGGGTGTGAACTTCAACCGGCACTACACCGTGGGACTTGGAACGGACGGCGCATTCAAGATTTACGCGCTAACCTCCACCCATTTGGTGGTTGACGTGTCGGGCAGCTTTGCGCCGTGATACGTCCGTAACCGTTGAATATGGCCGCGTCCTGGTTGATCCAAAACTTTGCCAACACAAACCCGGAAGAGTGGATTACAGGCGCGGCCATTACGATGGCATCACTGGATTATTTGATCGGATTTCAGCTGGATGGACGGATCAACACAAAGCAACGAAGTGTCAAAGAATCAAGCAAGGATTTCAACGCGCAACAGGTAAGTCCCTTTGAACCGTTGTTCTTTCGATCCTTTGTGTTGAGTTCTTGAATTCCCAGACATCCACTGAAAACCGATTTAGAAAAGGCCGTTTCAATCAAGTTGTTTCCGGCCTCATAAAACGGGCTAAATTAAAAGCAGCGGCTCATTGTCGAAGAAATGATGCCCTGCTTTTTTTTTGTGACAATTTCCATTCAACACAACTTACGCAACGTCATTCAATTAACGCAAAGACGCGAAGGCACCGAAGCCGCAAAGACATTTTCGGCTGTTCGTTTTCGCGGCAATTCAAAGCCGTCCAATGCGAAAACCTTCTTCGCGCCTTTGCGTTGAAATTCCTGTTCTGCGTAAGTCCTATTCAAACAATCGTAGCTTAAGCGATTGACCGTTTCCCTGGACTTAAGTACTATCCGGCCTCGTTGGCGCGCTCCCCTCAACAGATTGTGCAGTACCCGGGGCGGCCAACCTTCCACGCGATATCAAGCAAAGAGAATAAAAAACAAGATCTCGACCCGTTGAGCTTTTCAGCGGGTCGCTTGTGATGCCGGACACATTTTCCGCGAGCGTGTTTGAGCAAAACTCATTTCTTGCGCCGAACAGGTGCCCTCACAGGCCGTTATCAACCAGGTTGAATCGGCACAATGACATTGGGTTTGCTGTGTGAAACAGCGATTGGCAATAAACCCAGTATCGCATCTTTCGGCAGCAACCAAACTACACACTGCAAGGAGATTTCCTTTGAACCCGAGTAATCCGTCGAGTCGTTCGCCTAAAACCAAATATGTGTTCGCAATCCTCGCAATTTTTTGTATGGCAGCAGTGGTTACGGCTGGAATTGCGATCAACAAGATGAGGCACATATCCAGTGAAGGGAAAGAAGCGAAGGTTGGATCAATGGGGGCACGGCGAATTGGTGGGAGAGCCGAAAATCCAACCTCAATCATTCCAACAACACGGCTTTCCGAAAATTCTGTCTTTCTATCGCAATCACAAACCAATCCGGACGGCACCATTACGGGCGCGAAAATCACGACGGACCTTGGCATTCAGCGAACCGTGCGCAGCATTATGATTGACCAGTCCAATCAGCCTGGAAACAAGCCCCCAAGAGTAATGCCTGAGCACGATGCCGAAAGAGAGGACAAGGCGGATTCGCCCAACGCTCC
>ERZ650309.1234-NODE-1234-length-12001-cov-4.530470_pt1 | contig 12001 bp, 8 predicted proteins | sample MGYA00376245_ERZ650309 | MGnify/ENA primary metagenome ERZ650309 (study PRJEB26733, sample SAMN07839294) | wastewater metagenome | biome: urban; feature: wastewater treatment plant; material: waste water | place: USA: North Carolina | collected 2016-04-26 ...
GGGACAAATATCGGTTCATAACCTTTCATCGTTCTTTCATCCGGAATATGTACTTTTAACTTCAAACCAACCAAAACCATGACAACATCTTACAAAGAAAAGCTCGGGAAATTCATTCAAAAAGCTCAGACTGAGATTGATGAGTTACGTTTAAAAATCGCGCTCGGCAAAATGAACGGGGCCGATTTATTTGAGGACATGAAGCATGAGTTGAAAGAATCGCTGCATGAGTTCAGAACGGAAGTAGACGCAAAAAAGCAGGAGGTAGCTGAAACCCTGAATGAGAAACTGGCCAATCTGCATTTGCAGCTGGCACTTGGCAAGGCTGAAGTTTTGGATGTTTATGAAGAGCAAAAATCGATTATTCTGAAAACCATTACGCAACTGGAAAGCGAGCTGGTTGAAAACAGAGATCAGCTGCATAGCGATGTAAGAATGAAAATTCAGAACGAACTGGAGAAGTTCCGTCTCAAAATGGAGATCCTTCAGATTCGTTACGAGCTTGGGAAAATCGATCTGAAAGACAACATTGATGAGAAAAAGGAAAAGTTCAAAAAAGAATTCGAACAACTGATTGCGAATGTCAAAGACGAAACCTCTGAGCAACTGGCAGAATATGGCAAGGACCTCAAAGAAGCATACGAAAAACTAAGAAAATCAATTTCGTAGTTCAATATGCATGATAAATGATAAATTGAATTCTGTAGAAGCTTTCAAAAAAGTCAACCTATTTCAGGCTAAGTCACAAAGTCCCCTATGACTTATGACATATGACTTATGACATATGAAATACTGTAATTGCAGCAAAGCTGCAATTACAGTATTTCATATTCCACCCTTGTTTCAAATTTAATGGTAATTTTCTCAAAAGGCATAGAAGTTTCACCGCCATAAGGAGCTGATGAAGCCGCTGCATCCATCATTACATTTGCATTTTTGTACATCATTGGATAACTTCCACCATTATCAATTTCTTCGATCAGCAGTGCGCCGCCTAATTTTTCGCCAACACTTTCAGAAAGATACTTCGCCTTATCACGTGCTGCCTGAAGTGATTTAATTTTTATTTCTTTCCTGAATTCTTCCAGGCGTGTATGAGAGAACTTACTGATGTACATATTTGTTACAGCATCGTCGCTCAGTTTAGGGATTAATGCATCAATCGATTTGGTATCGGAAAACTTTATGATGTAGGTAACAGTAGCAATGAAATCGGCCTCTTTTTTTCTTTTCCTCACATACCAGTTCTGATAACCGCTTCCGGCCATTCCTTCAACACGAATCTGCTCTTTTGTGATTCCCGATTTTTCACAGGCAGTAAGGAAGTCGGTCTTGATTTTATCAATTTCAACTTTCTCTTTTCTGTTATTGTAGTATTCACTGAGAATGAAATTAACATAAATTTCATTGGGATCCACTTCCATTTCGGCGCTGCCGGTTACGACAATTTTCTTGATTTTAGGTGTTGGAGTTTGCATTTGCGCAATTGTTGATGTTCCTGCTGAGACAACCAAGATGGTTGTAATGAACAGATTGAGAATTTTCATATCCTTTGTTTTTAATTTGGTCAGATGTTATCAGAGTCGGTTTTCATAATTCCGACTGCCAATTTACAAATACCGTTCCGTAATTATTAATTGTATTGACCCGATTCAAATCCGTGGTCAGTTTCGAGGTTACCTCCAAGTGCGGCAGCGACAGCCATTTCATCACACCGCTCGTTTTCCGGATGGTTATTATGTCCTTTGATCCATCTGAACTTCACCTGATGGTTGCCATATATCTGAAGGAAACGCTTCCACAGGTCGGCGTTTTTCTTTCCATGGAAATTTTTCTTCTGCCATCCAAAAACCCAACCTTTCTCCACTGAGTCAATAACATACTTGCTGTCAGAAAAAATCATCACCTGCTCACCGTCCTTCTTCAAAGCTTCCAGGGCAACAATAACACTTAACAACTCCATCCTGTTGTTGGTGGTTAGTCTGAAACCTTTAGAAAGCTCTTTTCGGTGAGGGCCCGAAACAAGAATAATACCATATCCACCCGGACCGGGGTTTCCTCTGGATGAACCATCCGTAAAAATCTGAATCATAAAATAAAAGTATACAATGTGGTACCAGACTCTCAATCCTGTATAGGGAATGACAAACCTGATTCCTGCAGCAAATATATGCAAAAGGATGGCCATGGTTGACCGGAATGAAACCCAACTTTTCAGCCTGTCATGTTACAAGATGGTTGCTTATTTTCATATAGCCTCACTTCATAGTGGAACGTTAGTAAATTTTAGGCTATGATGAACTAAAATCTGATAGGGTTGTCACAAATCACAACCGCAGTATGGCGCTAACAATCAATCATTTACATTGCGCCTAAGGATTATTTGGGCCTATTTGAAACCTTTTCACTGAGAAAACTATATAAGACCCCATAATTCAAAAACAAACAAACAATTAACGCCCATTCAAAAAAATGAAACACATTTCAAAACTCATTGCTCTTGCATTCGTTGCTGTAGGATTCAGCACGCAAGTAAACGCACAAGCTACAGCTTCAGCTTCAGCATCTGCAACAATCGTATCACCAATCAGCATCACTAAAACTGTGGATCTGAACTTTGGTAACGTTGCTGCTTCTGCTTCAGCAGGTACTGTTGTTATTTCTCCTGCTGGTGTTCGTTCAACTACCGGTGGTGTATCTCTTCCGGCTACTGCAGGAACTGTTGCTGCTGCTTCTTTCAACGTTGCAGGTGAAGCTAACTACACTTATGCTATCACTTTGCCAGCTTCAGTAACTATCTCTTCAGGTGCAAACAACATGACAGTAAATGCTTTCACAAGCACTCCTACTGCAACTGGTACTTTGAGTGCTCTTGGTGCTCAAACTGTAACTGTTGGTGCTACTCTGAACGTTGGTGCTTCACAGGCTGCCGGTGTGTATACATCAGGTACTCCATTTGATGTAACCGTAAACTATAACTAATCCGGTTATAACATTTATAAAAAAGCTCCGTGAGATTCACGGAGCTTTTTTATTTGCATTTATATGTCTGTTAGCTGTTATTCTTTTTTAGTAAGCACAAATTCAATGCCGTCAATCACATCACCATCAATCGATTTTTTAAGTGTCACGGGCACCTGTAACACATCTGCTTTTAATCCGGTTTTCTGCAATTGATCTTCATCAAGTTTGATGGTGTAACTACCGGGATGCAAACCGGTAAATGTAAAGAAACCGTCCGATTCTGAGAGGGTTCTTCCTACAGGCTGCATATCAGAGTCATAAATTCTCAGAATAATTTTCCCAAATCCTCTGGAACGATCACCCTCAGCAAATTTTACCATTCCCGAAACTTCAGCAGAAACAGTTACCGGAATCTCAACATATTTTTCAGTATTCGGATCAACCACAACTTTAATTGATTTATTTTTCACCCTCCAGGCAATGTTATCAAAACTTTCGGGCTGCAACTTAATAAGGTAACTGGTGTAAGGTTCCAGTTCAGATATTCTTATTGCGGTGTCGGCATCAAGGTATTGCATTCGGCCTCCGTTAATAATTATTTTCAGACCCTGAGCCCCTGGTTCGTCTGCATCGCGATGTCCATCTCCATTCATGTCAACAAACGGAGCCAGTATGACGCCACCCTTTCCGGCACCCGTGCGATTTACTGCCTGTATTCTGTTCAAGCGAGAGTTGTAGTTGACTCCCCCATTCGCACTTTCTGTAAAGCCCGTGCCCGATGCTGAATGTATCGATTGCACAGCCATCTGGGCAAATGGCAGATCCATTCGCAATCCCACGCCAACAGATTGTATGTTGCTTTGAACATTGTTTTCATAATAGGCATTTACCATTCCAAAACCTTTCAAATTATGTTCAATCATTCCGCGGTAAGACACCACCCTGCTTTGGGTGTACTCATATTGCAACTGTGGTGTAATGACCCATCTTCGGTAAGGATGAAAACTAAGAGAAATGTTACTGTATATAAAAGGATCAGTTTCTCCAACGAACAATGCGTAACTACTCAGGTTGTAATTCACTTTACTAAGTGCACCCGAAAGCAACCATTCTACAGTAGAATAATCTGTCGATTTCAGTATTATCTGATTAACCGACATACGTGAATATGCTGAAAATTTCCTGTGACGTACCGGAAAAGTTACACTGAATTTCCTTTGTTCAAGATATCCGAAACTTATTGCCTTTTGGTTTCTATCGTATTTTGAATAGTTGATTTCAAACTGCACGTTTGAAGGCAAGCTATAGGATAAGACGGTTTTACCTACTACTTTATTTGCGTATTCTGCAGTCAACAATAACAACGGAGCCAGTCTGACAGAAGTATTTATGAATGGAATGAAAGGTTCAGGTTTAACAGAAGTCAGATATTCTACTCCTCCACCTACAGTGATATGGGAATTTAGTCCATAATCGACTCGACTTCTGGTGAAGAGCGTATTTTTTTGTCCTTCAACAAAACCGGTAACCACAGAATCGCCAAAATTATTTTTAGTTGTGTAGCCATGAAAACCATCTTCAAGAAATCCTCCACTCACATTGTATTCGAGTTGTCGTGCCGGCATGAAGCTGAATGGTATGTTGATGTACTCTTCCGTATCACGTTCTTCTCCGTACGGACCATAAAAGCGAAGTTTAATAACGGAGTTGCCATACACGAGTGGAACTTCAAAAGTGTAAAAGCCACTGGCATCTGCCTTTACATAGTTCACCAGCACATTATTTACATACAACTCCACGATCCAACCGGGATTGGTGGTATTGCTAATTGTATAGGCGCCAAATGATCTCTTGAAAGTTGTTGCAGTGTTGGTGAGTTGAAAACCAACAGAAGGAGTGTAAACAGAAGAAATGAAACCGGGCTGAACCTTTCCAAGTATGATCTGTCGTAAAGCAGCGCGTTCATTTTTGACATGTCGCCATTGATAAAACTGATTCCTTTCCTCAAAGCCCTGATTGCTGAAATAATTAAAAGCTACGTTGGTTTCACCTCCGGCAAAAATACCACCCAAAGCAAGATTCATTCTGAAATCATTCTGCCCTTCGAGATCATGAGTATTGATCACCAACCAGTCGGCGAGTCCGAAACGTGCAACAGGGTAGTTTCGCCCTATAGTGGTATCGGCTTTTACGTCACCCTGCAGCTTATTAATATTCGACCTCATCAACTCCTGTCGCATCTCCTTAATTACAGGCAAATCAATGTCGGTATCGAGTATCACCGACAAATTTCTGAAATTGAAGTTACATTGCAAACCGAATACATTTCCGAAATAGGTGCGTTTCAAATAAAGCTTGCCTTCCGATCGAATAATATCATTTGGTTTTAGTGTGAACTCTTTCCCCTGATATTCTATTTTGTTCTTAGCCTTACTGATCAGGTAAGTGGCCGATTCATTCAGCAGGTAACCTGAAATAGAATCCATCGATTCATTAAAAGTATTTTTGATTTTCAGAAATCTGAAGACATCCACTACCGACAAATACAATTCATCGTCATAATAGAGTGCAGGTATTTCTGCACTGCCAATACCTTTAACATTTACATTCACTGAAAGCTCATCGACTTCATCGCCTATGTCACCAAAAGAAGTCAGAGAAGCACAACATGTAATAATTAGAATGCAGGCTATCCGAAACAAAGATACTCTACCGGTAATTATAGCCTGAAAAAATCGGGGTGCATGGTTAAGAATCATCCCTGACTATTCCTGTATAAAGGTTACCATGAAAGTTCCGCTGTAGTTGCCTCCGGGATTTGCCAAAGGGCTCCCTACAAAAAGAGTACCTCCAATTCTTACCGTGGTACGGCCCGGAGGAGCAACATTGGTAATGAAAGGTGATCCGGTGCTGGAGGCTCCTAATTGTAAAACCATTGATCCGCCATTACTTCCTGTCAACAGCACATTGGGTCCATTCAAAATACTAACAACTGTTCCGGGATTAGCCTCTATTTCAAAAATAGCGGGAGAAAATGGTGTGCTTCCACTCAGTTGAACAACACTGCCCGTTACCGACCTGGTTCCATTAGGGTAAATAATTACCGTACCACCTGTGTTGCCATGTGTAAAGGTTCCAAATTTTAATCCCTGTGCAGGGTTAGCGAAAATCTGTATCGGCTTTGGTGGTGCCTCTTGTCCGTGTGCAGCTGAAACAATAAAACACCACAACACAAATAACACCCTTTGCAGTGTGCCCTTGTTCAGTAGTTGTTGTTTCAGGTAGATTATCATTGTCCGTTTATAAATAATTTTTCGGAGTAAACAGCATTTCCTGAACGGAAGGTGACAATATATATACCACTGCTCAGAGATGTGGGTATGGTAAAATTGCCATTCCCCGACACTTGCATTTGCTGCACGGTTTGTCCTTGTAAATTGGTAATGACTACTGACGCGTTTTGCCCCGGCTCCACATCATGATAGATGTATATTGTGCCCTGATAAGCATAAACTGCAAATTGATCGATATCACTCACCAATGGCAATTCCTTTTCTGTGAAGAGAATCCTGAACCGGTTTTCAAAAGTTCCCGATTCTGCTTTAAAGGTGAATTCAGAAGCAGTCCTGAGGTTGAAGTTAGTGCGTTTTTCCGAATCAGTAAAATAAATGTTAAGGTGATCGGGAATATTTTGTAATTCAGAAACCCTCAAGGTTACATCGCCTGATTTTTCACATCGCAAACCAACCGGAATAACGGGAAGGTCACCCGGTGAGCCCGGGAGTGAGTTAATGGAGAGCCTCACACGATCGGATGACAAAGTATAAATACTTGGCACGTCACTGTCGGTATTCATAAGTTTGAGGGCATCGTTTTCACTGTTGAAAATTTCATCTGCCTGCTGATCGTAGTAAACAGTAAAGGCATCACTTAATCCGGAGCTTCCTGAGTACAAAAGTTCCAGACGAATCAGTGCCAGTGAAGGGTCGGTTGCTGTACGGTGAAAAACAGGCTGCAAATGAGTAGTACGTGCCGGGTTATCAACCTGAAGCAATCCGTTCACAGGAAAAGTACCGTTAGTTACGTGCACAAAGAAACCCTGCATGGCTGGAATGATTCCGGAAGCAATACCATTGCTGGAGATACCATTAATGTATGAGCTGTAAGTTCCGGTGTATTGATTCACTGTTCCTGCATCAAAATAATAGATGGCATTATCGATATTCACTCTGTTCCATCCTGAAGCTGCATCCCAGTTGATAGGTGAAGGAAAAGGATTTCCCACCAAATTGAAACCAAGTGTGAACGGTCGATTGTTATTCTGCAGGCTGATGCTTTTGAGGTGATTGTTTACCACTCCCTGCATGTCAATAGTTTTAGCAGTTGTTGCAGTTCCGAAATTACCGGCATACCCGTTCATGGTGGTCAGAGTGTTTGCAGGAACAATATAATCTTCCCACCCTGTTGATGCAACATTTTCAACATAACGGTAAAAGGTAGGAAAGCTGGCAGCAAGATTGAGGTCGTCGGAGAATTGATTCACAGTTGCACCGGCCACAGGCGAGCTGATATATTTATAGCCAAACCCTGATGGTAAATATCGTTGAATATTGACACTTCCGAGCACCTCACCATTTCCAGAACCATCAATCAAGGCTGTTTGCGTAGCATTTGAAACAAGAGTCACAAATCCGTTAGTATTGAAATTACCAACGTTGGCTTTCAGAATGCCGGTAATATTCAGGGTGCCCGATAAGTTGACTCCTGCTGCATTGTTTGTGGTCAGGTTTGCAATCTGATTTCCTGCAAAGACATTCGCAGGAATTGTTTGGGTGACTGTTCCGTTCAGCTCAATGGTTCCGGCATTTACCGTGAAAGTTCCCGTACTGGCAATGGTACCGCTGATCTGTAATGTGGCTCCGGTAACCGTCACAGATGCACCCGGTTGTATGGTGAGATTTCTGACAGCACCAACACCTGTATTCAAAACAGGATAACGGGGAAGTCCGGTTGATATGAGGGCATTTACAGTAGTTGAAGGAATGATGCCGCACTGCCAATTACCGGGGGTCCACCAATCGGTACTGAGTCCACCTGTCCAGTTTCCAATAACAGCAGCTGCACACCGCTCACCTACAGCAAAGTCGCCGAAGAACGTCACTCCTGTTGCCTGAATAGATGTAGCCAACGGATTCAAAACTGCAGTAGTATCCCAAACGCCGGTATATCTTGAAACTTTGAAGAGTGCAGAAACAGCTCCTGCATCAACATCAGCGGTCTGCCAATTGAAAGTGAGTACCGATGATGTAAAAGTGATTCCGTTTTTGGCTATGGTCCAGTATCTGTTGACATTGCGTAAACTATTCAGTGTCGACAATGAAATTTGAGGGTGATCGGTTCCTGTTGTTTTTGCATTTACTCCCCCTGCAACTGTTACACTTGCAAAAGTGGTTGTGACAGGAGCATACCGAAGTGAATCACCTATGAAAAAGGTTTTGGTGATATTCACTCCCGTTGCCAATATTATTTCTAAAGTGCCAAACACCCAGCCCGTGGTGGTACCGGCACCTCCTACTTTACCATTGGTATTAATGATCACCTTAAAACTTCCTGTTCTTATATTTCCTCTCGTGAAAACAAGAGTATCATTCATGGTAATGTTCGAATTGAGCTGCACCAGTCCGGTGGTTTTGTTGATCTGCAATCTGTAAAAGGCACTTAACGTGGATAAGGTTTGAATAGCAGTTCCATTGAAAACAAATTTTCCCGTTGAAGCATTCACAATTCCTGAACTTGAAAAGTTACCTCCAACTGTATGAATAAATGCACCTGCATTGAAGGTGGTAGAAGGCCCAATGGTTACGTTACCGGTGACAGTAAAATTGGAGTTAGCTGAAAATGCTACAGAAGTTCCTGTTCCGATGGAGCTAACAAGATTTCCCTGAACAATCAATGCTGCAGCCGGCATTGTTTTAAATGAAGTCCCTGTGGTGCAGGTCAGAGTCAGGTTTCCATAAATATGTGAAGCAACGGTTTGTGCATTGCCGTCATAAACTACAGTACTGGTGGGAGCGAGTGAGATGGCTGTAAAATTAAAAGGGAAGTTGCTTCCTGTAAAACCTCCCGTACTTCCTGTAAGCAACATTGTTGCTCCTGCACTTAAGGTGAAAGAGCCACCATTTGAACTTCGGTTACAGATGCGTGTATCGCAGTCGAGTGTTCCGGCTGTGACTGTCAGGTTGCCGCTTGAATAAATATTAGTGAGCAGCGTAACCACACCGGCAGTTTTGTTGATCACAAGGTTACCGAAGGTAGCACTGGTATTATTGATGGAAGAAAATATAGTTTGATTTCCGGTTCCGTTAAAAGTAAAAGTGGCATTGGTGGTCATTGAAAACGACGTACTGTTGTTAGTGAAATTACCACTGACAGGAAAGGTGCTTGGGTTAGAGTTATCGAACCCGGGATCAACACCGTTATCGATAATTATGTTATTGAATTGTCTGGTGCCTGCTGCATAATTGGAGTTGTTTCCATCATCAGCAACCTGAAATGTACCTGCTGTTGAATTGAAAGTACTTCCGTTTCCCATCTGCCAGTTACCGTGGATGCGAAAAACTGCTGCGGCTCCTGTCTGATTGAAGACACCGCCTCCGGCCCTCATATTCACTATTGCAACTGTTCCACCCGATTGATTATATACACCGCCGGTGTTCACCTGAAGGTCGGCAGACGGATTGGCATTTATGTTATTTCCAAGAAAAAAAATTCCTCCTGATTGATTAATTATTCCGCCAGAATTCACTGTGGCTCTCCCAGTGCTGAGTAAATTTCCATTGGTGATGGTTAAGGTGCCGGTCACTGACAGTCTTGTTCCCGAAAGCGAGCCTCCAGAAATCGTCAGAAACCCACCGCTGCGAATTGAAAGTCTTCGTGCAGTTACTGTACCTGATAAAATGGTGAGTGTACCTCCTGTTCCTGAACTATTAATTGTGATATTCCTGACATTAATGTTGGAGTTTATTATCGGATAATTAGGTCGGTTACCTGAAATAATAACATTGTCATTATTGCCGGGTATGGTGTTCCCAACCCAGTTGGAAGCCACATTCCATGAAGTGCTGGTATTACCACTCCATGTAATATTTGCTGCCATCATCAATCCGCTGAACAACAAAAGAAACAACGATAACAATGCCCTCAGCCATGCATTTGGTTGGCCTTGAGCAAGCAGATTGTTCTTTTGAATTTCAGTAGTCACTTTGTCAGGATGGGCAATTGATTTATTGATATCTGCAATTTGAATCAGTGAAGAAGGATTTCCGTTTCGGCCATCACCTCTGATCTTACATCTGAATCGGAACCATAAGTAACGCGGAGTTTACCCCGTTTGAAATCGATTCCGAGAACTTTGTTAAGTTTCATTTCAAAATGGCGCATGAGGTTGGGAGTATAAACCGAAATACCATTAGCTTGTCCGACTACCGTTGCCATTCCGTTTTCAGTTATATGTTCCACCTTGATATTTCCATAAACAGATTTGCTTCCTGAGCGATGCATGTTCATTGACAATACCAGCAGGCTGTCTTTCTGCATCAATTCTGCATCGGTTAATTTAACTTCAGCTGAAACCTCACCGACTCTCACAATAATGGGAATTGTAATTCCAAAAATCGGAATCAGTGAAACAGAGATTGATCCTGAATCGACTCTTGCTTCAATTTCGCCAAGGGGTTTGTCGTCGCGTTCAGCTCTGAAATAAATGTGGGAACGATATTCTCCTGCAGGAAGCTGATCGGTTTTGCTCACCTGAACTTTAAGAAGTTGAGATTCGTTTGGGGCAAGCACTACACTTCTGGGGAAAAAACGCAAATATGGACTTGCAAAATTTTGCCCTGAATCGGGAGTTGAAATTCTTTCGAAACTTCCGTATTCTTTCATTCTCATTTCCACCATCGACAACACATACCGTGCTGAATCTTTTCCGATGTTTGCAAGATTCAGTTCCTGCATTTTCTTTCCGCCTTCAAAAACTACACGCCGTGGTGTTATCAGCAAATTACCCTGAGCAGAAGTCAATGCGGGAGTAACTAACAGGAACACAAGAGCGAGAGCAGCGATCCGGCTTTTCGTTTTCAATAACAACATAACTAACGGCGCAGGCATGTGTGCAATAAGTCTAATTTTTGTTCTTAATAAATCTGTAATCATACTTGATTCGGTATTCATTTGGTGTGACAATAAGTTCATGTAATGCATTTCGATTGGCTGTAAAAACTACAGCAACCTGCATCCCGTTAAACGGAATGCAAAAATCACTGCACTTCTTCCTCGGAAAAAGCACAGTAGAAATCAGGAAATAATCAGGTGTGGTAGGTGGGCATTTTCGGGCAGTTTAACAATTAGTGAGTACATTAATACAGTCAGAACGGCAACTAAAAGTATCGGACTGGCAGAGCCCGACCGGTGGCCGGGTTCAGTATGTAAAATAAATTCACAATAGTGCTGCTTCGATTCGATTGATTTCTAATTGTTAACAAAGCCGTGTTGATAATGAAAACCAATACTTTCCGCATAAAAACCTGTCAAAAAAGGAGCCGGAAATTGGTAATTGAAAGCACCCCTGCTAAAGCAAACACTGGTGATTACCACTCCTGGTTCAGGTTGGCAAAAATTTCAGAAAATATATCTATTTAAATGATTATCAACTATATATGCAAGCTGGTTCGGAACAGCTTTACTGCGATGGCAAGCAGAATAAAGCCGAAGACTTTCCTTACAACACCTATACCAACCGGACCCAGAAGATTTTCAAGAAAGCGGAGGTTTTTAAGGCAGAGATAAACCAGAATCAGATTAAGGACAACACCAATGATGATGGTAACACTTTCGTATGCTGCCCGCAGTGAAAGCAGCGTGGTCATAGTTCCTGCACCGGCTATGAGTGGAAAAGCAATGGGCACAATTGAAGCTGTGGCAGGCATTTCATCCTTATAAATTTTAATTCCAAGAATCATTTCCAGGGCAAGGAAGAACA
>ERZ650309.1235-NODE-1235-length-12000-cov-5.691754_pt1 | contig 12000 bp, 16 predicted proteins | sample MGYA00376245_ERZ650309 | MGnify/ENA primary metagenome ERZ650309 (study PRJEB26733, sample SAMN07839294) | wastewater metagenome | biome: urban; feature: wastewater treatment plant; material: waste water | place: USA: North Carolina | collected 2016-04-26 ...
GATCGTCAACCGGCTTCACGTCGCGAGCGAGTGTCAAGGCGGATACAGCCCGCCCGATTGCAGGATCCTTCGCCAGTTCAGGGCTCAGTGCTGCAACCCGCGCCTCCGCCGCATCGAGTTCACCCGCACCGACATGCGCGCGAATGAGACCCGACAATGCCGCAGGATGGTCCGGCGCCATATCCAGGATCTGCGAGAAGATTGACGCCGCGCGCGCGGCATCGCCGCCGGCCAGAACCTCTTCCCCCATGGCGACCAGCGGCTCTATCTCCGCTTCGAGCGACTGGGCTTCACCCTGCACCGGCAATTGTTTCAGCAGTTGGTCGAGCATGCGGCCAAGCTGGGCCTCAGTGCGTGCCGGCGTCAGGTCTGCGACGGGTTGGCCCTGGAACAGGGCATAAACCGTGGGGATCGACTGCACACGGAATTGTGCCGCAATGAACTTGTTTTCATCGACATTGATCTTGACCAGCTTGACGCCCTTGTCCGCATAATCAGCGGCAACCTTTTCCAGCACAGGCGTAAGCTGTTTGCACGGGCCACACCATTCGGCCCAGAAATCGACAATCACGAGGTTGGTCATCGAAGGCTCGACCACATCGCGCCGAAAAGCCTCCACGACTTCGCGTTCGTTTGCACTCAATCCCAATGTCGCCACGTGATGCTCCTTGTCTTGCGCCCAATGTGGTGACTCATATTGCAATTGCCAAGCCCCGATTCAGCGCTTGCCGAAGGCCGAACCCGATGCTAACAGCCGCGCCTCACCCGCCCCGGCATGCCGGGGCCAGTCGCCAGAGCGGGCGTAGCTCAGGGGTAGAGCACAACCTTGCCAAGGTTGGGGTCGAGGGTTCGAATCCCTTCGCCCGCTCCAGTTTTCTCCCAGAAAATCAACGATTTCGCCGACCGGCGACCCTTGAAATTCTGGAGACAACGCCTCACCGAGACCCCCATTGTCTCCATATTGTCTCCAATTTTGGCACAAGCCGGGGTGTCTTGGGAAAAGACGGGCGTAGGCCGTGATTTCCAGCCTCAGTTTTGCACGCCACTCCATCGGTCGATAACGCCTGGACTTTTGATCGTCTGGACGGCCGAGGCGCAGGTCATTGTTGCCGGGAGAGAAGAAGATACTGGTGAGGGACGCCCGCCAGATTTCTGCTTAAAGCCGCGGCGTTCCATCGACATAGCCTTCAAACGCATAGTCGTTGAGAAACTGGCGGCGCCACAGATAGCCGCGATCTACCTCGCTCAGTTCGGCTTCATCGCAAATGGCACCCCACAATCCGCTGATCGTCGCTACCTGGTGGTCGATCAAACCCCGGGCATCCCGGTCGCTCAGCAGGAAATTCGGCGCTGAGAGGCGGCAGGTTTCCAGAAGGCTGCGCTTATCTTCGCCGTTCACCAGCATCGCTTGGTTGGCCTCCCGGCCGTTACGCGGCTGTGGGCATATGTCGTAGGCTTGGGTCAGCGTGAGATGGGCCCCATCCCAGAACGCCGCATGGTTGCGGGCATGGTCGTCCGTATTGCCCGTCAGCACATTGAAGACCAACCGACCGAACAGTTCGTGCAGTGTAGCTTGCGGATCGGTGAAGCGCGCGCGCACCATTTCCGCGAGATCGACGTAGCTCGCGTAGCGGGCCTGCATTTCGCCCAGTCCGAACATCGTCAGTGCCGAGACCATTGCGCGGCGCGTCCAGCCAGTTCCGTTCCATTCGCGATCGAAACGGCGCACCAGAAGCACATCCTTGCCGCTGGCCTTGGCAAGCCGGACAGGTGCGACGTTCAGCCCCGCTTCTGTTGCCAGACGCATGGCAACGAACTCCGCCTTCACGACGGCCATGGTGTCGTTGGTCGCCGAAAATTTGGCGATGAACTTGTCTGCGCCGTCCTGGATCAAGGCTTTGGGGCGCGCGCCGCCAATGGAACTACCATGGAACAGCGCCTTTTCGAGAGCCGGGGGAATGGGTTCACCTCGCTCCACCCGTTCGGCCGCTTCCAGAAGCTCTTCTAGCGTCGCATTTTCCTGTTCGCGCGGCTGAAATCTGTCCGCTGACGTCTGGAAATCGAGCGCACCTATGCGGTCGGAACCCGAATTGAGCATGAAGGTCAGCTCGTCGAAATCGACGTTGTGCGCGGCGTCACCGCGCAGACCCGTCAGCCGATTGATGATGACCCGGCGCCCCCATGCATCAGGCGCACCGTCCCTCAAGCACCCGGCCATTTCAAGCGGGGCGTTGGGCGCTATCCTGCCGCGCCGGAGAGGCAACTCGGGAGCATAGATGGGTATTGCGTCGGCGCGCTCCAGATAGGAACGACCATAGTTGAAGGCATAGAGGCCGCCCTCCAGCTCGATCCTCCCGGCAATGACAGGCTCGAGCGCGCCCGGTAGCCATATCCACACGAAAGCTTCAGTGGCTGGTGGGACACGACCTTGGGCAGCACCAGCTGCCGTAGCGGGCTGAGGTCGGTCAGAAGTCATCTTTCACCTCCGAGCGCGGACGCCGTACTGACTGGGGAAGGAGTGCCAGCTTGTCGTTGATCCGCGAAATTTCCGGAGCAAGCCGCGAAGGCTCGTCGACGAATAACGGCACGCCCACGAGTGTCGCAGCCTCGAACACCAGTCCGATTTCCACCTTGGCATGACCCTTCTCGATCAGTTGCAGCGTGCTTCGCGCAATGCCGACCCGGGCCGCGAGGTCCGCTTCCGACATTTTGCGCTGCTTGCGCGCGAGACGAATGAGCCCACCCATCATGGTCAGTGCTTCGCGCGTCACGCGCGAGTACGTGCGGGGATGCTCGTTCATATGAACCTCAATGCCGGTTATGGCGGTCATGGAAGAGCTTCTCGACCGCGATAACGGTCAATATCATGAGGAAAGTTAAAAATCAATGGAATGACCGCGACGGCGGGCATTGACGCCCTTCATGCCGGTTATATCGGTCAGTGACATGTTCAATGATACCAAGATCACCATCGGAGAGAACCGCGATGTCAGATGGCCGCAAGTAGCATAGCCCCAAGCGCCGCAGAACCATCCACTCGCATTAGCCGCTGATCCCTGGGCTCGAAGCCTGTCCTCCTTCAATCAACCCGTGAAGGGTCCGCTACGCGTGCGCGTGCGGCCGCAGCTTTGCTGCGGTGATTGCGGCCAGCCCCCGGCCTGTGGGGCGACTGTCGAGCGGGGTGGTCCCGCTCCTAGGCAGGAGCCGCAACATGCCACTGGCAACCGCACAATCGCTTGGCTGGAACCTCTCCCGGACGCTGATGACGGTCATCGTCCTCATCGAAACCAATCAGGGCTACTTCGTCATCCCCGCTGACGAATTTGACGGTGACCCCGAACAGGTGGTTCGCGAATATGACCCCTTCAGCCGCTAACCTCAGGCACATTTCGCCTTTTCGGCCTTTGCCCTGCCGTGCTATTCTTGCACCGCAGATTGCGCTGAGGAGGTGGTGGCGAGCGCGTCCAGACAAGGGACGCTTATGACCATTTTTCTCATCCTCGGGGCCGTGGCTGGCCTTTATGTGCTCGCGCTGCTCTTCCGCCTCGCCAGCTATGCGCTGCCTGTCTATGCCGGGCTCACGTGTGCTTTCCTGCTGCTCCGCCATGATGTTGGTCATCTCGGAGCAATCCTGGGCGGACTGTCGGCAGGCATTGCTACGCTTCTGATTGGACAGGGCCTCATTGCCTTTGTCCGCTCTCCCATGCTCCGTGTCGGGATCGCGTTCCTCTTTGCCATACCCGCGGGCATCGCCGGCTTTCAGGCCGCGCACGCGCTTGGATCACTGGCAACGGACAACAGCATGCTGCTGGCGATCCTTGGATACATCGCTGCTATGGCGACATCCCTCTCGGCATGGCGAAGCGTGACGATGTCGGAGCGTGATACGCACGTCACCTCACAGTTTGCCGGTCCCGTGGCTGGGCAAGCCTCTACAGGCCAATCCATGTCGGCAGAGTGATGGCGTGAGGGGCCAATACCGCCGGTCCAGTCGCTTCATTTGCTTGGCCGATTTTGAACCGAGGGTTCAGGGCCAGCGTTCACCCGAGCCAGTGCATTCGATCAGCATCTGGCGTCCTTCCCGGCAGAACCGACCAGTACGGCCTCTTTCGATCCGCGCCCATGTCAGCAAGACGCTTCGCTTGGCAGGCTTGCCGCAACGGTGCTTGCCAAACTTTCTTCCCCCGGCGTTCCGCCGTTCCTCGCGAGACAAGAAAGCCCGGCCACACCGTCCTTCGCTAACGCTGCGGGCTGACGCTGCGGCGCCTGCCACTGGCTGACCCTTATCCGCGCATCGAGGCCGCACTGGCGCGGTCCCGTCCAACGGAAAGGAAATACCCATGGCAAAGATCGGCAACTTCAAGATGGTTTCGGGCGAACTCCGGGGCCAGATCGTCACTCTCGCCCTTCAGGCCAAATCAGTCAGGATCGTCGCGGAAGAAAACACCAGCGGCAATGCCCCCACCCACCGCGTCCTCATCGGCGAAGTCGAAATCGGCGCAGCCTGGAAAAAGCACACCCAGGACGACCGGCCGTACCTCTCGGTGAAGCTCGACGACCCCAGCTTCATGGCACCCATTTTCGCCCAGCTCTTCGAAGCCGAGGACGGCAGCCATGATCTGGTGTGGAACCGCCCGAGCCGCCGCAACGACCATTGAATCGGCCAAGTCATCGCCCGGGTCACACCGGGCGATGACGAATCCCTAGTATATTGGGTGGCAGTATATTAGGGTTACGCCGACCCACGAAGCATGAGGCTTCGGGAGATTTTTGGGACGAATTTAAGGCGATTGCGACACGCCAGTGGGCTTTCGCAGGAGGAATTGGCGCATCGTGCCGGAATCAACCGAAACTATGTCGGCCTTCTCGAACGCGCAGCCAATTCGCCGACGCTCGACACAATCGAGCGACTCGCAGAAGAACTTGCCGTCGATCCCGTGCAATTTTTCGAAAAACCTGGCGGTCGTTGAACGCAAACCTACCGCCATTCACCGAATCTCAGCAGCAATTTTACAATTTCTGAACTACAACAGGCAGATCATTGCCTCTGGGAATGTTTTGTCTCGGCAATCTGGGCTCGGCATTATCCCATGCTGGGGATAGCGCACTGCCCGATTGGGGATAAGTTCACCCTGCTTCTCTGCGCGCGTTGCAGGGGCGCAGTCACTAAACAGGTTTTGCTACAAGGAGAGACCCATGTCGGCTCCTGAGTTTGCCGATGAACCACCGCAGTCAGACCGATTGAGCGCTTATGATGAGCGCCACCTTGTCACGTATCTTCGCCTGCTGGATGCTGAAAAGGACGGGGCTTCATGGGAAGAGGCGGTTTCGATCATCTTCGCCATCGATCCTGCCAGTGAGCCGGATCGCGCGCGAAGGGTCTATGATACCCATCTCGCCCGCGCCAAGTGGATGACGCAACACGGCTACAAGCACCTGATGGTCCCGCGAACCCAATAAAACTGGGCATTTAGCACCAATCTGGCGCAATCGATTGTGCCTTGCCGCGGGGGAGCCCGGAACTGACTCGAGCACTTCTCTCATCAGGGCTCCGACATGATCGTTCGACTCCAAAAAAACCTCATAGGAGAGGTGCGATGGAGAAGCCGCCCGACTGGCGTTCGGAGAATTACGCCAAAACGTTTGAAACCTATGACCGCGCAGATTTCGCGCAGGAGTTTCTTCGCCGCAATCCCGACTATCGCGACCAATATGCTGAAGCCGTTGACGCTGCGCCACTCGCGCTGAGTCGTCTGGCCCGGCACTGGGGGTTGGTCTTTCGCTGCGGACCCTGACCTCCCGGCCCACCATCTCCCGATCATCTGGCACCCATCTACCGCGGCCAGCGTCATCCTTTTGCGCCCGGCTCCTTTCCCTTGCGACGGCTGCAGCCAAGCCGAAATTGTCGACGGCATGAATATCGCGGTCGAGCACCGCGATGAGGAAGGGCGGCATCTCGTCCTCTCGACGGCGAAGCGCCGCTACCGCCTGAATATTCGCGGCGAGACAACAGAGACCGAACCGCTCGCCTATGTTCTTCCGGGCGACGCATTTTGGGAAACACGGAAGGCCGCCGTTTCCGATTTTCATGACCATTGCGGTCTCGGGCATGTGAAGAAGCTCCCGTTCTGCCTTGCGCCCGGTCCGTCAGAGCACTGGCGTCTGGTCCAATGGCTTCGGTTGCTCGATGCGCTGTCCGGCGGTGCAACCACGCGCGAATTGGCCATCGAACTTATCGCCCGCGATGCCGGGCGATATTCGGCCGCCGAATGGGACACGTCGAGCGAGCGTAAGCGGATTGCGCGCTGGCAGCGACAGGCGCTCGCTATGCGCGACGGCGGCTATATCGCCCTATTGAGCGGCCACTGATCGGGACATTCGGCAGCCACGCCTTATGTCCGTTCACCCAAATCCCTGAAAATCTCAAATCTCGCCTCCTGCTCGCCGGGCCAACCCCTTGTGTCCGGCACTTCACAGGAGACGTTTCATGGATGGAGATTTCGTCCCGGTAATCCCGCGCTATGTCAGGACGCCCGATGCTGCCGTGCATTTGGGTCTGTCAGCCCGCACGCTTGAAAAGCATCGTTGCTATGGGACGGGGCCGGCCTTTCACAAACTCGGTCGGCGGATCGTCTATGCCATAGTCGATCTCGATGCCTGGGCGCAAAATGGTCGCCGCAATTCAACATCCGATCCCGGACAAGGCATTTGCCTGTCAGCACGACCGGTGCGCCGTTGATGCGTTCGGTGAGCCCCCAGCAACAGCTCGACCTGTTCTACTCGATGCCCGGTGACATTGCCGCGCGCGATGCTCAGGATCTGATGTCCTGGCCCTTCTTCAGCCTTGCCAAGTCGCGGCGCTCCGCACCGATCGACTTTGCGATGGGGGCCACATGGATCTCGGTCGAAGCCGTGGCCGAACATGGCATGGCGACCATCTGGGATGCCGACATTCTGATTTGGGCGGCGAGTCAGCTCGTCGAAGCGCGCGACGCAGGCCGCCCGACATCTCGGCACATCGCCGCCCGTCCGCACGAGATTCTGACCTTCATCGGGCGCGGGACGGGCAAGGACCATTATGAGCGGCTGCGCGCAGCGCTCGACCGCTTGCAATCGACGACCGTTGCCACGTCGATCCGCCAGCAACACCAGCGCCGACGCCACCGCTTCTCCTGGATCAACGAATGGCGGGAGACACTCGACGACCGTGGCCGAGCCGTTGGCATCGAGCTCATCCTGCCCGACTGGTTCTATGCCGGTGTGCTCGATCGCGGCCTGATCCTGACGATCGACCGCGCCTACTTTGCGCTGACTGGCGGCGTCGAGCGCTGGCTCTACCGTATCGTGCGCAAGCATGGTGGACATCAGCGCGGTGGCTGGAGCTTCGACGTTCCGCACCTTCATCTCAAATCAGGTGCGCTTTCGCCGCTCAAGCAATTCGCATTCGAGCTGCGGACCATCGTCCGGCAGCAGTCTCTCCCGGGCTACCATTTGAGCCTTGAGCACAGCTTCGGCCGCGAGCGGCTGATCTTCAAACCCATCCCCGTCGACCCGTTCGTTGCCGCTGCCCGGCGCGTCGGTTTCCCTGTGGAGAAGTTGGCATGACATTCGGCCTATCAAAAACCGTCGGACTCGGCCCATCGAAAACCCGATCCTCGGCCTATCGAAAACCGGGACCATGCGGAAACCCGCAGAATTCTGAGGCAAATCGGCGCTCCTCTAACGATGCTAATAGAAAAGAATCCTTCGGATTCTTGCTAACCCTTTTGCAGCCTGTGGATAATCGCGGTGCCACCGTCCGCGTCAAGCCTGTCGGGTTCGCGGTGGCAGGAGCGCGGCCATGAGCGAGCCAACTGCGCAGCGGCACAGCTCCTCGCACGCCATCAGGTCAGCAACAGCCAGCGCCCTGACCGAGGTCGAAGTGACCTGGATCGAGAAGCGCTACGAACAATGGATCCGCTTCGGGCGCATCGCGGCTGACACGATCATCAACCGCCGCACGCGCGTCATCGCATTCCGTCCCGGCGCGGTCTTCGCCTTCGTGCGCTGGTCCTCGAACGACTATGGCACCATCCATTCGTGCATCGACATCGTGACGGCAGTGGCACCGGGCGAGGCCTACACGACGTTGCCGTTTGTCCGTCCCGGCGCTGACATTCTGCTGCACATCGAGGGCTGGCCCAAGGTCGCACAGGTGTTGCAAGCCATTGACGCTGTTGAAGCCGCCGGGGTTGATCCGTGCGACGCATCGCCCGATCACTGGCGCCACGTCGGCAACCGGCTGAATGCCGGAATGCTGTTCAGGGCTTACACAGCGGAGCGGCACGCGGCCTGGCTCCGGCGCAAGGCGCTCGAAGCATGAGCCGCCGCCGCTATGTTCGCGCCACGATACTGTGGGCAGGCTTGTTCAGCGCCGGGTTCGCAGCAGTCGCCATGCTGTCGCCGCGACCGCGACTAATGTGGAACGCGAGCGCCAGTGCGCCCGTCGGCCTCTATCGCCTCGCGAGCGGCACACGCCCAAGGCTCGGCGAACTGGTCGCCATTGTGCCGCCGACTGCGACCGCGCGGATGATGGCCGAGCGCCATTATTTGCCAATCGGCGTGCCACTCATGAAGCATGTCGCGGCCTTGCCCGGGCAATGGGCGTGCCGCGCCGGCGCTGTCGTCTCGGTGGACGGCAACCGTGTCGCCATAGCCAAATCGCACGACAGAATGGGTCGGCCTTTGCCAAGCTGGCAGGGCTGTCACCGCGTTCGGACAGACGAATTGTTCCTGTTGAACCCGGCGCCCGACAGCCTTGATGGGCGCTATTTCGGCGCTCTGCCCGCAGCCGGTCTTATCGGCACGGCACACCCCATCCTTACCCGTGATGCACCTGACCAGCCCCTGCGCTGGCGTGGCTTTGGCGCATCCGCCGCTTCCCCAACCACCAACCAGGAGCACAGGCCATGATGATCGGCATCTTTCATTCCGCGCAAGACAGCTTCACCGGGCAAATCCGGACCCTCATGCTCGATGCTGTCGTGACGCTCGTCCCGGCCCCATCGAACGACAGCGACAATGCACCCGACTGGCGCGTGCTGCTCGGCGATGCCGAAACCGGCACTGAAATCGGTGCTGGCTGGAACCGCACAGGCGAACGCGCCGGTGCCTTTGTCGCGGTGCAGATCGACGACCCGGCCTTTGCCCAACCCCTGCGCGCCAACCTGCTTCGCTCCATGTCCCGTGACGACGAGCATCACCTGCTCTGGTCGCGTCCGACCAATCGCGATCGGAAATAGGCCATGACCGTTGCTTCGCTTCGCCGTCGCAGGTGTTCCGTAGTTCGGATTGCCGTTCGGCTGCGCCTTCACCTTCTCCTTCCCGGCACTTGTTTCGCTCTCAGCTTGGCAGCGGCGACGTCTCCGGTTGCCGCAGTTGCGACGGTGCCTGACCAGTTTGCAGCGCATCCTTATGCGCCGCATGTCGCAGAGGCATCGCAGCGCTTCGGCATTCCCGAGCTGTGGATATGGGCTGTGATGCGGGCGGAAAGTCGCGGCAATTCGCGTGCGGTTTCGCCTGCAGGAGCCGTAGGGCTGATGCAGATCATGCCCGGCACTTGGTCTATGCTGAGCGCGCGACATGGCCTTGGCTCTGACCCGTTCGATGTGCGTGCGAACATCCTTGGAGGTGCGGCATATCTGCGCGCCATGTGGGATCGGTATCGCAATGTCAGCTTGATGCTGGCGGCCTACAATGCCGGACCAAGCCGTGCCGATGACTATGCTGCCGGTCGTCGCAGTCTTCCGGCAGAAACCGTCAACTACGTCGCCCAGATCGCGCCAAGTCTTGGAATGGCCAGCATCGCTTCGCCTGCTGCCATGCCACCTGCCAATGCTCATCCCTGGCGTCAGGCTACATTGTTCACACCGCGCGGCGATGGAGAAGCGAGCAGCACTGACGGTGCTGCCGATGTGCAGCCACAGCGCACCCAGCTTGCGTCGCCGTCGGCCTCTTTGCCGTCACCGAACCCCGCGCCGCACCCCCTGTTTGTGTCGCTTTCACCGCGAAATCCGTGATGGGTTACACCAGCGCATCTCTGACGGTTCGGGCGTCGTGTCGGAAAGGTACGGCGGGGAAGCGTGTGTTTGAGCGAGAGGGCAATTTTGGAGGGCAAGATAAAAGGAGTGCCAGCACCTGGCCCTCATGTGGTTGTTGTAGCGAGATAATTCCGTATGGCACCGGGCAAAGTCTGCCATACGATGTTTCCCAATCACCCGCAAAACTGCGGCGTAATCGTCTGGCACCTTCAAAATGAGCCGCGACGACAATGAATTTCGGGTGCGGCCGGGAAGAAGCAGAGACAGCGGTGCAGCCTCCGGGCGGCTGAACCAGAAGCTGGCGGCTCAGGTCCAGCGTGCCGCCAACAAGGCGGGCCATGCGGGTTCACGGCGAGCGGGTCTGAAACGCGGCAGTGGCAGCGGCAAAGCCGCGCGCGGGCGTCGGACGGTTGCCGCGATGCGCCGCACACCTGGCCAACGCCGCGTTACTGTCATGGCGCGCATCGCTCGCCATAAAGGTGCGCATTACCGCGCCGCACCGCTGGCAAAGCACATCAAGTATCTTGAGCGTGACGGCGTGTCCCGCGACGGGCGCGATGCTTCAATGTTTGATGCCCGGACTGATGGAGCGGACCGCGATGCCTTTGCAGGTCGTTGCGAAGCTGACCGGCACCACTTTCGCTTCATCGTCTCGCCCGAAGATGCCGGGGACATGGAAGACCTGCGCAGCTTCACCCGCGAATTGATGGCCGACGCGGCCAAGGATCTTGGCACCGAACTGGACTGGGTCGCCGTTGACCATTGGAACACCGACAATCCGCACATCCATGTGCTGGTGCGCGGCGTTGCCAGCGACGGGACCGATCTTGTCATTGACCGGGGCTATATCAGCGAAGGGCTGCGGTTCCGGGCGGAAGAGCGGGTGACGCTTGAACTGGGGCCGCGCACCGAGCTGGACATCCGCACCGCACTCGAACGCGAGGTCGAAGCCGAGCGCTGGACCAGTCTTGACCGGCAGCTTGAACGCTTGGGTCAGGATACCGCAGGCCTTGTCGATCTGCGTCCAGGCGGCGACGCCGATCCCGAAATGCGCCGGCTGCTGTTGGGCCGCGCCGCCAAGCTGGAACAGCTGGGACTGGCGGCGCGCGAAGGTCCTGCGGTGTGGGCTCTGGAGCGCGGTGCCGAAACCACACTGCGCGATCTTTCGGTGCGCAACGACATCATCAAGACGATGCACAATGCCATGACCCGCGACGGCGGGCAGTTTGATGTTTCGGCATTGGCCCTGCATCAGGACGTTCCAAGCGAACCGGTCATCGGACGCCTGGTCGAACGTGGCCTCCACGACGAGCTGACGGGCAGTGCCTATGCCATCGTCGACGGTGTCGATGGCCGCACGCACCATCTGCGGTTCAAGGACATCGAGATGACCGGCGACGCCAAAGCCGGATCGATGGTCGAACTGCGCTCATGGGAGGATGCCAAAGGGCATGACCGCCTGTCGCTCGCTACGCGATCAGACATACCCCTCGAGGCACAGATCAAAGCACCTGGCGCGACGTGGCTTGATCGCCAGCTTGTTGCCCGCGATCCCGTGGCAACGGGCAAGGGTTTCGGGCGCGAGGTGCGCGATGCGTTGGATGCCCGCGCCAGCCATCTCGAAACGCAGGGGCTTGCCCGCCGGCAGGGCCAGCGGGTCATCCTTGCTCAGGATCTCGTCGGGACGCTGAAGAATCAGGAACTGACGGCCGCCACGCAGGCCATCGCCGCGCGCACGGGACTTGAGCACAAACCGTCGGGCGCAGGCGACTATGTCAGCGGCATCTACCGGGAGCGGGTGACGCTTTCGACGGGCCGCTTCGCGATGATCGACGAAGGGCTGGGCTTCCAGCTCGTGCCCTGGCGCCCGGCGCTCGATCAGCACCTCGGCCAGCACATCACCGGCACCATGTCGCCAGAT
>ERZ650309.1237-NODE-1237-length-11970-cov-5.790600_pt1 | contig 11970 bp, 10 predicted proteins | sample MGYA00376245_ERZ650309 | MGnify/ENA primary metagenome ERZ650309 (study PRJEB26733, sample SAMN07839294) | wastewater metagenome | biome: urban; feature: wastewater treatment plant; material: waste water | place: USA: North Carolina | collected 2016-04-26 ...
AGGCCGACTTGCCCGACAGCAGGAAGCGCACGGTCGACTCGACGCCGGAGGCGCCCGCAGAGGCGGAGGCCGACAGGTACACCAGGCCGATGGTGGCGCCGCGCTGCAGCTCCTTGCCCAGCGAGCGGGTGAAGCCTTCCAGAGCGCGCTGTGCGATGCGCTCGTCGATGGTGGCGGTCTCGTCCGGCGTGGTGCCGACAACGACGACGCGGCTGTTGGCGGCGAGGTTGCGCAGGACGGGGGTGAAGAATTCGTGGAGCGCCTTGAGTTGCTCGGGCTTGGTGATGCCGGTGGCGTCGAACAGCAGGCCGCCGAACGAGTCGGCCCAGCGTCCGCCGATGTTGTTGCCGACCAGGTCGTAGTCGTCGGCCAGGGCCAGGCGCAGCGCTTCGGCCACGCGGCCTTCCCCGCCGATCAGCAGCGGGCCACCCAGGGCGGGCTCGCCGGCCTGGTAACGGCGCAGCGGCTGGGGCTGCGGGACGCCGAGTTGCTTGGCCAGGAACGAACCGGGACCGGAGGTGAGAAGTTGGGAGAGGACGTCAGCCACTGCGAGCCTTTCTGCGGGGGGTACGTCGTGCGACGTGTTGGATAGACGAGTGCGTCGTGTCGGTAGCGAACTTACTCCAGAGTAAGAACGGTGGGTAGTATGCGCTTCGACACTCCATCTTTCCTTGTAGAACGAAACGGGAGAAACCGTGGCCGAGAACAACAGCCGTCGCCGGGTAGCAGTCCTGGGCGGTAACCGCATTCCCTTCGCACGATCGGACGGCGCCTACGCAGACGCCTCCAACCAGGACATGTTCACCGCAGCGCTCGACGGTCTGATCGACCGCTTCAATCTGGGTGGTCAGCGCCTCGACATGGTGATCGGCGGCGCCGTGCTCAAGCACAGCCGTGACTTCAATCTCATGCGTGAGTGCGTGCTCGGCACCTCGCTGTCGCCGTACACCCCGGCCTTCGACCTGCAGCAGGCCTGCGGCACCGGTCTGCAGTCGGCGATCGCCGCGGCCGACGGCATCGCGGCCGGCCGTTATGAGGTTGCCGCTGCCGGTGGCGTGGACACCGCTTCGGATGCTCCGATCGCTTTCGGCAACGACCTGCGTCGTGTGCTGCTCGGCCTGCGTCGCGCAAAGTCCAACGTCGAGCGCCTGAAGCTGGCCGGCAAACTGCCCGCCGCCGTCGGCGTCGAGATTCCCGTCAACAGCGAGGCCCGTACCGGCCAGTCGATGGGCGAGCACGCTGCTGTCACCGCAAAGGAGATGGGCGTCAAGCGCACCGACCAGGACGCGCTGGCTGCCGCCAGTCACCAGAAGATGGCCGCCGCGTACGACCGCGGCTTCTTCGACGACCTGGTCAGCCCGTTCCTGGGCCTGTACCGCGACAACAACCTGCGTGGCGACTCGTCGGTGGAGAAGCTGGCCAAGCTGAAGCCGGTGTTCGGCGTGAAGCTGGGTGACGCGACCATGACCGCCGGCAACTCCACGCCCCTGACCGACGGTGCCTCGGTGGCGCTGCTGTCCTCTGAGCAGTGGGCTGCTGAGCACGACATTCCGGTGCTTGCGTACTTCGTCGACTCCGAGACTGCCGCCGTGGATTACGTCAACGGCAAGGACGGCCTGCTGATGGCCCCGACCTACGCCGTCCCGCGCCTGCTGGCCCGAAATGGTCTGACGTTGCAGGACTTCGATTTCTACGAGATCCACGAGGCCTTCGCCTCTGTTGTGCTCGCGACGCTGGCGGCGTGGGAGTCGCCGGAGTACTGCCGCGATCGCCTGGGGTTGGACGCGCCGTTGGGGTCGATCGACCGGTCGAAGCTGAACGTCAACGGTTCGTCGCTGGCTGCCGGGCACCCGTTCGCGGCAACCGGTGGACGCATCGTCGCGCAGCTGGCCAAGCAACTGGCGGAGAAGAAGAAAGAGACTGGTCAGCCGGTGCGTGGCCTGATCTCGATCTGTGCGGCCGGTGGCCAGGGCGTCACTGCCATCCTGGAGGCCTAGAAGCGGGGTGTAACACCCCGGCTGGACCAAGCGATACCCCAAGTGCCCCTGGTTTTCGTCAAACCCCGACCCGACGAGAACCAGGGGCATTTTCATCTCCACAACGTGTCGCGGCCCGCGGGTGTCGCTCTGCTTTTCGCGTATGCGATCTGGACTCGTCAACTTTCGTTGACCGTCAAGGAAAGTTGACGAGTTCCAGCGGACGTGGCCGAGGGAGACCGGTGCTGATGTTGCAGGTGTGACGACGAGTGTCAGGCGATGCGCTCGCGCACGGTCGCCAGGAATGGCAGCACGACGTCCAGAAACTCCCCGGGCGCCGACGCGAACGGCACATGCCCGGTGTCCAGGACTTCGAATCGAGACCCCTCGATAGCTCGATGCGTCGCGCGTCCTATGAACAGGGGACTGCTGCGGTCGCGGCGCCCCCAGATGATCAGTGTCGGCGCGGTCAGCTCCGCTGCCCGTGGCCGCAGGTCGTGTTCCGGTGAGACGAAACTGCGCCACATCGCCGCGCCGTCCGCGCGGCCCTCCGGTGTCTTCTCGGCCGCCGCCACGCGCGCGATGATCTGATGATCCAACGGACTCTGCGGCTGCATGTAGGCGTGGAGGGCAAGTGGCGCAAGCACTTTGAACAGTGCCGGCGTGCCCATGGCGCGGCACAGCAGTCGAACAACCGGGTTCATGGGCACGAATCCGCCGGTCTGCACCAGGACGAGGCCGGCCACCTGTTCCGGCCGATCGATGGCGAGCCGTGCCGCCGCGAATCCGCCGACCGAATTGCCGATCAACAGCACTCGCGATTCGCCGAGGTGGTCCACCAGGTCTTCGAGCGCATCGGCGAACAGGGGCGCGCTGACATTCGAAGCCCGTGGCGAGTCGCCGCAGCCAGGCCAGTCTGGGGCGATGACGCGGTAGTCGCGGGCCAGGATCGGTGCAACGGAATCGAAGTCGTGATGGCTGTGCAGCGTCGCGTGCAACAGGATCAGCACCGGGCCCTCGCCCTGATCCTGGTAGGTCAGAGTCCCGCCGCGCGTCTGAACTGTGGGCATGTCGCCACGGTATACTTTGACTGACCGATTGGTCAATGAAAATGATGGGACGCCATGACGACCGGTATGTCGCGAGCCGAAGCCAAGGAGCGCACGAGGGAGGCGTTGTTGGACATCGGCTTTACGCTCGCCGAAACCACCGGTTTGGATAGCTTGAGCATCAATGCCATCACCAGCGCGGCCGGCGTCGCGAAGGGCACGTTCTTCCATCACTTCGGCGACCGCACCGCGTATCTCGTGCAGCTGCACCGTCGCTTCCACGACCGGATATTGATCGACATCCGGCAGGCGACGGCGGGTCTGCCATCGGGGCGTAAGCGCCTGACTGCGATAGCCACCACGTATCTCGACGCCTGCCTGCAGCAGCGCGGCGTGCGCGCGTTGATCCTCGAAGCCCGGGCGCTGGTGCCGATCCAGGACGAGATCACCCGGCGCAACGAGGCGACGGTGACGCTGCTGACGGCGGACTTCGACGCGCTGGGTTGGCGGTCGCCGGATGCCGCGGCTCGGCTGTGGATCGGTGCGACGGTCGAATGTGCGCTGCTCGAACTCGCTCGGGGACAAGCAGATCCGCAGGCGCGGGAGACGCTGATCGACTTCGCGACAGCGCCGGCCTAGAGCAGGGCGGCCAGAACCGGTACGTGGCTGTGCTCGACGTCTTTGGCCGCGGTGGTCAGGGTCACCGGGCCGAGGGCCCGCAGCTCGGCCAGCGCCGGATTGTCGGTCAGCTCTTCCCGGTAGCGGGCGGCGAAGTCGTCGTACTGGTCCAGATGTGCGTGATACCACTTGCGTAGTTCGTTCGAGGGTGCGACGTGCGGCATCCAGGTGCCCACCCGCGGGTCATCTTTGTGAATTCCTCTGGGCCACAACCGATCCACGGTCACGCGTGGCGGTTGCTCCGGCGAAACGGGGTCGTAGACGCGGGCGGTCTCGGTCATTTCGGATCCTTGTGGATTGCGGCAGGGGGCGGCGGTGGTGTGAACAGGCTGCCCGCGACACTGCCACGCAACGTGCGAACCGCAACCAGTGCCCACGTGCTCAACAGGCATGCGTACGCGATGACTGCCGCGACCCGGAACATCGGCAGCCCGGTGTGGTTGGCCAATTGTGACGTGCCGGTGACGAACGTCCCGACCGGGAAGGTCAGGCTCCACCAGGTCAGCGCAAAAGGCATGCCGCGGCGCATGGTGCGGACTGTCAGTGCCGTCGCCAAGGCGATCCACAGCACCGCGAAACCCCACACCGGAACGCCGAAGAGCACAGCGAAAACATCCATGCCCGAGGCGATTTCGGGCTTGACCGCCAACGCGGCGACGCTACCCAGCAGGCCTGCCGCGGTGATGCCCTGTCCCAGTGGACCCAGCACGATCCACAGCGTCGGCACCCGGGCTGATCCGGAAGTGCCGTAGTGCGCCAGCCGGCTCCAGATCATGGTGATGATGATCAGCGCCGCGATCAGTGAGAGCCCGAACATCGCGAAACAGCCGTAGAACATGGTGGTGCGGGCGGTGCCGGGTGCCATCTGCGGAATCAGCAGTGCGCCGGAGGCGGCCGCGACCATCGGCGGAACCACCGGCATCAGCCAACCGCCGAAGGCGGCGTCCGGCCCCACCTCCAATTGCGTGAACATCAGGAAGGGGATGGTCATGGCGGTGAACAGCCCACCGACTGTCCCGGCGGTCCACAGCACCCAGTCCAGATCCACTGCCAACCGCAGGCCGATCAGGTCCTGCCCGACCAGCACCGCGCCGGTGCCGATGGTCAGCAGTGCCATCGGTGCCGCGCCGTAGAAGTGCGTCATCTGTGGATTGTGGACCTGGTTCCGCGCCACCTTGGGGTGACGGAACCATTGGACCGTCACTGCGACGATCAGCAGCACCAGCAGGGCTGCCGCGATCACCCACACGACCTCGGCGAACGCCCGTAGTCCGGGCAGGTGCACGGGCAGCGATGCCGCAGCGTTGGCCACGATGCCGGTGCCCATGACCGAGGCGAACCAGTTCGGACCGAAGTATTGGAGGCGAGCGGTCTCAGGAGTATCGGTAGTCATGCGCGATCCGCCGGCCCTAGTCGCTTGCACATCATGGTTCGATATTCAACAGGTGACCGTCCCGGCTCAAAGGAGTGCCCCGTGCAGATCAGCATTTTCGGTTCGTTGAGCGGCCTGAAGAGTCCCGTCGACGACACTATCGCCTTCCTCACCGAGCTGCGGGAAGAAGGCTTCCGCCGCGCTTGGTTTGCCCAAATGCCTTATGAGCCAGACCTTCTCACGGTTTTGGCGGTTGCGCTGCATCAGGTGGACGGAATCGAGGCCGGCACCGGTGTGCTGCCCATCCAGAACCAGCACCCGATGCTGCTGGCCCAACGGGCCTTGACCATCAGCGGGATGTCAGGTGGTCGTCTGCTGCTCGGGCTCGGCATGACGCATCAGGCCGTCACCGAGGGTATGTGGGGCATCCCGTGGGACAAGCCGGTCCGCCGGCTGAACGAGTACCTCGACGGGCTGCTGCCCTTGCTGGCGGGTGACAAGGCCAACGCGACCGGAGAGACGGTGACGACCCGGGGTGCGCTGATGATCCCGTCGGCCCCGACCCCGCCGGTGTACATCGCGGCGCTCGGGCCGAAGTTGCTGCAGCTTGCCGGGCGTCGTTCCTCGGGCACCGTGACCTGGATGACCGGGCCGAAAACCCTTGCCGGACATATCAGTCCGACGCTGCGCCAGGCCGCCGCCGATGCCGGCCGCGCCGATGCGGTGCGGGTGGTGGCAGCCATCCCGGTATCGGTGACCGACGACGTCGATGCTGCGCGTAAGCAGGCCGCCGAACAGTTCGTCATCTACGGGCAGTTGCCGTCGTACCGCGCGATGCTCGACCGCGAGGGCTACGCCGGTCCCGAAGATGTCGCGATCATCGGTGACGAGGCCACGGTGCGTGACCGGCTCGCCGAACTGCAGGCTGCCGGGGTCGACGAGTATGTCGGCGTGACGTTCGACCCGTCGTCGGAGGGGCGGGCCCGCACGCGTGCGGTGCTCAAGAGTCTGGAGTTATGACACCTGGGGCGACCGAAGCGATGGGTAGTGATCGGGTTTGGCAAGCCTTCATTTGCTAGACCAATTGATCGGGTGCGCATAGGGTTTCGCCCATGGTCAGCGCGTCACACGATGCCGAACCCCACGGTGGGTCGGGGTCGATATCGTCCCGGCTGAATTGGTTGCGTGCCGGTGTCCTGGGCGCCAATGACGGGATCGTCTCGACGGCCGGCATCGTGGTCGGTGTCGCGGCGGCCACCGTCGACCGCGGTCCGATCTTCACCGCAGGTATCGCGGGCCTGGTCGCGGGCGCGGTGTCGATGGCGCTGGGCGAGTACGTGTCGGTGAGCACCCAGCGCGATACCGAACGGGCATTGCTGGCGAAGGAACGCCGCGAACTGCAGGAAGATCCTGCTGCCGAACTCGATGAGCTGGCGGGATTGCTCGAGGGCCGCGGCCTGTCGGTGTCGACGGCGCGCACCGCGGCCGAAGAACTCACCGACCACAATGCGTTCGCCGCCCACGCTGCTGTCGAATTGGGTATCACCCCAGGTGATTTGGCCAACCCGTGGGCGGCGGCCGCATCGTCCGCGGTGTCGTTCACCCTCGGTGCGCTGCTGCCGTTGATCGCCATCCTGCTCCCGCCGATGGCGTTACGGGTTCCGGTGACGATGGTCGGGATGCTGCTGGCGCTGGCCGTGACCGGGCTGCTGTCGGCCCGGTTGGGCGGTGCTCCGGTCGGAAAAGCCATGGCGCGCAATGTCATCGGTGGAGCCTTAGCGTTGGGGAGCACCTACCTGGTGGGTCACCTGGTCGGTGGGCTGATCTCCTGACACCGACCGGCCTCAGCGGCCGATCGGCACCGGGGTTCAGGCCGGCGGAGCGGTGATCTCGCGACGCAGCACCTTGCCCGTCGGCCCCTTGGGCAGTGCGTCGACGAACCAGATGCGTCGCGGGTATTTGTAGGCCGCCACCTGGGTCTTGACGTAGTCGCGCAAGGCCTCGTCGTCGAGGGCAGAGCCGGGCTTGAGTGCGACGGCAGCGCCGACTTCCTCGCCCAGTGCCTCGTGCGGCATGCCGATGACGGCGGCCTCGGCGACGTCGGGGTGCGAGTACAGCACCTCTTCGATCTCGCGCGGGTAGATGTTCAGGCCGCCGCGGATGATCAGATCCTTCTTGCGGTCGACGATGTAGAAGTACCCGTCCTCGTCGACGCGGGCGACGTCACCGGTGGCGAACCAGCCCTCGGCGTTGATCGAATCCTTGGTCGCCTCTGGCAGATTCCAGTAACCCTTCATGACGTTGTGGCCACGGATCTGGATCTCGCCGGGCTCGCCCTGGGGCACCTCTGAGCCGTCGTCGGCTACCACTCGCATCTGCACGCCATCGATGGGCGTGCCGATGGAACCGGCTTTGCGTTCGGAGTCCGGATGGTTGAACGAGGCGACGGGCGAGGTCTCGGACAGGCCGTAGCCTTCGAGAATCGCGCAGCCGAATGTGCTTTCGAAGTCGTGGATGACCTGCACCGGGATCGCCGCTCCGCCGGATGCGCACAGGCGCAGTGTGCGGGCCGCGGCCTGAACGGCGTCAGCGGGCAGCTGCGCAGTGGCGGCCAGTAGCGCCGAATACATGGTGGGCACGCCCTGGAAGATCGTGACGGCGTCCCGCTCGATCACCTCCATGGCCTTGGCCGGGTCGAACCGGGGGATCAGCGTCAATGTGGCGCCGCACAGGACCGCGCTGTTGAGCCCACAGGTCAGACCGAACACGTGGAACAGCGGCAGGCAGCCCATGATGACGTCGTCGGAGGTGCCGTAGAACAGGGTGCGCACGGCGACTTCCGCGTTGCGGCCCAGCCCGCCGTGCGTCAACTCGGCGCCCTTGGGTTGGCCGGTGGTGCCGGAGGTGTGCAGCACCACCGCGGTGTCGGTGTCCGCCCGCTCGATCGGGCCGTCGTGCTCGGGTTGGGCAACGACGGCGGCAAACAGGGAGGCATCGTCGATCAGTTCGCAGTCGGCACCTGCGTTCTTCGCGCCCTCCTGCGCTGCGTCGGCGAAAAGACCTGTCGCATAGAGGATTTTGGCGCCGGTGTTGGACAGGTAGAACGCGATTTCGCGGGGGCTCATCAACGGGTTCATCGGCACGGCGATGGCGCCGAGGTGCAAGATGCCGTAGAACACGACAGCGAAAGCCGGAGTGTTGGGCAGCATGATGCCGACGCGGTCCCCTGCCTTGATCCCCTTGGTCTCCAGCAGTGTGGCCATACGTGCTGCGGCACTTCGGAATTGCTCGTAGGTGAGGGCCGCGTCATCGCATTTCAGGGCGATCCGGTCGGGATGGTTCCGGGCCGAGTTGACGAGGTTCGCGCTCAGATTGGTCATGAGTTGATTCTCCATGATGTCGGTTGCTGTGAAGGCAGAACGTCGGTCATGCGCGTTCGCCGGGGTCGGTGAGGAATGCACCGATGACGGGTGCGAGTTCAGCAGAATTGGTGATCAGGTCGACGTGCCCGCCGGCGTGCAGGTAGAGCTGCGAGTGGGGCAGCAGCCAATTCATGATGCGCGCGTTGGCGACTGGGATGATCGGGTCGTCGGTGCCGGCCACGATCAGCGTCTGCTGACGGACGGCCGGCAGGGCATGGATGCTGGTCCACACCGCGCCCGCCATCAACTGGTGCACGTAGCCCGTCTTGGAGCCGGCGTGTAGCTGCTGCATGAACAGCTTGGCGACGTCGTCGCCGTGTCGGCGTACCGTACCCCCGTACAGCTCGCCGGCGATCGACGCGGCATAGCCGGTGTCTGAAAAGCGTTTCGGGGTCAGCATTTTCGCCAGCACCCTCGGGTGGCCCGGGACCATCACCGCACCGGTTCCGGTGGACACCAGCACGAGGCGCCGGCAGCGACGTGGATTCTGGAAGGCGAACTGTTGAGCCAGCGCCCCGCCCCACGACAGGCCGAGGACATCCACGACGCTGACGCCGAGCTTGTTGAGCATCCGGCCCACCACCCATGCCAGGTAGGGAAAACCGTAGGGCGCGAACGAGATTGGCGATCCTCCGGTGCCCGGAACGTCGAACCGGATCACCGTGGTGGCCATTTGTTCGACGAATGGGTCGAACACTTCCAGGCTGGCCCCGATGCCGTTGCATAGCACCAGCGGAACGGCGGTGTCGTCTGTCCCCTGGTCGACCCTGACCCGCAGTCGCTGGCCACCGACGGAGACGTAATGCTCTGTAGCGGTCATTTCTGCAGCACGTACGTTCCGGGCGCGGGGCCGATCGCGACGAGGCCTTCGGCGCCGAGGGTCACCGGTGCCGCGACGTCGTCGCCGCTGCGCTGTGCGAGCCATGCCACGTAGTCGGGCCACCACGAGTCGCTGGATTTGGCGGTGGCACCCAGCCATTCCTCGGGCGATGCGTCGACAACCTGGCCGGCGCGGTAGGACGCCTTCGGATTGCCCGGTGGGTTGACCAGTGCTGCGATGTGACCGCTGGTCGACAGGACATACCGATTGTCTTTGCTGCCAAGAAGTTTCGCGCTGCGGTAGGTGGCCTGCCACGGGGAGATGTGGTCGGCGATGCCGCCGATGACGTAGGCGTCGCAGGTGATGTTGCTGAGGTCGACGGGCGTGCCCAGCATGGTCGTCGCACCGGGGGTGACCAACGAATTGTGCACGCCCATCATGACCATGTCCTTGTGCAGAGCTGCAGTCATGCGGGTGGTGTCGGCGTTCCAGAACAGCACGTCGAAAGCGGCGGGTGAGCGGCCCTGGACGTAGTTGTTGACCCAGTAGCGCCAGACCAGGTCGGTGGGGCGCAGCCAGGCGAACATCTCGGCCATCGCCTTGCCGTCGAGGTATCCCTTGCGGGCCGATGTCGCGATGGCGGCTTGCGCGGCACGGTCGCTCATGGCGGCAGAGGCGAATCCGGCGCGGTCCTGATCGAGCACGGTCACCGCGAGGGTCAGGCTGGCGATCTTGTCGCCGTCCCCGGTGGCCGCGAGGTGGGCGGCGGTCATCGCGGTGATGATGCCCCCGGAGCAGCTGGCCATCACATGCGTGCCGGCCGATCCGGTGATGGCGCGCACCGCGTCGATCGCTTCGACCAGGGCGCCGCCGTAGGCATCTAGACCCCAATCCTTATGTCGGGCTTGCGGATTACGCCATGAGATGGTGAACACCTGCTGGCCCTGCCCCACGAAGTACTCGATCATGCTGCGACCCGGCGCGATGTCCATGACGTAGTACTTGTTGATCACCGGCGGCACCATCAGTAGCGGAACCGCGTGGACCTTCGGGGTCTGCGGTGCGTACTGGATGAGTTCGAACATCGGGGTTTGCAGCACGACGGCACCCGTGGTCACGGCGACGGTCTCGCCGACGGTGTAGGCGTCGGGCTCCACCATGGCCGGCACTCGCGGTGAGGACGTCATGTCGCGGGCGAAGGCTTTCAGGCCGCGCAACGCGCTCAGACCGCCGGTGTCGATCAGGGCTTTCCAGCCGAGCGGGCTGATCAGCGGGTTGTTGGTCGGCGCGAGGCCTTCGATGACGTTGTCGAAGACGAAGCGCATCCGGGTTTCGTCTCGCCAGTCCAGGTCGGCGTCGGCGAAGAGCTTCTCGGCGGTGTCGGTGCTGGCGAGGTACGCCTGCATGATGCGGCGCAGTACCGGATTCTGTTGCCAGGCAGGGTCGCTGAAGCGCTTGTCGGCGCGAGCCGGGGCCAGGTCGCAGTTGCCTTTGACGATGGTGCCGAGTTCGCGCGCCAGTTCCGTGCCGCGCTCAAGGACCGTGCCGGGGTGTTTGGCGAGGCGGGCACCGAAGCGCATCCAGGTGCGGTCGGGGGTCATGCGCTTGCCGAACGGCTTGGTTGCGCTGGTGAGCAGCAGGTCCAGCGGTGCGGCCAGTTCGTCGGGGCGGGTTGTGGTTGCCATGATCGCGGTTGTCCTTCCTCGTTGTTTTGGTCTGTATCGAGCGTGACGCCGTGCGATCACGGAAGCGATGGTGTGGGGAACAACAGTGCTGGCTCGTGAATGTGATCGCTCACAATGGGCCTGGCTGCTCGCCTAGGCTGGGTCCATGAGGGACACGGCGGTCGATCGGCACATCGTCGACCTGAGCCGTCTGATGCTCGACCGCATCAGTGCCTTGGGCGCCCGTCTGGCAGAGCGGATCTGCACCGAGATCGACGGCTACCAGTCGGCGGCGGCATTCGATGATGTCCGCGAAAGCTGTATTGCCAACATGGCTTTCGTGTTCCGATCGTTGTGCGGAGACGGCGAAGCAGACCTTTCGCCGGCCGCGGACACCGGTCGACAGCGTGCGGTAGAGGGCGTTCCGCTGGCGGCGGTGATGACGGCCTATCGCATCGGCTTCCGGTTCATGTGGGAGCAGACGATGGCCGCCGCTCGCGAGGTCGGGGTGCCCAGCGAGTCGATCCTCGCGGCCAGTGCCCAGATCTTCTTGAGCCAGGACGAGTTCACCCAGACGATGACGCACGCGTACCGGGAGCAGTTGACCAGCCAGATCGTCGACCGCGAGGAAGAGCGGTCGGCGTTGGTCGAGGCTGTGTTGTTCGGGCGTATCACCGACCACCAAAGCCTTTGGGAGGCAGCAGATCTGCTCGGGCTACCGACGTCAGGGCCGTATCTGGTCGTGGCCGCCGAGATTCCGGCGATCGGCAGGCACGGGCTGCCGGAGATCGCCGGCAAGCTGGCGGCCCGCGATATCCGGTCTGCCTGGCGACTGCTGCCTGACCTGCAGGTCGGCATCGTGCACGTGCGCGGCAGCGGTGCTGGTGAGGCCATGGTCGAGGTCTTGCAGCGGGTCGCGACCGCCCGGGTCGGGCTGAGTCCTTCGTTCGACAGCCTGGCCGAGACCGGCGACGGACTGCGACTCGCGC
>ERZ650309.1238-NODE-1238-length-11969-cov-6.580158_pt1 | contig 11969 bp, 15 predicted proteins | sample MGYA00376245_ERZ650309 | MGnify/ENA primary metagenome ERZ650309 (study PRJEB26733, sample SAMN07839294) | wastewater metagenome | biome: urban; feature: wastewater treatment plant; material: waste water | place: USA: North Carolina | collected 2016-04-26 ...
CTTCCGATCTCTGCACCATGTCGCGCTCGGCGGCGAGGTCGGCCTTCAACCGCGCGATCTCGGCGTCCTTGGTGGCGATCATCCTTACGCGATCCTAGGCATCGGCGATCTTTTGGCGCAACTCGTCGATGGCTTGTTCTGCCTTCTTCTCGTTTCCATATGCGGGTACTTGGTCGCCGTTGTAGAATCCCGGCGGTCTGCGTTGTTCACTCATCGCCTACGCCTCTTTCGCAGGGAAGTAATGGGAGCGGATCAATCGCGCCACAATTGCCGCGTTCTCGATTTCGTCTTCGTAGTCGCCATTGTCCGCGTTGTTCCCGACGTACACCTCGGCGAGCAGCTTCACCGCCGCCCACCGCTCAAACTTCGCGGCCTCGTCGTCCTTGGCCGCGCGCACCTCGTCGATGCTCATGCGAAAGGCAAGCTCGGCCTTCTCCGCGCGGGCCTTCCATTCGTCGCGCTCCTTGCGCACCGCGCCGTCGAGCCATGTCTCCGTCGCTTCCGGGGCGGGCGCGGGGGTGACGTGCTCGATGTCGATCGGGCGAACCCACACGGCGCGGTCGGGAGTAAACCGAACCCAAAAGCGCAAATCGCCGCCGTCGTCCTCCAAGATGTCGCCGATCGCTCCGACCTCGCTGCGCATAGCGCCGACATCGACGGCGCTCGGCATCAACCGCACCCGATCCCCGACCTTGAACGGCCGGGGCGCTTCGTTTCGTTCCTCGCTCATCCTCGCTCTCCTCCATTGCGCCGAACCGCGGCGCGCGGGTGTAAGGCGCCGAGCCGATTTGCGGCCCGACTCGACGACTTCCACCGCCACGCCCGCAAGCGCCGTATGGGTGCTCGTCATTTGAAGTGGTGGCGGCAGGATTCGAACCTGCGAGGATTCCGGCGTTTCTGCGCCGGATGCTTTTCCATCTAAGCTATCGCCACCAATCGCCCCGATCCGCTCGGGGCCACACGTCACGCCGATCGCTTCGCGCGCTTCGGCGTTGTCTCGATCCCGAACGATCCGCGGAACGCCTTCAGCAGGTCCTTACCCGCCAAATGCACCCGGTCGCGCGGCTTGTCCGTCAAGTCCGAAAGGTAGGTGATCGACGGGCACTCGCCGCCCGTCAACCGGATCCAGCCGTCTCCGTACCTCTTGTCCTGGCTCGCCGGCATCTCTTGCATCAGGAACGAAAGGCACGCTTCGTCCGTCGCGCCCGCCTGCGCGAAGTCGTTCACGCGCCTCTGCCATCCGTGTTCCGTGAACGCCTCGCGCACCATGCGGCGCTTGAAGTCGCTCTCCACCGGCGGCGCTTGTTCGCCGATGTCGAAGAACGAAAGCTGCCCGCCCTCTTCATGCTCGCGCAGACGGAAGCAGCGCGTCACGTCCTCGCGCAACATCTTCTCGACGTCGCGCGCGAACGCCACCACCTCCGCATACGGCTCGATCGCGTTCTCGATCCGCGCGATCAGCTCTTCGCGATCGACCACTTCCTGGTCCGTCACCGGCACGTCCGCGGGCAGCACGAATGTGAGCGTACCCACCATCACCTGCCGACCTCGGAACTTCTCTGCTTCTCTCGCCATCTCTCATCTCCTCAGAACAAGGGCAGCACGAGCCACCCGACACTCACAATCCCCGTCGCGATCCACCACGCAGCCCGGCGCATCAGAACGGCTTCTCGATCTGCACCACTTCGCCATCCTCGATGATCACCGAACACTCCGCGCCTTGGCTCACTCGCTCGATCCAGAGCTGCGCGTCGTGCGCCGCCGCAACCTCCGAGATCACCGCGAGCGAATCCTCGTCCAGGAGCGAACCGTCACGGATCAGCATCACCCGCAGCTTCGGATTCATCGCGAGCCCGATCGCGACCGAGACCTTCAACTGCTCGGCCGAAGAGGCTTGCGAGAACGGCAGACCGTTGAACGTCACGCCAGAGTCCGTGATCGAAAGGCCGGCGATCGGGAACTTCGTCGCCTTCAACGCCTCGGACTTCGTCCGGTCGATCATCTCGATCTTCTTCGTGAGCTGGTCCGACTGCTCCGTCCGCTCGTCCAGGATCCGCTTCGCCTTCTGCCGATCGGCATAGGAGCGCGCCTTTTGGTTCTCCTTCTGGATCTCGACCATGCGTTGCTCGATGATCCCGATCTCGAACTCTCCGTCCTCGTTCAGCGCGTAGGGCGCCAAGCCTTCCGGCGGGCGCATCGCGAGCATGAACTCGCGCGCCCGCTTCTCTTCTTGCTCGGCCGCTTCCAGCTCGATCTTTGCCCGGCGCACACGATCGGCCGCGTTCTTCGCCTTGAACTCGGCGGCCTCCTGCTCCGATTTGAAATCGCGCACTCGCCGGAGATCCGCCGCGAGATCCTTGATGTCCGCTTCGGCCGGGATCGGGCCTTCGACGATCGGCATCGCCTCAAACGACGCCGAGAGCCCCTTGATTTCGCGGTTGACGAGCGTCCGCTCCTCGAAGAGCCGCGCACGCTCGGCGTCCAGCGCCGAGAAGTCCAGGCCGACCAGGCGCCGCAGCGTCTCGCTCTGCTCGCGCGATTTCATGCGCGAGAACGCGAGCGGATCGAACGAGAGCGAGCCGAACAGCCGATCCAACATCGTTTGCGGCGACGCGACGGGCGTTCCGTCCGCGTTCGTCACCTTCAACGATCCGCCACCAGCCGCGGTGAAGGTGCGCGTCACGACGATGTCGCCGAGATCGCAGGTCACGCGCGCCTTCGCCTCGCCGCGGTGCACGGGCTCCTCGCAGACGAGATCCTTGCCGCCGATCGCATAGGCGATCGAGTCCAGGACGGACGACTTGCCTTGCCCGTTGTGCCCGCCGACGATCACCGCCGGACCATTCGGAACAATCTCGATCGCCTTGAGCCGCTTGACGTTTTCAGCCTCGAGTCGCAACACCTTCATGACGCTCACCTTCCTTTGTGCGCGGAAACCGCCGCGCCACGGGTTGATGTCGCCGGATCTCTCCGACGGGATCGGTACTCCCGATCCGCGCCGCCCGCGTTCCAAGTGTGCGGCGCTTTTGCCCTCGCCGATTCCTCGGCGGTTGTGTGGTGCCCCGGGAAGTCATCACCCGAGGACTTCCGGCGATTTCGCTCACCGGCTCGCTATCCGCACTCGCTTCATGCTCTCAGATGCTTGACCCGCGATTGCGGCGTGAGGTGGTCAAGATCGACAATGGTGACGGCCGGATTCGAACCGGCGATTCCCGAGCGGCCTCCCGGAAGGAGTGGAAGCGGCTCGGTGCGACTTCCTTCTTCGCTATCGCCACCAGGAAAATCAGAACGGGATGTTGTCGGGGTCGTCGGCGGCAATCGCCGACCGAGTCGGCGCGGGCTCGGCGCGCGGCGCCGGCTTCGCGGCCGTGGCCGTGGCCATCGTCTTCGGCTTCGCCGAGACTCCGAGGCGCTTCTGCAACGTCCGCGTGAAGTCGGACGCCGCTTTCGGCTCGATCCCCTTGAGCTTGCCGCCGAGCGCGTTGATGAACTTGACGCGGATCCGGCGCTTGCCCTCGTACTCCTCTTCCTCGAGCACGAGCTGCACGCGCGCGCCGATGATCGCGTTCGTGGCGATCATGTCGTCGATCTGCCACGAGTTCTTGATCGGGTCCCAACCGAGGGTCCGCAGGTTCTCCTCGGTGTACTGGATCGCCTTCTCCGTGAAGTACATGAAGGACGTCGTCGTCTTCAGATCGCCCGCGTCGGTGCCGTTCTCCTCGGCGTACTCGAACTTCACCGCGAGCGACGGCCAGTTCCCGGCCTCCTTCGGCTCGATCAGCGCGACTTCCTTCACCTCGGCCTTCACCTTCCATTGATTCTCGTACACGGTCGTCTCCTTTTTATTCGGGGTTACTTGACTTCCGCCGCGAGCGTCATGATCGCCGTCTTCACCTTCTTCGCGTCCGTGCGGTCGCCGAGGAAGATTCGCATCTTCTCAGCGCGCTCCGGCGTGAGATGCGCGCGCTCGATCAGATCGGACAGCCGCGCCAACATCTCCGGCGTCACCTCGTCGCCCCTCGCGCGCGGCGCTTCCGTCGGTGCCGGCGCGGCCACCGGCTCGGTTTCCGGAGCGGCCACCGGGGCCGCGTCCGTGTTGACGTTCGTGCTCCTGGCCGCGGCGCGCGCGGCGTCGAAGTCGGCGTAGGAGAGCGGAATCGTCGCCGGGAACGCGCCCCGGGCCTTCGCATCCCAGGCCGCATCGTGCGTCGTGTGCAGAACGCGATCGCCGCTCGAGACGCCCTTGCCCTTTTGGAGGACTTCCGCGCCGCGCGAACGCGCGACCACGACGTGATCGTCGAAGTTCGCGAAGAAGATGTGATCCGCCCACTGTTTGATCAGCGGCGCCGATTGCTTGAGCGTCGCGACTTCGTACCGCGAGAAGTCCGGCCCCTTCGGGTTCGCAAACGTCGCGACCTTCGCGTGACCGATCAGGATGATCTCGAGGCCCGCCTCGCGGACGCGGTTGAGAGCGGCCAGGACCTTCCGCCACTCCTCGGCGAAGGGAACGTAGCCATTGCCGTACCCCGGGCTCTCGAGGTCTTCCCACTTGTTCCGTTCGCAGACGGCGCGCGCGACGATCGGATCAAGCCAATCGACGGAATCGACGACGAGCGTCTTGAACTCGTGACCGCCCGCCGCGAGTTCGCCGAGCATCGCGTACACGTCGGCGAGGTTCTTCGGCTCCGGGAACTGCTGCACGCCCGCCAAGTGGCGGATGCCGTCCTCGGCCGCGAGGAAGATCGGCGACGGCGCAGCGGCGCCGAACGACGACTTGCCTACGCCTTCGACGCCGTAGATCAGGATGCGGTCCGGCGCCGCTTGCGGCGCGCGAGCGCGAGACAGGAACGACCGGGTTTGCGTTGCGGTAGACATGGAAACTCCTTCCGTTGATGACCAGGGTTAGACCGCGAACTGCAGTTCCGTATGAGCCGTCTCGAGACGGCGGAACATCGTGGATTTTTCGGGATCGACGCCGTTCGCGCAGACGTCGAAGTATTCGCAGGTGCCGTACATCGTGCAGGCGTCCGGGTTTCGCGGCGCGCGGCCGGCGATCTCGGATTCGCGGATGATCCGCGCGTCGTGCCAGACGTCGCGCATCGACTCGAGGATCTCGTCCTCGAGGCGGACCGTCTCGACGCGGCGGTAGTACCGATCCGGGCGCTCCGCGATGTCCGCGCGGATGCGCTCGGCAAACTCCGTCAACGTCTCGTCGGAGTCGCGCTGGTTCGCGTAGAGCTTGCCCGCTGCGGTGTACTTCCGATCCTCGATCGGAGTCGCGCGCTTGCGCTTCAGGCTCGGCTTCGCCGCGACGTCGTAAATGATCTTGTCGAACGAGTAGCCGAGCGATTCGCCGCCGACGTGGTAGAGCGAAAGCTGCGCATCCAGGACGAGCTTCTTGAAATAGTGCGCGGCATCGTCGCTGATGTCATCGGCCGTCGTCTTGTGCTCGACGAGAATGACGTGTCCGGTCGCGCGCTCCTTGAGCACGAGATCGATTTTTCCGGCGGTTTCCCACGTCTGGCTCTTCGCCATCGTGTCCGGATTGATGAGAGCGGTGCGGAACTCCTGCTCGACGCCGAGCACCGCGTATTGCGGGCGGATCGGCGACCAGGACGCGACGTAGCCGCGCAGCATCTCCGTGACGCGGACCGTGATCTCTTCATCGACGGCCATCTGATGCGCCGCGGCAGCGACGGCGCCGAGAGCGAATCCGAGATCGTCCATGTTCCACCACGCCTCGACGCCCTTGTGGAAGAGCGTGCCGATCGAGAGCGATTCGCGTTGCGCCGTCGGAACGAACTTCTTGACGTAGCGGAGTTCGTGCTTCCGCGCGCAGGCGCGGAACGTCTTCAGACGAGAAACGGTGAGCAAGTCCATGATCACGTCCTTCCTTTGAGAACTTCGCGGACACCTTCCAGGTGCCGACGCTCGCGGATGACCGCCGCGACGGCGTCCTGGTGGATCAGGTCGTAGTTGATGCGCTCGGCGATCGACTTGCGGGTCTCGCGGTCGTACTCGGCAACGAGCCGGCGCCGCGCATCGCGTGTCGCCTCCCAATTGGCCGACTTCGCCGACTCGATCCGCAGCGCGCAGTAGTCGGCGTAGATCGACTCGGCGCGCGACGTGTACTGGTCGTCGGGGGTAAAGGTCTGGAACCGCATGTCTCTCTCCGTGCGTTGAGTGCTGGCGGCTCGCCCCAGTGCTCGAGGCTTTTTTGTCCGCCCGCGGCATTCCCGGCCAACCTGAAGGATGGCCCTCGTCCGCTGATCACTCATCGGCTCAACTGATGGCGCATCTTATCAGTGGTACCGATACATTCCAGAAGATTTTTAACGTTTTCGCCCGATTGCGGCAGTTTGCGGTACGATGACGTATCACGGGCTCCGATACAGGAAGGACTTACGGCGATGATGATCCGAGTCGAAAAAATCGAGGGACCTGGCCGCGTCGCACTGATCGCGCGCATCTCGGGGCGCGCGCTCCCTCACGTCTGGGAGATGTCAAAATCAGAGTTTGACCAGCTAAAGGACTGGAAACGGGCGATCCGCGACGACTATGAACGCGAACTCCGTGAACGCGCCGCGCTCGCCGGACCGGATGTCTTTGAGATCGTGAAGCAGTCGATCGCCTTCGGCAACGTCTGCCGCACCACGATGGCCGCATGCCTCATCGTCGCGCTCGCGCTCTGCGTCTGCGCTGTCGATTCGCCGGTCGGCCGCGGTTCGACGATCGTCGCCGATGATCTGCCGATCACGGATTTCGTCGCCGATCGATCCGGCGCCGAAGACGCACGCCTCGCGTTCTTCTTCAACGATCGCGCGATCGCTCATGATTCCGGGGCGATCCCGAAGGCGATCCTCTACGCTCGCCGACAAGTCGAGACAAAGCGCGGCGCCGAGCGCGCGGCGACGATCGCGGCTCGCGATCTATTGGGGGCATTCACCGACGCCGAACGGCGGGCGGCATGTGTACAATTCGCCTCGACCGTCGGGTGGACTCCCGATGCGCTGATCAAACGCATGGATGAGGTATTTTCCGAATGATTCCTCCGAACACCGACTTTTCGACGACCGCCACCTCCACCACCGGCGATTTCCGCATGACCAAGAACGGCGCGGAAATCCCCTTCGACGTCACGTCGCAGGGTGCCGACAAGTGGCTGATCGAAGTGGACGGCGCCGAGATCACATGCCCGGGGCCTTTGAAGCTCGAGAAGAAATCGGGCGGGCTCTGGGTCGAAATCGGATCCTGGGAGATCGGCCCGTGTTGAAGATCGCTTTTCAGCGGTACGGTTTGACGGTCGCGGTCGTTGCGCTCTATGCGTCCGCGGCCGTCAAGGCGTGCATCTGCTATCTGCTCTACCGCTCCGCGCAAAACATGCCGGACACCATCCCCGGCGCAGCGGCCGGGATCATGTCAACGATCGCATCACCCAGGTGGTGGGACGTCGTTGAGGCGTTTGCTCTGGCCCTCTTCGCCCACGGGCTTGCCGCCCGCATCCTTGGTGCCACTGCCACGGAGGACCGCCGGCAGAGATTCATTGATCGCCTGGCGAAAGCTCAACGCATCGACGTGGCCGTAGACTCGGACGGTGATGGCCGGACTTGAGTGCCGTAGGAGCTTCTGCACCGCGACGAGCGGCGCGCCGTGTTGCAGCAGCTCCGACGCGATCGTGTGACGGCAGCGGTGAGGGTTCGGCAACTTCCGATCGTGCTTCCGATTCCAGTCGGCGACGAGATGGTAGAGTCGATCCCCGCCGCGCGTCTTAGTGTTCATCTCGACCAGAAATCCACTATCAGACTTATTCGCATGGACCCACTCGACGATCGGCCCAAAAAGCGGAATTGAAGCGACGCCCACAGCCGTTTTTGACTTCCGGATGATCGCCGTCATATCAGTAGTATTGACATCAGACCATTTTAGATTCAGGATTTCGAGCCGACGAAGACCACAAAGAGCGAGTAAATAAAACGGCTCGAAAGTACGATGCCCTTTAATTGTCTCGAGAAGTTCTCCTACCTCATCACGAGTGAGCGTGTTCGGCGATCGAGCATCGCACCGCGGCCAGACCACGCGCGGCGCTTTCTCGAGAAGATTTGAATCGACGAGCCAGTTCAAGAACCCAGAGATCCGGCCGAGTTCGGTTCGCATGCTCGAAGCCTTCAGCACCTTTGCGCGCTCGTGACGGTATCGGTCAAGGTGCGTCCGATCGAACATCCTTGTATCGATCGCGCCAAACATCTGCCGCAGCGTCTTCATCATCGAACGCGCGGGGCCGTCAAATCTACGTTCCTTCACGAATAGATCGATCGCCTCGGCGATCGTCATGCGGACCGCGCTCATCGGCTGCATCTGCCGATTGTCGAGCGACTCGACAAACAGCCGATGCGCGATCATGCGTGCTTCCGTCTCGGTCTCCGCATCGATCGTCTTTCGGATGCGCTCGCCGCCGACCTGGAAGTCCACGACGAAGGAATCGCCGCGTCGGCGGATGTTTGGCTTTGGTGTTCTCGGCATTCTGGCACAAGTGTCACATTTTGCAGAAACCGCGCATCGCGCGACTATCTCTAACGTGACTCCTTCAATGGGCTTGCGCCTGATCTATCGATCGGTCGTTAGCCCTCTTCCTTTTTGATCGGATGGAATCCCCGCGAAGAACGATCAATGTATCGCAAGCACCGATACATTAAGCAGATAGAAAGTCGTGTTTTTGCGTTGTGAATCTGATGTTCAACTCGGACGTACCGCATTCTGCCGCATTCTGCCGAGCATTCCGTCACATAGTGTCTCAGGGAGGCCATCCCCACCCGTCCAGGCCGGCCATCTCGCGCGCCAGATCAAGGACGACGGACCGGCGATCCTTTTCCGACATGTGATCGGTCATGAACTTCGCGATCGGCGAGAGATTCAACTTCTCGTACTTGCCGCCGAGGATGTCCAGCATCAGGGCGAACGCGACGTCTTCGCGCTCGGCCTTTGTCGCGCTCGCGATCTCGCACAGCCGAAACAGCTTCTGACCGCTCAAACGCCGATCATTGTTGATCGTCGCGTTCAAGTGCGGCAGCGAACACGGGATTTTCTTCGCCACCGCGGCCTGCGTCATTCCTTGATCGCGGCAGCGATCCAAAAGGCGCCGTAGGACGGCCTGGAGTGGCGTCGTTGGTCGTTCCATGTGGGCATTTTCCAGATCCCCCGCCCGCGAACAACCGAATGCGGCCGTTTGCGCTTGCATTGTATCGGCAGCACTGATACTTTGCCCCCATGAAAGAAAATACACTTGAAACCCCGGAAACCGTTCAGGCCGTCCGCGGCTTCGAACGGATCGCACGCTACCTCGGCCGCGGCGCGGATGCCCTCCGGCGCCACATGCAGACCTCGAAGACGCTGAAGAAAATCATCCGGCGGCACCCGGATGACGGCCAGTGGATCGCCCATCGCGCCGATCTCGACGCCTACATCCGCGGCGGCAGCCGGTGAGCCTCTCCCGCTACAAGATCTTTGGGCGGCCTCTCGAACAGCAGCCGGACGGCTCATTCATCGCCGTTGCCGGGCGCTACGTTGTGAACATCAGGAAGGCCCTTGTCGTGAACGGCGACGGCGTCGGTGACGGCTGGTCGGTCCTGCTCGATCATCCGCTTTTTCCGATCCGTTTCGGCCTGCGCGCGACCATCGAACTGGCAATCGATGCGGCCGAGAAGTCGCTCGTCGAATACCAGCAGCGCATCGCGGAGGTCCTCGAAGGATGAGCCTCCGCCCCTACCAGGTCGCCGCGCTCGAGGCCGCCCGCATCCGCTACCGCGAAGGGCAGCGGTGCGTCCTTCTGCAGCTCGCCACCGGAACCGGAAAGACCGTGATCTTCGCCGAGGCCGCGAAGCTCTGCCGCGGCAACGTGCTCATGGTCAACGAGCGCCAGGAACTCGTCGATCAAACCGCCGCGCGCGTCGGCGAGTGGTGCGGCGAACCCGTCGGAATCGAAATGGGCGATCGCCGCGCACTCTCGATCCGCGCATCGTCCGGCCCGCGCATCGTCGCGGCCTCCGTTCAATCTCTCGCGCGCCGTCTCTCGAAAATCGACGGCAATTGGCCGCGGCTCGTCATCATCGACGAAGCCCACCATTCGACCGCCCGCACCTATCGATCGATCATCGATCACTTCGCCGATGCCCGCGTGCTCGGCCTCACCGCAACGCCTGATCGATCCGACCAGGAATTTCTTGGCCAGGTCTTCGAGTCGCTCGCTTTCGAGTACTCGATCCGCGATGGAATCCGTGACGGATGGCTCGTGCCTGTCAAAACGATCGCGATCCGCACGACGGCCGATTTCTCGGCCATCCGCACCACGGCTGGAGACCTCAACACCGGCGACCTGGACGCGATCATGCGTCGAGAATCGATGCTCGCCGAAGTCGCCGGGCCGCTCGTCGAGCGCGCCGGGATGCGGCCATCGATCGCGTTCTCCGTGACCGTCGAGCACGCGCACGATCTCGCGCGCGCGATCAACGCCGTCGCCGGGACTCCGTCCTACGCCGCGGCGATCGACGGTTCAGCCTCACGAGACGAACGCGCCGAATTCCTCGCTCGCGCCCGGCGCGGCGACGTGAAGTGCATCGTGAACTGCGCCCTCTTCACGGAGGGATTTGACCACCCACCGATCGAAGTCGTGGCGATGGCGCGGCCGACGAAATCGCGCGCCCTCTATACGCAGATGGTCGGCCGCGGAACGCGCCCCTCGATCGACACCGGCAAGTCCGCGTGTCTCGTGATCGACTTCACCGCGAACTCGAAGCGTCATCGCCTCGTCCGCGCCTACGACATCTTCGACGGCGAGATCTCCGAAGACGGCCTCGAGATCATCGACCAGATCATCGAGGAATCCGACGGAGAGATCGACGTGCAGGCCGCCCTAGATCTCTCCGACGAGCGCATTCGAGCCGCAGCAGCGGCGAAACGCTACTCGGCCGTCGAGATCGACACGCTCGCTTCGCATTTGCTCGGTAAGTCCATCGCCGCCGGCGGGCCGCCGACGCAGGAACAATGCGCCCGGCTGTTGAACTTCGGCACGCACCCGGCCGTGCTTTCCAACATCACCGAAACCGCGGCGAAGACGCTGATCGCTTCGCTCGAGCTGCGCGAAGAACGCGGGCTCGCGACGCCGCCGCAGATCCGGCTGCTGAATCGATTCGGGATCAACGCGACGAACATGTCCAAGGAATCGGCCACGCGCGTCATCGCCGAGGCCAGGAGATCAGGATTCCGCCCCTCGGCCGTGAGGATGGCGGCGCGTCAGGAGGGAGTTGGGTAATGGCACGAATCAGGACTTACAAGCCGGAGATCTTCTCAGACTCCGCGACCGGGCGTCTCAGCGGGGATGCGTTCCGCCTCTTTCTGGGGCTGCTCGCTCACGCCGACGACTACGGATTCATCGGTGCCGACGTGCCGGAAATCATCGCCGAAGTGCTCCCATTCTGGGGGCTCTCGCGCATGGGAGACGTGGCGAAGCTCTTCGAAGAGATCTCGTCGGCGAAGCGCAACAAACCTCAGCCGCTTCTCGCCGCGGTCGAGCATGACGGCGCGACGTTCTTTGTCATTCCCAATTTCCGGCGGCATCAGAAGGTCGATCACCCGGCACGCCCGCTGATCCCAACGGTCCACCACAAGAAACTGTCAATTCACGGTTTCCACGTCGATCAGGACGGATCGGTGGCACTCGGAGACCCACTTCGACATGCCTTCTACGACGACAATTCGGGAACGCCTCGCGAGCCTTCGACGAACACTCGCGAGGATTCGCGAGCCTTCACCGAAGACTCGGAGAACACTCGCGAGGCTTCGGCTAGTCCTCGCTCTCGCGCGCGCGCGGATCTTAGGGATCGGAAGGATCGGAAGGGATCGGAGGGATCTAAGACCCCGCACCCCGGAGCCGACGCATCCGCGTCGGGGTCGGTGAACGATTCGCCTTCGGCTCC
>ERZ650309.1240-NODE-1240-length-11963-cov-4.445499_pt1 | contig 11963 bp, 6 predicted proteins | sample MGYA00376245_ERZ650309 | MGnify/ENA primary metagenome ERZ650309 (study PRJEB26733, sample SAMN07839294) | wastewater metagenome | biome: urban; feature: wastewater treatment plant; material: waste water | place: USA: North Carolina | collected 2016-04-26 ...
TTGTTACAATCCCCATCAATTTATTGTCTGAAACAACAGGCAAACTGCTTATCCATAGATTTTGCATAATTTCCAAGGCTTCGCTAATCGCGGCTTCCGGTGAAATGGTGCTGATATCTTTCCGCATAATTTTTTTAACAGATATTTCACTTAATTCTTTTTTTGCTTCTAATAATTCAGCAATATGACCGCTGGTAACAACACCTTGCAGATTCCCTTTTTTATCTTCAAAAATATGCTGGAAACGCTCGATTTGACGGGTGTTTTCAGCGAAAATAAATGTATTGAAATGGTTTTTTTGATGTTGTTGTAAATCTTGAATTAATAAATCAAAATTGCGATTAAAAGAAGGTTGCGGATTTTGATGGTATATAATTTCATTGATATTATTTGAGTCGAAACCAAATAATTTATTTGCTTCATTTTTCAGTGTTACAATTCGAAAGTTTGACAATTCATGTATTAAGTTGCTTGGCGTAATAAAGAGCTGTTCTATTGTTTTTTCTAAAAAAGAATGTTCTTTTATTTTTTTTGATTGCAGAAAGTCAAATTCTGCTACTGCTTTGTTGTATTGCTTCTCTATTAATTCTTGAAAAAATGCAATGTCTCTAAACCAAATAATGGTTTCTTTTGGTAAGAAATCAAACAAGGTGGCAACGGTTTCTTTTATAAAATGCGCATTGATATTTGGTATAATAGTAAGTTCAGAAATTTTACGTTCTGAGAGCTGTGTTTCAGGATCAAAAATGCGCAAACTTTCTACCTCATCGTCAAATAATTCAATGCGATAAGGCAATTCATTTCCAAAAGAAAATACATCAACAATACCGCCACGAATAGAAAACTCACCAGGTTCATATACAAAATCGGTTCTATTAAATCCATATTCAATCAATAAATCCAACATGAAGTCCACATTGATTTTTTCCCCAGTTTTTAGGAACAATGTATTTTCTATTAGCTTTTCTTTTTGAACCAATAGTTCTTGCAATGCTTCGGGAAAAGTAACAATGATTTCTCCTCCTTTTTTTGCATTCAACAAAGCATTGATAGTTTGTGCACGCAATAAAATATTATGATTGTTTTGCGCTGAAAATTCTCCTGTTTTTTTGTAAGAAGAGGGTAAAAAGAGAATTTCTTTTTTCTCTAAAAGATTTTGTAAATCATTCTGAATGTATTGGGCTTCATCAGCATTATTAGCAATGATAAGTTGTGAAAAATTAGATTGTAAGAAAACGGCAGATGAAATAAAATTTACAGTAGAGCCAATAGTTCCCTGCAACAAGACGCGTGCTTGCGGAGATTGAAGGTGTTGTAGAAGTTCTTGCGTGCGAGTGTCATCACGAAACAAGAACAAGAGTTGCTGCAAATCCATGCTTCACAAAATCAGGTTACAAAGATACGAGTTTACAATAAAAAAATTGGTTGTACGAATTAGGGATTCGTTATGAATTTTCAATAACAGTAAAACTGACGGGAATACAATTCAGATTTATTTTATTGACAGAGGGCACAAATTCTTCTATATAAATCTCATCACCTTCTCCTGCATATTCTAAAATTTCAGTAATATCTAAAGAGCGTTGTTTGATAAATCGAAGATAAACAGGAGGTTCGTCTTTTTTTCCAATATTAGATTTCAGTGTGATATTGAAATAAATATTTTTTGATTTATTGTTTGAAACAGTAATAATGCCCTTGCTTTTTTTAGATATAAAAGAACCAAAATTTAAAGGTTTAGTATTCAAATAAGCTTGAACACAAGGAACGGCATTGCTCTTTTGAATAAAATTTTCCATTCCTTTACTTGATTGAAAAGAAAACCCAAAAGACTTAAAAGACATAGAAATTAATATAGCAAGAATAAGCCGCATTATATAAAGTTATATAAATTTTTCAATATGTAAATAGAAAAGTTAAACAACGGAGATAAAACGCAAATTATAATCCATTTATTGTAAAAAAGCCCCATTATTTTTCGGGGCTTTTTATAACTTTTTTTGATGATTGAAATATTTATTATTTTTTGCAACATGCTTTCTTTTCTGCCTTAGTAGAAGAACAGTGGCTTTCTTTTTTGCAGCATTCTTTTTCACAGGTAGTCGCATCGCATTTTCCTGGTGTTTCGCATCCTGCTTTTTTGCAAGCTGTTTCATCACAAGCGGTAGTTTTATTCATGATAAATTTTTTATCTACTATCGTGCGTCCTTCTGCATCTGTATAAGTGGTATCAGATAGAATAGTGCAGTTCTTATCTGACTCACCAGCAGTTTTGTTCATATCAGAACATGCTGCCTCTTTCATTTCTTTTTGACAACAAGCATCTCCGCCTGAAGCGCCACCAACATGAACGACTCCATTAGTAGGAAGATAAGGTGCGATAACCAAAGAAACGATAGACATTAATTTGATTAAAATATTCATAGATGGACCAGAAGTGTCTTTAAATGGATCACCAACAGTATCACCGGTTACGGCTGCTTTGTGTGGTTCAGATTTTTTGTAATAAATTTGACCATTTATATCTACTCCTTTTTCAAAAGATTTTTTTGCATTATCCCAAGCGCCACCGGCATTAGATTGGAACATTCCCATCAACACCCCTGAAACGGTAACACCCGCTAATAAACCTCCTAATACTTCGGGACCAAATATAAAACCAATAATAATTGGAGTTGTTAAAGCGATAGCACCTGGCAACATCATTTCACGAATAGATGCTTTGGTTGAAATTGCCACACATTTCTCATATTCAGGTTTTGCTTTATATTCCATAATACCTGGAATCTCACGGAATTGACGACGAACTTCGTTCACCATATCCATCGCAGCACGACCTACCGCAGCAATAGCTAAAGCGGAGAAAATAAATGGAATCATACCACCAATGAATAAACCGGCTAATACCGGAGCTTTATAAATGTCGATAGCATCGATTCCAGATACACCAACAAAGGCTGCGAATAATGCTAAGGAGGTTAATGCGGCTGAAGCAATTGCAAACCCTTTTCCTGTTGCAGCGGTAGTATTTCCTACTGCATCTAAGATGTCTGTTCTTCCACGTACTTCTTCTGGCAGTTGGCTCATTTCGGCAATACCGCCTGCATTGTCTGCAATCGGCCCGAAAGCATCAATAGCTAATTGCATAGCTGTAGTCGCCATCATACCTGCTGCTGCGATTGCAACACCATATAATCCTGCAAAGAAATAAGAACCCATAATACCAGCAGCTAAAACAATAATTGGCAATACGGTACTTTCCATACCAACAGCCAAACCACCGATGATGTTAGTAGCGTGTCCTGTAGAAGATTGACGAACGATAGACAATACCGGACGTTTTCCCATGGCAGTATAATATTCAGTAATGATAGACATTAAAGCACCTACTACTAAACCTACCATAATGGCACCAAATACTCCCATTGCTGTAAATTCATAACCACGCAAAGTCATAGTTTCTGGTAAAATATATTTTACTAAGAAGAAAGAAGCGATACCTGTTAAAACAATAGCACCCCAGTTTCCTAAATTTAAAGCACCTTGAACGTTTCCTTTGTCATCTTTTATAGACACGAAGAATGTTCCTATCCAAGAAAATATAATTCCAGTTCCTGCAATCACCATTGGTAATAAAATAGGTGCTAATCCACCAAAATTATCTTGAGAAACAGTTTCTTGACCTAATACCATAGTTGCTAAAACAGTAGCCACATAAGAACCAAATAAGTCGGCACCCATTCCCGCTACGTCTCCTACGTTGTCACCTACATTGTCGGCAATAGTTGCAGGATTACGAACGTCATCTTCAGGAATTCCTGCTTCTACTTTACCCACTAAGTCAGCACCTACGTCAGCAGCTTTGGTGTAGATACCACCACCCACACGAGCAAATAATGCAATGGATTCGGCACCTAAAGAGAAACCGGTTAATACTTCAATGGCTCTTTTTACATTTATTGGGTCAACATTGCCATCAAAAATGGTATAAAAAACGATAAACAATCCACCTAATCCGAATACGGCTAAACCAGCAACACCTAATCCCATTACGGTACCACCTGTAAAAGAAACTTTTAAAGCACTTGCCAAACTGCTACGAGCTGCCTGTGTAGTGCGAACATTTGCCAAAGTAGCTACTTTCATTCCTACATATCCTGCGAATGCAGAAAAAACAGCACCTATAATAAAGGCAACTGCGATAATAGGAGAAGATTCTTCGCCACCTTTCCATCCTAAGAATGCTAATAAAATAGCAGCAATTACTCCAAAATAGCTTAAAACCTTCCATTCTGCCTTTAAGAAAGCGATGGCACCATTGGCAATATATCCTGCCAGTTCTTGCATATTAGCATCACCGGCATCTTGTTTTTTTACCCAAGCATATTTTATTGCTGTGATAACCAATCCAAAAATTCCTAAAAATGGAATTAAATAAAATAGTGTATTCATATAATAATTTGATTTTAAAAGCGGTGCAAAATTACAATAACTTTTATAATTATTAACATTTCGGATGATTGTTAACATAAAAAAAAGGCTTGAAAAGGGTTTTTACCCTTTCAAACCTTATTAATAACGCCCAAGTCGGACTGTATTTTTAATTAAATAATGTTATTTTTTTGTGCAATTTGTTTTTTCTTTAGCACTGCAATTTGCCTTTTTCTTGCTTTTAGAGCAACAAGCATCTGCTGGTTTGCTGGCGGTATTGTTGTTGAATGCAGCAACCGTATATCCTGTTTTATTTGCTAAAGTAGCAATTAATTCTTCAGATGAAATTGTTTTTTCATCATAAACGATGGTGGCATTGTTGTCAGAAGCACTGACAGCATTTACTTCAACTACCCCTTTGATGGTTTTTGCTGTAGATTTGAATTTAGTTTCGCAACTGCCACAATGCATTCCTTTTACAGAAAGAGCTAAAGTGGTATTGGCAAATAATTGCCCAGAAATGGTAATACTAACTATTACTAATAATAAGCGTAGTGTTTTCATAAAAATAGATTTATTGATAATGCATTAATCCGATAATAAGCGCAATAACGAAGAAGGTTAAAGAAACTACCACCATTGCTTTGTTTTCTTTCTTAAATCCAATAATACCAATGGGAATACCTAAAAGAGCAAGTGCAATTTTGGGATCTAACCAATGTTGGTAAGAATTTGTTTTGATTCGAAAAATCATAGCCCAAATACCAAAAACTAAGAAAGCTACAGAGAATAATGTCTCTATTAAAAGCGTTTTCTTTTTATAAGAAAGGAATGCTTCTTGTTTTCCTGTGAGAAATAGAGATGATTTAATGGCAAAAGATACTATGAAAAGTATCGCAAATCCCATGTGTAGATGTAATAAAAGACGAAAATCCATACCTAATTTTTGTACAAATATACGCAGTTTTAAACTTTTACCTACCAATATAGTGCATTTACCAATAAATTAAGTTATTTTAGCATCAAAATCAGCTTTGAAACCCACCAATAGAAGTAGTAGCCGTTACAACTAAAGGAATGAAACACTTATTAAAAAGATTTTTTGTAAGCACCCTGCTTCTTTTTGCGGTTCTTAGTATATCTAAAGCGCAAGACCCAACCTTTGCTCAATTTTACCAATTTAGAACCTATTTGAATCCGGCAGCAACTGGTTCTGAAAAAGGATTGAACGTGGCAATGATTTATAAAAATCAATGGAACTATGTACCCGGAGGATTCAATACTTATGGTATTGCCGTTGATGTACAATCGGCGCGTATCTCTTCGGGAATTGGCGTAACTGCTTATAGAGATGTGGAGGCAAAGATATTACAATCAAATTATGTCGGACTTTCTTATGCCTATATTGCTCGAATTTCTAAAAATATAAACTTACATATTGGTATTAATGGCGCTTTCATCAATAAATCATTAGATAGAAGTCGATTGATTTTTACAGACCAATTGGATCCAGAAGTAGGTGTAGTACCAGGTGGTTCTAGTGCAAATGTTGTTCTTAGGAAAGTTAATTTATTTGACTTAGATGCCGGACTTTTATTGCGTTTTCGATACGATATAAATAAACATCCAGTACACAATTCTTTAGGATTTGCCGTACATCATCTGACGCGTCCAGACGAATCTTTTCAGAATATTTCTACAAAAATTCCGATGCGTTTTACCGTAACGTACGGAGCCATGTTTCCTGTTTCAAGAGGGAAGTATAAACGCAATATTGATTTTTATATTTCTCCAGTTTTCAAATTTGATTATCAAGGAAAACTACAAGTATATAATGCGGGAATGTTCAGTACATTCAAGCCCGTTTATGCCGGTGTGATGTATCAGTTAAATAAATTTAGTAACAATAGTACACATGGTTTAATTTTTGTCGGTGGGGTAGATTGGGATTTAGGTCCAGATAACTTTATGACTTTAAATGTTGGGTATAGTTATCAATTAGATTTTACAGGAGTTACCTCAAAAAGTAAAGGACAACATGAGGTTACCATACGCATGAATTTTAATAAAGTTGCAATCGGTATGCCAAAGAAGAAAAAACCTAAAGCCGTAGATTGTTATGATTTTCCAGGTAAGAATGCCGTAAAATTGTTTTAAATTTAAGTGTAATGAAGCGAATACTACAGATATTAATACTTGCACTATCTCTATTTAGTGCAAAATATACCAAAGCTATATGTAGCTTTACAGTAGATAAAACATCCGTTTGTGCCGGTGAGGTAGTAACCATACAATTGTCTCAGCCTTATGCCAAATACCATAATATAATTGTTTATAAAGGTGTATATCCCATGGGTTCGGTGGCAACTTCTCCTGCAGATTACAAAGTATTGTTACCGTATAATCCAACAAAGGATAATATTATTAAAATCACTTTTCGTGGTTCCGCTTCTGGACAACAATATAGAATATTACTAGCGGAAAGTAATTCTGATTTAGTTCCAATTCCAAATGTACCATGTGATGGTGGAAAACTAATTACGGTAAACCCATCACCCGATCCAGAGTTAAAGGAATCCAATAATTTTATTTTTTGTGGCGCTACTACTCCACAAACAGTGAGTGTTACAAATGGCTCTAATACTATTGGAAGTAATACCAATTATTCGATTGACTGGGGAGATGGAAGCCCTTTAGTAAATATGGCTTCTTTTAGTTCAACTCTTACACATACTTATAGCCCTGGAAGTTATAAAATCACCTATAAAGTTACCGGAAGTGGATCTGGATCTTGTAATGTCGCCACAAAAACATATAATGTGTTAATTGGTAAAGCTCCTACTATTTCTATCTCAGCATCCTCTCCAACGGTATGTATTCCGGCAAATTATGAATTGCCTATTAATTTAGCAGAAACAACCGGAAAAAATCCATCCAGTACTTTATATAAGGTATTTGTAAATGGAGAATTAGATACTATTTATGATAATACTAATTTACCCTCTTCTTTAAAATATACTTTTGTAAAAGGTAGCTGCGGCACTGTTTCAAAAGACTGTAATTCAGACGACAAATTTTCTGTTCGTATTTTTGCCGTAAATGAATGTGATGTGACAGACATTAGCCAATGCATCATGGTATTGGATAGCATCCATCCTGAAATTGGAGGGCCCGATACTGTTTGTATAGATGAACCTGTCCAATATCGAAATATTGACCATAATAGCCGAGATGAACTTTGTCACGCTCCAGCAATGATTTGGACAGTAACCCCCAATGCAGGATTTGTCTCTAGCACTCCACTAGGTACGCTTACCTATAATAATCTAAATATTACGTTTAAACAAAAAGGAAATTATCAAATAAAATTAAGAGTAAAAGGTGCTTGTAATGAAAAAGATACCATATTAAATATATTGGTAGTGGATAGGGTAAATGCAGACGCTGCTTTTGTCGCTCCATCCTGTATTCCCGCAAGTGGATATATAGATGTTCCAATTTTAAATAAATCGTATGATTCTACCAGTATTACCAAATATGTTTGGACTATTACTCCAGCGGCAGGCGTTTCTTTTTCTTCAGGAAATGAAAACAGCAGACATGTAACCGTTCGTTTTACAAAATCTGGTAATTATAATATTAATTTACTAGCTATCGGTGGCTGTAATTCTGATACTTGGAACAGCACCTTAGTAATAAAAGGAAAACCAGCCATTGACACCTTGAAAATTCCACAAGGATGTTATGTGCCATATTCCATCAATCCTAAAAATTATTTTAATTACACTAATGGGGGAGATAATAATGCCATATTTGACTGGACATTTACAGGTGCTTCCCCTTCAAGTGCCTCCACAGAAAATCCAGGAAATATAACTTATAACACACCAGGAACTTATCCAATTCAATTAAAAATATCAGCACAGTGTGGAGACTCCACCCTTACCAATTTTATTAAAGTAAATAATAATATTAAACCCTTTATAGGAAATGACTTTGGATTATGTGTATTCGACCCACCCATTCAATTAAACGCCAATCCACCGGGAGGTATTTGGCGAGGAAAAGGTATTACTGATTCTATTGTTGGAATCTTTACCCCTTCCTCTGTGCCGGCAGGAGATTATGATATTATTTATGCATTAAACCCCAATGGAAGTTGTCCAACTTATGATACAGTAAGAATTAAAGTGGCTGAAATAGTTGGACTAACTGCGGGACCTGAGCAAACTATTTGTAAAGGAACAGGTTATCTGCAGTTGGTAGGCAACCCTTTATTCCCGGGGGGCAATTGGATAGGAACTGGTGTTGTTAATACCAGTGTAGGTATCTTTAATCCAGCAGGATTAGCACCAGGATTTTATCAAGTAGGGTATGTTTATAAAGACCCAACTGGATCTTGTAAAGATACTGCCTATAAAAAAATTACTGTGTTTGATAGTGTTCATGTTAAAACACCAGTACCCGATTTATGTGTGAATCAATCTTATAATTTTGGAAATATTGTAGGAAATATTTTCAATGGAGAATGGGATTTCGGAGATGGAACACCACATGCTTTTGTTAGCAATCCATTTCATGCCTATATACGCCCAGGTAATTTTACTATTACTCTTTACGCACAAACCATAGATGGCTGTATGGATACTATAAAAATTCCTATTTTAGTTAAATCCAATCCGCCATTATCCTTTAATGTTGCACCGGATTCTACTTGCACCGGAAATAATGTAACCTTTACTTTTCCATCAAGTCATGTTCCTGCTTCTAATTATGTTTGGGATTTTGGAATTGGTTCTACTCAAACCAGCACTCCTATTAATCAACAATACTCCTTCCCTCCGCCAATTTTAGCAGATACTTTTTATTATGTGACCCTCAAAGCAGATTATTTCTGTGGCCCCTCCTTCTTTACAGATACAGTAAAGGTAAAAGCATCTCCTAAAGCTGATTTTGGTATTCAGAACATAGGTTGCACGCCATTTACACCCATTCTGGCAAATACATCATTTGGTTCCCCAACTGGTTATGTTTGGGATTTTGGAAATGGACAAACCAGCACGCTTCAATTTCCTCCGTCCCCCACTTATATCAATAAAACACGCAGAGACTCTGTCTTCACCATTAAATTAAAAGCTATAAATAGTTGTGGAGCAGATAGTATTAGAAAAAATATTACAGTAAAAGGAAACGATGTACACGCAAAATTTTTCACAAATATTCCGCAAGGTTGTGAGCCGTTAAAGGTAGATTTTTTCAATATTTCATCACCAGGAGCACAAATTATATGGAATTTTGGTGATGGTACTTCCGCTCTTGCAGACCAAGTTAGTCATGAATACGATACATCCGGAATATTTAAAGTAAGCTTACTAGCCATTGGTGCCTGTGGAAGAGATTCATTTAGTATGAATATCAATGTATTCGCCAAACCAAAACCAAATTTTGATGTATTAACACCTTGTGTAAACAATAACGCACAATTTGTCAATAAAACAACCAATGGCAGTAGTTATATTTGGTATTTTGGCGATGGAGACAGTTCCATTTCCACGAACCCAAATCCTAAACATATTTATAAGAATACAGGAGTATATGATGTAAAATTAGTGACAGCAAACAGTCATCCTTGTGTAGATTCTATCGTAAAACAAATACGAGTATCAGAAAAACCAACTGCACAATTTAATGTAGCAAATCCTAAGGTTTGTGAACAAGAAGCTAATGTTTTCTTGAATACCTCGACAAATGCCTCCAATTATTTATGGTATTTAGGAAATGGAGAAACCTCTACAGATGGTGGGTTGACCTATGTTTACCCAAAACCAGGATTATATAATGTTACCTTAACGGCTGTAAATGGAGATTGTAGAGATAGTGTAACCAAAGTAGCAGCAGTAGAAATTTACCCCAAACCGATTGCTGGATTTATTTACGATTTTACAGGAAATGGATTTAATGCACCGATTATTTTTACTAATACCACTGCCAATGGAAAAGATTATGTGTGGACGTTTGGCGACGGAGATTCAACCTCTGGAAAAGACCCATCGCACCAATACAATGGAGAAGGTCCTTATAGAGTGACTTTATTTGTAAAAAGCAACCATGATTGTTTAGATACCGTTTCGCATGTTCTTGGAGTAGATTACGCCGGACAAGTGTACGTGCCCAATGTGTTTGCGCCAGAAACAGGATTGGGTGAAGCAGCATTTTGGAAACCAAAAGGATTAAGCATGAAAGAATATCATGCACAAATATTTTCTACTTATGGGCAATTATTGTGGGAATCTACCGCACTGGAAAATGGACAACCTTCAGAAGGATGGGACGGTAAGTTAAAAGGAACAATATTACCACAAGATGTTTATGTTTGGAAAATCAGAGCCATCTTTACAGATGGCAAAGCTTGGGACGGAATGAAAGATCCAAAAACCGGTAAAAAATCGGTGATGGGCAGCGTGATGTTGTTGAGATAATCTCCTGATTGTGCGAACTAAATTTATTCTAACGAATTACTTTCAGAGAATTCGTTAGAATAAATTTTTATCATCAATAAAAAGAAAGAAACCAACAAAGGGCCAAAAATTAACCCTAGGAATCCGAATAATTTCAAGCCTGTTATTACGCCAAATAAAGTAATCAATGGGTGAATATTGGCAAATGCTTTTAACAAAAATAATCGTAATAGATTATCTACGTTTAATACCACTACAGCGCAATAAATAGCTAAAGCAATTGCTCCAGAAGAATTTCCACCAACATACATATATACTACTAGTGGAATCCAAATAAGGCCTGAGCCTACGAATGGAATAACAGAAGAAACACAAGTAACAAACCCCCATAACATGGGGTCTTTTAATCCAAAAATAGAATAACCGATATAGGCACAAAAACCTTGTGCAAGTGCCAAAAATGGAATACCTATTGCATAAGAGGTTACAATGTTTTTTACTTCAGCCACTACTGCTTTTTTATTTTCATCTTTTAGCGGAATATAATTAAATAAAATACTTTCGAGTTTTTGCGCATTGAGCAACATGAAAAATAACACAAAAAATAAAGTGCTGAGATTGATAAATATATTAAAGGCAGAATTTAAAAAATCGGGTAAATAGGATGAAACAATAGATGGAATGTTTTTTAAATTATCAGGAGAAAGTATTTCGATACCGGTAATGGCAGATATTTTTTCTATAATTTCTTTTATACCTTGGAAAAGATCATGCGCATTATCTGTGAAGTTTTGCAGCTTAGGAACTACAAAAATGGTTGCCAATCCAAATGGTATGGACAGCAAAATAACGTCGATAAGAATCAATACAGATGTTGCAATGTATTGATTCCATTTTTTGTGAGATACTAAACTAAATAATAATTTTCGGTTTAATACATATAAAGTAATAGCTCCGAGTAAACCTGGAATTAGGAATTTTATTTGAAAAAAAATAAGACCACCTAAAGCCAGAAGTAATAAAAACAATACGATTTGACGAAATCGTTCGTTGAAAGATAATTGCATAACAAAG
>ERZ650309.1241-NODE-1241-length-11963-cov-4.129997_pt1 | contig 11963 bp, 9 predicted proteins | sample MGYA00376245_ERZ650309 | MGnify/ENA primary metagenome ERZ650309 (study PRJEB26733, sample SAMN07839294) | wastewater metagenome | biome: urban; feature: wastewater treatment plant; material: waste water | place: USA: North Carolina | collected 2016-04-26 ...
CGCGAGATCGCCGGCCCGAGCCTGGAGCGCGGCGTGGTGTTCCAGGGCCACGCGCTGATGCCCTGGCTGACGGTGCGCCGCAACATCGCCTTCGCGGTGCGCAGCAAGTGGCCTGACTGGAGCGCGGCGCAGGTCGACGCGCAGGTGCTCAAGTACGTCGAACTGGTCGGCCTGGCCGAAGCCATCGACAAGAAGCCGGCGCAGCTGTCGGGCGGCATGAAGCAGCGCGTGGGCATCGCGCGCGCCTTTGCCATCCAGCCCAAGATGCTGCTGCTGGACGAGCCCTTTGGCGCACTCGATGCGCTCACACGCGGCACCATCCAAGACGAACTGATGACCATCGTGCGCCAGACGCAGCAGACGGTGTTCATGATCACGCACGATGTGGACGAAGCCATTTTGTTGGCCGACCGCATCCTGCTCGAGCACTGCGGCGACTACTGGATGAGCCAGGCCGAGACGATCTTCATCGGCCCCGGCAACCCGGTGCAGGAGTTGCACCGTGACGACCTCAACTGGTCCGACGCCGCTCGGCTCGGGATCGATCTGCAGATCTCGGTGCTGACCGCCGTCGGCGACTACGACGCCGAGGTCGGCGCGACGATGGTCATCCCTGGCAGCCACGACTGGCCGCTCGACCGACCCATCGACACGACGCTGGCTCGGCCCGTCGAGCTCGATCCCGGTGATGCCCTCGTGTACCTCGGTTCACTCGTGCACGGCGGCGGTCACAACCGAACCGTCGACCGGTGGCGCAAGGGGGTGTACTGCAGCTACCTGCTCGGCTGGTTGACCCCCGAGGAGGCGACGGCTCGTTCACTCACGCCCGAGGTCGCGGCGTCGCTTCCGCAGCGGGCACGCGAGCTGCTCGGGTGGTCGAGCCTGCGGGGCACGACGGCTGCCGACGGTGCCGCTGCGGCGCTCAAGTTGTGGCAGCTGGACGACGCCGATCTCGAGCGTCACCAGGGCCTCTTCACGCACAAGTAGGCGTCAACTGGCGATGCCGATCGTGTCGGTCTGTGACTGCTCGAGTCGTTGGAACACCTCGCGGGCGAGTTCGATGACGCGGTCGGCGGCGGGCGCCTGGGTTCGGTCGGCTCGCTGCGCCGCGAAGTGGACCCGCGGTGGCATGGGCGGCGAGAGCTCGCGGACGACGATGGCCGGATCGTTGGGATCGATCGCCAGGTAGGGCATGACGGCGAGCCCCATGCCGACCCGCACCATGGCCTGCACAGCGGCGTTGTCGTCGGTACGGAACGCATAGTCGGGCTTGATCTCCGAGCTCCAGAAGTACTGGTTGATGTTGCGCTGGCACGCGTCGTCGTCGATCTGCCCGATCAGCTGTCGGTGGGCGAGCTCGTCGCGTTCCATGGTCGGGGCATCGCCGTCGTCGACTGGGGCGATCACCACGTACGGGTCGCTGCCGAGCGGTGTGAGTACGAGGCGGTCGTCGTTGACGGGGGCGACGACGAAGGCGAGATCGACGGCACCGTCGATCAGCAGGTCGATCAGTTCCTCGTTCAGGTTCGACTCGGTGAGACGGACCTCGAGACCCGGACGCTCGGCCCGCATCCGACCGATGACCTCGGGGAGCACCTTCACGGTGATGCTCTGGAACGTGCCCACCGAGAGCCGTCCGCCTTCGCCGGCGAGCAGTTGGGCGAGCTCTTCGGCTGCGGTGTCGAGATGCCCGAGGATCGACTGCGCGTGGCGCAGCATCACGTGACCGACGGGGGTGAGCTCGATCTGGCGCGGCCCGCCCGGTCGGTCGAACAGGGGCTGGCCGATGGCCTTCTCGAAGGCGGCGATCTGTTGGCTGATGGCCGACTGGGTGAAGCCGAGACGTTCGGCTGCCCGCCCGAAGGACTGTTCGGCAGCGACCGCCTGGAGCGCGGCGGGTCCGTCGTACGCGGTCCGGACCTCGCTGCCCAGGATCTCCAAGAAGGCCGCCAGGCTGTCCGCGCCGTCGACGTTGTCGTCGACCACCAGCACCCGCTTGCGCAGCCGCCGCAGCGGCGCCTCGGTGTCCAGGCCGACCTCGGCCCGGCCCGCGGCGGTCGGGAGCCGCACGGTGAACTCGCAGCCGAGGTTCGGACCGTCGCTGTGCGCCGTCACCGTGCCGCCGTGCAGCTCGACCAGGCCCTTGACCAGCGACAGGCCGATCCCGAGCCCGCCCTGCGCCCGACGCAAGGCCGGTCCCGCCTGGGCGAAGATCTCGAAGACCCGCGGCAGCATCTCCGGGGCGATGCCGATGCCGCTGTCGCGGACGCGGATGACGGCCTCCCTGGCTTCCTGCGTCACGGTGAGCGTGACCAGGCCCTGATCCGGCGTGTACTTGGCGGCGTTGTTCAGCAGGTTCCCAAAGATCTGCGCCAGGCGCGCCGGATCGCCGTCCACCCAGATCGCGCCGTCGGGCAGCGCGACCGACAGGCGGTGGTGTCCGGTCTCGATCAGCGGGCGGCTGGTCTCGAGCGCCATGTCGATCACGGTCGAGAGCTCGACCGGCTCCCGCCGCAGCTCCAGCTTCGCGCGCGCGATGCGTGACACATCGAGCAGATCCTCGAGCAGCCGCGCCATGTGCCGGATCTGCCGATCGATCACGTCCTGACACCACGCGATCTTCGGGTCCTGCGAGCGCTCGGCCTTGAGGATCTGCACCGCGTTGCGGATCGGCGCGAGCGGGTTGCGCAGCTCGTGCGCCAGCGTCGCCAAGAAGTCGTCCTTGGCCTGCGAGGCCGTCGACACCTGCTCGAGCAGCTCGCGGATGCAGCGCTCGGCGCGCTTCACCTCGGACAGGTCGACGATGTACGCGATGCCCTCGTCATCCGAGTCCGGGAACAGCGCGGCGGAGACGAGGACCGGGACGCGCGTGCCGTCCTTGCGGACGTACTCCTTCTCGTACGGAGAGTGGGCGCGGTGCAGCGCGAGCTCCGCCAGCTTGCGGCGATCCGCCTCGAAGTACTCGGGCGCGGTCAGCGCGCGCCAGGACAGGCGCCCGGCCAAGAGATCCTCGCGCGTGTAGCCGACGCTGGCCAGGAAGGCGTCGTTGGCGCTCGTCAGCGGGCCGTCGAGCCGCCAGGTGATGGTCCCGACCAGGTTGGTATTGAACAGGGTCTCCAGCCGCAGCGCCCGCTGCTCGGCCTCGGCGCCGAGGCGGCGCACCTGATCGCGCGCGCGGATCTGCTCCGTGATGTTCACCGAGATCCCGCCGAGCAGCGGCCGCCCGTGCTCGCCCCGGATGGGGAACTTGTACGAGAGGAACTCCTGCCGCTCGCCGTCGACGGTGATGTCCTCGATGAAGCGGACCGCGGCCTGGCCTTCCAAGACCGCGCGGTCGTTGGCGCGCACCCGCGCCGCCTCGTCGGCCGAGAACAGATCGGCGGTACGCACACGTGCCTTGCCACCGGCCGCCGCAACCCGCCGTCTCGCGGTCGCAGCACTGGCCCGGTGGATCTCCACCCCGTCGACCACCGGTACGGCCACTCCGAGCTCACGCAACCGGGTGGTCGCCGCAACCAGGAACGCCGCGTCGCCTGCGGATGGTTCGAAGACGGTGTCATCGACTGCTCGCACAGCCCAGCGAGCCAGATATTCGGTGATCTCAGAAGGAGTGAAGAACGCACCGCGCGCCTTACGCGCCTCGGCGGTGTCGCCGGGAGACGCTGCGGTGTCGGTCACCGGATCATTGTTGCCTACCCCACCGACAACCCGGCCGACCGCAACGCCACTCACCAGTGATTTGTGCACGATTTCCCGTGATGAACGCGGGTTTTCGTGCACAAATCACTCGGGGGCGAGGAGTTGGTCGGCGTCGAAGCAGCTGTGATCGCCGGTGTGGCAGGCGCCGCCGACCTGATCGACCTCGAGCAGCACTGCATCGCCATCGCAGTCCAGGCGCACCGAGTGCACATACTGGGTATGCCCGGATGTCAGGCCCTTGACCCATTGCTCGCCGCGGGATCGCGAAAAGTAGGTCGCCTCACGGGTTTCCAGCGTGCGGGCCAGTGCGTCGTCGTCCATCCAGGCGACCATCAGCACATCACCGGTACCGCGCTGCTGGACGATCGCGGTGAACAGCCCCGCTTCGTTTCGTTTGAGCCGCGCGGCAATTCCGGGGTCCAAGCTCATCAGCGGACCGTGATCCCTTCTGCCGCCATCGCGGCCTTCACCTGTCCGATGGTCAACTCCCGGAAATGGAACACGCTGGCCGCCAACACTGCATCAGCGCCTGCCTGTACCGCGGGCGCGAAATGCTCGACGGCACCGGCGCCACCACTGGCGATCACCGGCACGCTGACGGCGGCCCGCACTGCCCGCAACATGGCCAGGTCGAAACCGGCCTTGGTGCCGTCGGCGTCCATCGAGTTCAACAGGATCTCCCCGACGCCGAGTTCGGCTCCGCGCGTTGCCCATTCGATCGCGTCGATGCCAGTGCCACGACGACCACCGTGGGTGGTCACCTCCCATCCCGACGGGGTCGGGGTGGAGTCGACAGGCACCGTCCGGGCATCCACCGACAGCACGATGCACTGCGAACCGAACTGCCGCGAGAGCTCCGAGAGCAGCTCAGGCCGGGCGATGGCCGCGGTGTTGACCGACACCTTGTCCGCGCCGGCGCGCAGGAGCGTGTCGACGTCCTCGACCGAACGCACGCCGCCTCCGACGGTCAACGGGATGAACACCTGCTCGGCGGTGCGGCGCACCACTTCGAGCATGGTCGAACGGCCCGACGACGACGCCGTGACGTCGAGGAAGGTCAGTTCGTCGGCCCCTTCGGCGTCGTACGCAGCCGCCAACTCGACGGGATCACCCGCGTCACGCAGGTTTTCGAAGTTGACGCCCTTGACCACGCGACCACCGTCCACGTCGAGGCAGGGAATGACGCGGGTTGCCAGACTCACAGGTAATCCTCCGGTGCACCAACAGATTTCACGATCTCAAGCATCCTCTCGTGCACACCGGGAGCTGCCGCCAGCGCGGACTTGGACTCGACTGTCCAGGGCTCGCCCGCGAGGTCGGTGACAATCCCGCCGGCAGCGCGGACCAACGCCACGCCCGCCGCGTGATCCCAGATGTGGTGACCGAAACTGATTGCGCCACCCAGAATTCCAGCGCCGACATATGCCAGGTCCACTCCGGTGGCACCGTGCATCCGCATCCGCGAGCACTCGCGGCTCAAGCCGGACAGCACTGCAGAACGGAAACGCCCCGGGAACCGGCCCTTCGAGTCGATGTTGAAGGTCTGAATACCGACGATCGATTCGGACAATGCGGTGGGCGCCAAGGGCGGCAACACCGTATCCCCATCGCGCACCGGTCCGTCGACCGTCGCGATGTACCGCTGGCCCATGAACGGCAGCCAGGTCAAACCGGCGACCGGAGTACCCCGCCACAGCAGACCGAGCAGGATCGCGGCCATCGGCGAACCTGCTGCGTAGTTGAACGTGCCATCGATCGGGTCGAGGACCCACACCAGTTCAGAGTCGATGGGCTCGCCACCGAACTCTTCGCCGTGCACACCGATGCCGGTCACCGCGGTCAGCGCTGCGACGACCTGGCGCTCGATCGCCAGGTCGATCTCGGTGGCAAAGTCGTTGCCCTTCTTGCGAACTGCGGAGTCGGCGCGATGGCCCGCAATGAACGGCGCCGTGGCGTCGTCGAGGGTGCTGGTCGCCGCCGCGACCAGCTCTGCCAACCTCGCTGATTCGATCACTTCACCGCGGCCAGCGCCTCGGGCAGCGTGAATCGCTCCGCGTACAGGGCCTTTCCGACGATCGCGCCTTCGACGCCCTGTCCGGTCAGCGTGGCGATCGCCCGCAGATCGTCCAGGCTGGAGACACCACCGGAGGCGATGATCGGGGCCTTGGTCTTGCCGGCCACCGTCGCCAGCAGGTCCAGGTTCGGCCCTGTCAGCGTGCCGTCCTTGGTGACGTCGGTGACGACGTACCGCGAACAGCCTTCGCCATCAAGGCGTTCCAGCACCTCCCACAGATCGCCACCGTCGGTCTCCCAGCCGCGGCCGCGCAGCCGCCAGCTGCCGTTCTCGAACTGCACATCCAGGCCGACGGCCACGCGATCGCCGTATTCGGCGATGGCGCGCTTGCACCACTGCGGGCTTTCCAGCGCCGCAGTACCGATGTTGACGCGAGCACAGCCGGTGTCCATGGCCGCCTTGAGCGACTCGTCATCGCGGATACCGCCGGAAAGCTCAACGGCCACATCAAGTTTGCCGACGACCTCGGCCAGCAGCTCGCGGTTGCTCCCCCGGCCGAAGGCGGCGTCGAGGTCCACCAGGTGCACCCACTCGGCACCGTCGCGCTGCCACGTCTGCGCGGCTTCCAGCGCCGAACCGTAATCGGTCTCGCTGCCGGCCTTGCCCTGCACCAGCCGCACCGCCTTGCCGTCGACCACGTCAACGGCCGGCAACAAAATCAAACTCATAGCCCCTCAACCCAATTCGCCAACAGCGTCGCACCTGCGTCGCCGCTCTTCTCCGGATGAAACTGTGTCGCCGACAACGCGCCGTCTTCGACGGCGGCGATGAACGGCACGTGATGCGTGGCCCAGGTGACCTTCGCGTCGGCATGGCCACCCCACTGCTGGGCGGCATACGAGTGCACGAAATAGAAGCGCGTATCGGCATCCAGACCGCGGAACAGCGTGCTGCCCTCCGCGGCGTCGACCACGTTCCAGCCCATGTGCGGAATCACCGGCGCATCAAGGCGAGTCACCGCGCCAGGCCACTGACCACACCCGGCCGTCTGGACCCCGAACTCGACGCCCTCGGAGAACAGGATCTGCATGCCGACGCACACACCCAGGACCGGGTGTCCCGCAGCCAGCCGGTCGGCGATGATCTTCTCTCCACCGATCGACCGCAGACCCGTCATGCAGGCCTCGTAGGCACCGACGCCCGGAACGACCAGACCGTCGGCGGCAGCTGCGGCGGCGGCATCAGCGGTCACCTCGACCTCAGCACCCACGCGCTCGAGTGCGCGCTGCGCGGACCGGAGATTGCCCGAACCGTAGTCCAGAACAACAAGTTTCTTGGTCCGATGTCGCCGGCCGACCGGCTCCGATGTCACAGAGTGCCCTTGGTCGAGGGCACGCCGGCCACCCGAGGGTCGGGCTCGACGGCCTCGCGCAGCGCACGCGCCACCGCCTTGTACTGCGCCTCGGTGATGTGGTGGGGATCGCGGCCGTACAGCGTGCGGACGTGTAGCGCGATCTTGGCGTTGAATGCCAGCGACTCAAAGACGTGCCGGTTGATCACGGTGTGGTACGGAACCGACGAGCCCGCAATGGTGAAGGACACCATCGACTCCGGCTCACCGGTGTGTACGAAGTACGGCCGCCCCGAAACGTCAACGGCTGCATGGGCCAACGTCTCGTCCATGGGAATGTAGGCATCGCCGAACCGGCGGATGCCCTTCTTGTCGCCCAATGCCTGACCCAGCGCCTGACCCAGGACGATTGCGGTGTCCTCGACGGTGTGATGCCCCTCGATCTCGACATCGCCCTTGGCGTGCACCGTCAGATCGAAACTGGCGTGGGTACCCAGCGAGGTCAGCATGTGGTCGAAGAACGGCACACCGGTGCTGATGTCGACCTGCCCGGTGCCGTCGAGATCAATGTCGACCAGGATGCTCGACTCCTTGGTGGTGCGTTCGACGCGAGCACGACGGGTCATGAGACTCCTTGCGAGGTTAGTTCCGATGCGGCGAGTGTGGCGCTGACCTCAAGAAAGGCGTCGTTCTCGGAGGCCAAACCGACTGTGGTGCGCAGATACCCGGGGATGCCGACGTCGCGGATCAGCACGCCGGCATCGAGATAACGCTGCCAGGTCTGTGGCGCGGATGCGAACTCCCCGAACAGGATGAAGTTCGAGTCGCTCGGGATCACCCGGAAACCCAAGTCGGACAACGCCGCTGCCACCCGGTCGCGCTCGGCGGCCAACGTGGCCACGCTGCTCAGCGTCTCGTCCGCGTGCCGCAGCGCCGCGCGGGCAGCAGCCTGCGTGAGCACCGACAGGTGATATGGCAGCCGCACCAACAACATCGCGTCGATCACCGCGGGATCGGCGATCAGGTAACCCAGCCGGCCACCGGCGAAGGCGAAGGCCTTGCTCATGGTGCGGCTGACGATCAGCTTGGTCGGGTATTCGGCCAGCAACTCGACTCCGCTTGGCTGCGAAGAGAATTCGCCGTAGGCCTCGTCGAGGATCAGGATGCCCGGAGCAATATCGAGCAGGCGCCGTAGATCCGAGAGCGGCACACTCTGCCCGGTCGGGTTGTTCGGACTGGTCACGAACACCACGTCGGGCCGCTGCGCGATCACCGCGTCGACCGCCACATCGACATCCAGACCGAAATCGGCTGCCCGCGTGGCAGTCAGCCACTGCGTCTGGGTGCCGTCGGAGATGATCGGGTGCATCGAGTACGACGGGACGAACCCGATGGCACTGCGTCCCGGCCCACCGAACGCCTGCAGGAGCTGCTGCAGGATTTCATTCGAACCGTTTGCCGCCCAGAGGTTTTCCGGACCCAGCTCGACACCCGTCGCGCGCTGCATGTAGGCCGCCAGGTCGGTGCGCAGAGCCACGGCGTCGCGGTCCGGGTAGCGGTGCAGCTCGGCCGCGGCCTCACGCACCGACTCGGCGACGTCGTCGATCAGCGCCTTCGTCGGCGGATGCGGGTTCTCGTTGGTGTTGAGCCGCACCGGCACCACCAATTGCGGTGCACCGTAAGGCGATTTACCGCGCAGATTCTCCCGCAGCGGCAGGTCGTCGAGAGATGTCACCTTTCGAACCTCCGGCGCACGGCCTCACCGTGTGCCGGCAAGTTCTCGGCCTCGGCCAGCGTGATCACGTGACCCGCAACGTCTTTGAGCGCCGCCTCGGCTTTCGCTGAGTTTTGCGGGTTGGCGATGAAGCCAAACGTCCAGCTCGCATGGTCGCCAAAGGTGGGCACGCTTAGTTCGCTGAACACGTTGTAGCTCAACCCCTCCTTCTCGCGAACGCGCATCCACAAACGCGAGGCATCCGAGGTGCCAACGATGTAGTCGGCCAGCATCAGCGCGGGGTAGTCGGGATCAGCATCGCGCAGCGCAAATGCGGTGCGCGCGAAGTACATGGTGTTCTCTTTGTCTGGCGTCAAAATTTTTTCAGCGGCGACCCCGACGGACTTGAATGTCCGCGTCACACGTACATAGGGCGTGCGCAAACGACTGTCGCCGAAAGCCGCAGCGAGCGCGGATTTCGTCGCGCCGACATCAAAGTCACCGACCACCGCAATCTCCGCGGCGCTCAGGCCGCGCATCGTGTTGAACCATTTCACGATGTCGGCCCGCGTGACGGCCTTGAGGTCCGCGAGATGCTCTGCGACGGTAGTCACATGGCGCACATCACCTCGCGGGTACGGCGCGAAGTGGCGCTCCAGCGCAGTGCTCGCCACCGCCTCGGGATCACGGGCCGACTCTTCAATACCGGTCATGATTTCCTTGCGCACGATTTCGAGCTCCGTGGCGGGGAAGTTCGCCGTTTGATAGATCCTGCCAAGAAACGCGATGAGCGCAGGCAGTTGCGCCTTGCGTGTCTGGAACGCCCCCCCGCCCATGCCAAAACCGCCCGTGGCGCGTAGCGCGTCAAGCTGGTCACGAATCTGTTGCCGGTTCAATCCGGTCGCACCCCGAAGCAGCAACGCGCTTGCCAACTCCTCAACCGCGTGCTTTCCGAAGCGTGACTTTTCGTCGCCAAACCCGATCCGCATCGCGAAATGCACTGCTGCGCCGCGCGTCGTCTTTGCCAGCAGGGCGACCTTCATGCCATTGGGCAAGGTGTAGCGTTCAGTGCGTTGGTCGATGTGCGCGGGCGCCGGGTCGAATGCCTCGCCCTCGATCTGGTTGGCGTCACCTCGATAGTCGGCGAGCTGCGCCGATAAATCGGGCTTGGCAGGCATCTCGGCACGATCCGGTTTCGCCGTTGGAATAAATCGCCCCAGCGTGCGGTTTTCGGGCTTGAAGTAGCTGCGTGCGACACGCTCGACATCTGCCAGCGTCACGGCTGCAACGCGGTCGCGCTGATAGAAATAGAAGCGCCAGTCGCCCACCGCAATCGCCTCGGACAGGCCCACGGCAAGGCGCGCACTGTCTGCGACCGATTGCTCGTAGCTCTTGGCGAACTGGAGTTTCACCCGATTCAGTTCCACCTGCGTGAAGGGTTTGCGCCCAGCAGACTCAAGCACCGCCAGCATGACATCGCGGGCGCGATCCATCGACTGCGTCTTGTTCAGCGTCGCCCAGAATCCGACGGCGGAGGCATCGAACATGAGATCACTCTCGGCGTCGACTGTCACCGCCAGTTTGGCGTTGACCAGCGCCTGGTAAAGCCGTCCGGCGGGCTCCGATGTCATCAGGGCCATGAACACCTGCACCGCCGCCGAGTCTGCATGCGCTGCCGCCGGGACGCGATAGGCAGGAAAGAGGATCTGGCTATCACCCACCCGCCGCACAGTGATCTCACGTTCGCCGTCCTGCGTCGGCTCTTGCAGCAGTGCGAGGTTGTACGGCGCTTCGATGCAGCCGCTCTTCGCCCTGCCGCGCCGCTTCGATGCAGCCGGCTCGCCACGCGACGAATTTCCCCGGAGCACTCGGCCATCCTTGTGGGAGGGACGAAAGTCCCGACGGCGCGCCATCCGATTCTCGCGAGCGCACGGCAGATCGGCTCGTCGAAGCCGCTCTGTCTCTTCGCCCCAGTGCGTGCGCATGCGCTTCGGCAGCAATGGAAGGTTGTACGGCGCTTCGATGCAGCCGATCTGCCGTGCGTCGAGTTTCCCCGGAGCACTCGCCGTTCGGGACTTTCGTCCCTCCCACTGAATCCTCCTTGCGAAGTCGCTCCGGCGGGACCGGAAAACTCGCCGCATTCCGACCGCACCCCGCTTCGCTCCACGCCCCGAGGGTGCGAAGGCGTGGCGCCGCCTCGAAGCGAAGTGGCGCAGCCGCCTCGCTGCCGGCCGCGCGAATGCCTTACACCTTGGTGCCCGCGAAATCGAAGTTGGCGTCCGCGCTCCATGGCGCGAAGACGTCGGCCTGCACGTAGTGCACGCCGAGTTTCAGCAGCTCGGCGAATTCGCGTGCGTCGCGCACGCCGGTCGCGATGACCACCTTGCCGTGCTTCGCGGCTTCGACCACGAGACGTCCGCGCTCGTTGCCCCAGGCGACGCTCGTGCCGGCATCGGGCGCCGCGGCGGGCGCGTTGAGCTTCAACGCGGCAATGCCCAGCGTGCGCACGATGCGCACGTGCGCGTCGCCGCCTTCCAGGCCGCTCACGCAGAGACGGCAGCCCACCAGGCGCAGCGATTCGACCGCGGCCGCGAGCTTCGTCGCGTCGCCGGACAGCTCCTCGACGGCCAGCTCCAGCGCAATCGACGCCGGCGCGAGCGCGCGCGCCTGCAGCTCCGCGGCGAGCCACGGCGCGAACGCGGGGTCGAGCGCGCTTTCGATCGCGATCGGCAGGAACAGGCGCATCTCGTCGCCGCGCTGCACGCGCTCGGCGAGCACCGCGAGCGCGCGTCGTACGCACTGGCGGTCGCACCCGGGCACGGCACCGAGCTCGCGTGCGATCGCGCGCAGGCGCGTGGCCGGTACTTCGAGCCGCTGCGTCGCCCGCGGTGCGATCAGGCCGAAGCGCACGCCGTACTGGCCCGAGAGCTCGCCCGTGAGCGGCACGAGCGGCTTTGCGCCGAGCGCGGCCGATCCGGGCATTCCGGTGGATTCCGAAGTGTTGCCGGTGTTCAACTTCACGCAACAAGACGCGACGTTCCTCGGCGGCGAAATCTCAGCGAAGCTGCATTTGTTCGACGCCGGCACCTTCGCCGTGAGCGGCGATGCGGCGCTGGATCTTGTGAATGCCTCATTCACGGGCGGTGGGCATCCGCCGCGGATCCCGCCGCGCTCTTTGACGCTCG
>ERZ650309.1243-NODE-1243-length-11953-cov-4.287779_pt1 | contig 11953 bp, 1 predicted proteins | sample MGYA00376245_ERZ650309 | MGnify/ENA primary metagenome ERZ650309 (study PRJEB26733, sample SAMN07839294) | wastewater metagenome | biome: urban; feature: wastewater treatment plant; material: waste water | place: USA: North Carolina | collected 2016-04-26 ...
AATTGGAGGCTGATACAGCACTACTTGATTCCTTGAGTATTGCTGCTGCCACCACACCTGAACTCATGCAGTCTAGCCGAGATACCTTGATTGCCAAGATGGAAGAAGCTGCTGCAGCTATTCCTGCAGGTGAAGCTTTGTCTGATGAAGCTCAAGCTTTGCTGAATAAGCGTACCAAGAATCTCGCTATCATTGATAAGGCTATTGAAGCTCTGACTACTCCTGAAGTACAGGAAGCACAGGCTCGTGTTACTACGTCCTCCAAGCAGATTGCTGATCTCAAGCCAATGGCTGAAGAACTCAAGAAGCAACGTATTGAAGGGCTGCTTAAGACAGAAGAAGAAGGTTTGGTGCTTAAACGTGGAACACCCAAAGATGTTGCTGATCTTAATCTTAGAGCAGAGAAGGAAGCACAAGATAAACTCCAAGAGATTGATACACGTATCCGCAATCTGGAAAACAATATTGCATCGACTACCGATGCTGATAGTGTTAGTGCATTGGAAGCTATGTTGCAAAAGGCTAAAGAAGACAAAGTTGAAGCAGAGAACACTTTAACTTGGAAACAGGGGGCTGCCAAACAAGAAGTTCCTGATGTGATGATCAAACCCACTGATCCTAACTATGCTAAGTTCAAAGCATCTGCTGCAGCTTTGGCTAAGGCAGAACAAGCAAGTACAGTAGCATGGAAAGCCAAACAGAATGATGGTTCAGATGTTAATGTAAAGGCATGGGAAGCCACAGAAGACGCAGTACAGGAAGCCAAGACCAAGCACCGTACATTGTCTGATTTGATCTTGGCTGAGAAAGCCAAGGGTACCCCTGCATCTGTTGCACCGAAAGCTGCTTCACAAGGACTCATTATTCGTTCGGTTATCCGTACCAATAACATGACTCCAGAAGAAGCGGAGACAATGGCTAATGACACTACCAATGATCTCAATGAAGCTGAACGTTCTTACCTTCGTAAGTTCTCTGCTGCTCGCATTGCAGAGAATGAGCTACAGACATTGGAAAGTGTTGATGCTGGTATCTTTGTAGATAGTGGTAATGGTGGTCATAGAAGTATTGATGACTACCGTACAGCTATTGGCTTGGCTATTGCCGAGAACAACACCCAGAAGATTCAGGCATTGATGTCTGACTTACGTCGTTGGGCAACAAGCCATAGCAACAAGTACAGATTGATGAAGGAAGCCTTTGCTACTGTACAGAAGCATGAGAAGGCACAACAAGTTGTGATTCTCAAGGAGACTGATGGTTCTTGGAGGTTTGCTACCCGTAAGGAAGATTCCGAGTTCTTCCCTGATGACAACAAAATCTTCAAGAAGGATAAGAATGGGAACATCTACAAGGACAACAAAGTAGCCAAAGCTGAGTATGCTCGTGTTGATGATCTGATCCAAGAAGGTGGTCATATCACTATCAGCAAGGGAAGTGGTAAGTACGTTGCCTATGTGGGTACAGAGGCTGTGGCTCTCCGTACTGCGTATAGCGAGTTGTCTGCTGCTGTGAGTGCTACCACTGAGGGTATCACTGTTGTGGCTATTCCTGAGGCTTCTACGCAGTCCCAGACTCAAGCTACACCTATTAGTGCTACTGCCAGTGCAGCTACCCCTATGGCTTCACAGGAGGCTCAGGAAGCCCCTATTGAAGTGCAGGCTACCCAAGCACCTGTGACTACTGAAACCTCTGCAGAACAGGCTCCTGAGGCTAGTGAGACTAAGACTACATCTACTAAAGTTGGTTTGCCTGTAGGTACTGTTGTTACACAGCCTTTAATAAATGCATTGGGATGGTTTATGTCTCCCAAGAAAGGGAGAACATCTACAGGTAGAGATAACTCTACAAATGAACTGAAGAACAACTTTCCTGATGTATACGGGATCGTAGAGAAACTGGATGCAGATACCTCTGTTGCTTTTAATGCATTTAATCTGCGTATACAAGCCTTATGGAAACAAGCTAAAGCTGTGGGTGTAGATAATACAGTAACTGAAGAAACTCCTCCGGCTGTAACTCCAGAGCCTGTTTCTCCTATTCCTGTACGTAAGAATATGCCTATCTCCCCTACTACAGATGCGGTAGAAGCCACTAGTAGTACTCAACCTAAAGGGGAGAAGCGAGATCGTATTACTCGGGAAATGGTACAGGCTGAACCTGACACTATCTTCTTGTTTGGGGATAATCTACTTGGTAAAGGTTTTGGTGGACAAGCCAAGGAAATGCGAGGAGAGCCTAATGCAATAGGTATCCCTACAAAGCGTGCTCCTTCTATGCAAAGTAATGCTTTCTTTTCTGATGCTACGTATGCAGATAATGTGAAAGCAATTGATGCTGCGTTTGCAAAGATACCTCCTAATACTAAGATAGTGGTTCCTGCCGCTGGTTTAGGTACTGGACTTGCACAGCTTGATACTAGAGCACCTAAGACGTTTGCGTACTTACAGTCTAAGTTGGCTGTATTGGGCATATCTGAAGAGTCTAGTATTAAGGCACCTGAAGCTAAGATTATTAATGCTACTCCTGCACGTAAACCTTGGCGTATGCCTTTGATAGATAAGACCAAAGATGGGGTGTTAGCTGCTGTAGCTAAGTTAGGTGGTATTAACATCACTGATGCTATGTCTCAAGGTTTTAAGGATTACATGGGTGTCTCCGGCTTCCAGATATTTAAGGTGTTTTCTTCTAAAGGTTTGCCCTTTGATCAGATGGTTATACGTCTTGAAGAAGAAGGATACCGTATGGATGGTGATGTAGGTGTGTTGATGGATCACCTACATAATGCATTACAAGGACGTAACATTGAAACTGAGGATCAACTGGTAAAACTGGAGGAAGAGTACAGACAACGTATAGAACAAGGTTTCAATGGTTTGGAAGATGATGTTGTTCAGGAAGATACACAGGAAATCCGTACTGACCCTACCATTGAAGTGACTGAGATGCCTGAGGTTGAGGATGTCTTTGTGTTACCTGAGGCTACTTCATTGAGTATTGAAGAGGCACAGAAGATCATTGCTTCTCATCCTATCCTTAAGTGGGCTATGGAGCATATTGAATTCAAACTAGCTACTGATGCTATTCCCAGTGGTGCAGTGAAGTTCTCTGTAGTCCCTGCTGTGAAGACCAATCTAGAAAAGCCAACAGAAGGTTACTACTACGAGGTTGATGGCCAGAAGAAGATTGTTCTCTTTGTGAACAACATCAAAGCTAACAAGTCCCAGTCTGCTACTGATCGTTTGGTTTGGGTAGCTTTTCATGAAATTACTCACCGTGGTGTAGCTGAACTGGCTTTGGGTAAAGAGTTCATGACCATGCTCAAGAGAGCAGCGGGTAATAACTATGTGAAAGCCATTGCTCAGGGTATATATGAGCAACGTCAGCTTCTGGATAGTAAGTACCATGTGACTATGGAAGTAGCTACAGAGGAAGCCTTGTCAGAGATGTCTGCTGCTTTTGCTACCAACAATCTGAAGTATCTTGAAGAGACTTATGATGTAGTAATTCCTACCAAGGAAGAGGTCAAAACTAATTCCTGGGTACGCAATGCTATTGGTCAAGTGCAAGCATTCTATGCAAGATTGACAGGCAAAGAACTTACCCTTGCTCAGACACGTAGACTGTTGCTTGATGCTACCCGTGCAGGTATCTATGGTAAGGATATGCAGAATGGTACCTTGAAGGTACTTCAAGAAGGTCAGTCTTTCCTCTCGGGTAAGATCATTCAAGAAGCGGGTAATGGTGAGACTGTTAAACCATTGGCTTCCATTGTTGACTTCTTTACCACATGGAAGAATACACCTGAACTCACTCAATGGCTTGTTACTGAGAAAGAACTTAGCTCAGAACAAGACAGTGCTTTACAGGTATTGAAGGCTACCATTGAAGAGTGGATGCCTCTCATTGAGGGGCTGTTGAAAGTACCTAAGGAAAATTTTGCACACTCACAGCCTTACTTGGGAATGTTTACCCATGAGACGGATGACAAAGGTAATGTCACTTCTTTGGTTCTTGAAGAGAATGTTAAAGCAGCCATTGCCTATGCTTTGTATACCTACATTCGTGATGAAGGAGGTGTTACTCGTTACCTTGAAGATGAGAACATTAACCTGCTCCTCAATCGTAGCAAGTATGACGCTGTAACCTCTGAGGAAAGAGCTAAGTATGGGTACATTGGACATGGACGTGAAATGGTTATTGCTAAGATGGGTAAGACCATTGTTGATGCTCTTGGTTTGCAAGCCAACAAGAACAATGAACAATCACTACTACCTAGACTTGAGTATGGTTTGGGTAGTATTGCTTATGGTTTGGCTATCAAGACTAATACTTTGTCTGAACATTCTGTGTTCATTGGGGACGCTGATACTGCATCTGAGAATACGGTAGCAAGAAACTTTGCACGTTTCCCTAATGTACGTCTGTACAACCCTAAAGTACAGCCTGCACACCTGACAGCAGCAGATGCCAAGAACAAGACAATTGTAGTGTCTGGTCAAGGTAGTCAAAGTATTGTCGCTAAGCTCATGGGTGTTGAGTATCGTCAGACTGAGCCTACTCTCAAGCCTTCGGTTACTACCGTCAATGATGTGAAGAGCAGTGTCTCTGAAACACCCGAAAAACTGGTGGAGATCACCAATAAGGAGAATGTGGTAAAGAACTACATTGATAGCAAGATGTATACCTTGCTGCTTTCTTTGGGTGGGGACATTGCTACCAAGATCATGGGATACCAAGATGAAGATTATGGCAACGGTGAATCTATTCTTCAGAAGACTGAACGTGTAGGGGTCATTGCTGCCAATGAATCCATTCTTCGTAACTGGGATAATGCTGTAGCCTTTGTGGATAAGACATTGAAGGGAGACTTCATGCTGCCTTTCTTCCTCAAGCAAATTCCTTGGGGGCCGCAACGTGTAGGTATTGAACAGAATGTGTTGAATCCTAATGCAGACAAGATGGCTCGTTGGTTGCTTACCCGTGCAGGCTGGAAGTCTGTAATCAAGTTCAGTGAGCCTCAAGAAGTGGATTCCTTCGTGATCGTGGTAGCTGCTGCCTTGAACATTGATATTGACAAGGAAAGCCATAAGACAGCTTTGGGTAAGATCAAAGCTGCATTGGGTTGGAAGGAGTATGTAACACCTGCAGGAATCCAGTACAAGGTAGAGAACCAAGACTACGCAACAGTGATTCAAGCCATTATGGATCAGCAGTACAACGAAGTAGCTATTCCAATGGAAACCCAACAGCTTATGCTAAAGCTTGTTGGTGACGCTAAGACAAACCTGCACGCACTCAAAGCATTGGTTGCTTTGTCAGAGTTCATGTATCGTCAGAATGTTGGGGATACTACGTTCACTACCGATCTTACTGCTGAAGTAGACGGTGTGACTAATGGGCCTATGCTTACTCAACTTATGTGGGGAACTTTTCCTAATGCCAAGTTCATGGAGAAGGGGGGTTGGTTTGGCATAGACTCTAAACACACAGACTTCAATGTGTGGAAGGAAGCCACCAAAGAAAGTGACTTGTATGAGCATACTTCTACTGCTATGGGGAAAGTTCTTGGCTACGTCCAGAAATTCAATAGTAAAGGTGAAGCGCGTAGTGCTGCAGGTGTGGAACATCAAGGAAAGTTGATCTCTGCCTTTTACGTGTTCACAAAGGAACTTGTTGAGGAGAAAACTCAACAGGTTACAAGTGCCGCACGTAAGTTGATTAAGACCCCTGTTACTCAATATCACTTTGGTTCGTCTACCAAGACTGCGAGTAACAATGTGTTCTACTCCATTCTGGATGGGGTGTATCAACAAGCTAAGGCTGTAGGTAGTGATCCTGTAAAGAGTGAGGCATTACATCATACTTTGGATACGTTGATCAATGACAAGACACTAAGGATTCCTCAACCACCTATTGATACTATTCGAGACTTTTGGCTTAACAAGTTTGAGCTTACTTCCAAGCAAAAAGTTGCTATCAAGAAGTCTTATGATGAAACCATCGGTGCTGCAGTTGAGGGTGCATTGGAGGAAACTTTCTCTGATATGGCTATCACACGGGATGTGATTACTGCTGCTACCAATACAGCTTTCTACATGTATGACACTACGTTCCAGTTCTTCCGTAAACAGATTCTGGCTAGTACAGGTAATCGAGAACTTACCCGTGCAGAAGAAACTGCTTTGCATGAGAAACTCAAACCAATGTTTCCTAAGGTAGCAACATGGTTCTCTAACAATAGTGATAATGGTGAAGACTCTCAACTACCTATGATGAAAGGTACCAAGAGGGAAACCAGTACAGACAAGGCATACCGTAGCACCCTCGTCTTTAATCCTGGCCTGACCAGAGAAGATGGTAAAGATATCAACACTGCTAATGGATTTGGTCAGCAACGTGTTATGAATGCCCCTGCAGTACTCTTGGTGCCAGAACCTATTCACTCTGTAGATAGCGGTGGTAGTCACTTGTCTATTGAAGGTACAGAGGCACTGAATAACCATGATGCTAACCTGACCAGTGTGTTTGATCTGGTGCACAGAGCTAAGGCATTGAACAAGAGCATCTTCAAGGTGACCTTGGAGTACTCTCCTGTACGTGAGGTTCTCAAAGGATACATGCGTACTATGACAGAGCTGGAAGGGATTCTTGATGCTATGCCTGCTGAAGAATCTGCTGCATTATTGAAGGCAATCCATGCTCGTCTGTTAGACCCTGATCCTAAAAATCCTAAGGTAAAGAGTCTGGAAGAACAGAAGATTCCGTTCGTTACTGAACACCTTGCACACATCACTAAGTTACTGAGTGATCGTGCAAATACGGCTGATATTGAGAAACTCAAGTTTTATAAGGCTACTGGGTATATCAGTCAATACGCCTTTGAAGGGGGTAGTTACCAACTCACAGAAAAGGATCACGAGGCTATTGATGTAGCCTTGAATGCAGCAACAGTACAGGCACAAACACCACCTACTGATCATATGTCTTTGCTGGAGAAGATGGCTAAGGTTACAGGAGAAGATGTAGCTATCGACACTGCTACATTGGAAAAAGATACCTTAGCTAAGCTTGAGGAGATTTTCAGCAAATACAGCAAATCAGATATCCTCATTGCAGTAAATAATGCTTTGTTGTTTGATTCTGACAATGAAGTGTTGGTATCACTTCGGACTGCTATCACTGATCCCAGTAAGTCTAAGTTCTCTAAGTATCTTCCGGCATTGAAGATAGCTGCATATATGAAAGCTATGCAACACCTGTCTACTCAAGGTATCTGGGGGCGTGTACAACCTCGTATGCCTACTGCACTGGAAGCTGCCCTGTCTACTCTTGAGAACAACAGTAGTACTGGTTTAGTTCAAGTGTTGCAGAAGAATATTGCTCCCAGTAAGGCTGGTGGTTTGTCAGTTACCTTTCAAAGTACATTGCTCAATAAACTTGCATCCATACTGCCTAAGTTTACTGTGGTGTATTTGAATGAAAGTGTCCCAAGAGACAGTGTGCCTAAAGGAGTGATGGAAGATGCAGCTAATGCTCAGATGGTTATTGATCCTGGTAAATACACTCTGTACATCCGTGGACATGATTATGTAAACGGTGGCGTTACTTCTTTGGAAGTGATCCATGAGTTGCTGCATAGTGTCCTTACTGCTTCTCTTATGGAACCTAAGAATAAGCGTCAGATAGCTTTTAAAGCTGAGATGCTGGCACTGTTTGAGATAGCAAAGAATAACAGTTCAACTTCTCCATGGAATGATCGTATCTTTAGTCTTACTGAAGATGCAGCACTGGATGAGTTCATTGCCTATGCTATGACTGATGAGAAGTTCCAAAGTATTCTGATGGCTATTAAGCAGCCTACCAATACTGAAAAAACAGGTTGGTCTGCATTTGTTCATGCAGTTATGGAGCTTCTTGGTTTGGATAAACAGTACGACAATCTGCTTGCAGCAGTAATGGAGACAGTGGCTTCAGAATTGGAAGCACGGACACTGACTACAGATCGTATAGCCAAGGTTACTGCGATTCGTAGTCATACCCCATCGCCTGCCTCTCTGCGTGATTACACCACGGAAGATGTGTTTGATAGCTTGGATACAGGCACATTGGAAAGCACCTTCAAAAGCCATTTGAAGGGGATTCTGAATGGTATGGTGGATGTGTTCTATGGCCCATTCGGAATCTTTGGTAAAGAGCGTATGGAGCAGCAACCTATTTCTCCATTGGATGTCTTTGCCAAAGCAAAGGTGGAAGGTCGTATGCCATTTGTCTCTGACATCATTGCCTCTGGTTTCACTGTTAGTGAGCAAGAGCAGTTTGTTGCAGAACAGATTGAATGGGTTGTTCGTGCTGCCTTGGTAGACAACGAAGGACACACCACTACGGTGTATACACAGCTTGCTCGTATGTACAAGGAAGCGGAAACCAAGTACCCCACTCCAGAGAGTTTTCTGGATAACTGGGCTACTGCTTCACCTCAAGAGCGGGAACAAGCTACCAGACTGCATGAGAGCCTGTTTAAGTTGGAGATGGGACAAGGTAAATCCAATCATATAGCTCGGTTTGCTGCCATTGTTCTTGGGGTCAAGGAAGCCAATGACAAGTTCAAATACGCTTCCAAGAACAGGGACAATACTTTTGATAAGAACACTATCTCTGGGAAGTTGTTGTCATGGCTTAATGCACTGCTTGAGATGTTTGAATCCAAGATGGCTAATACCTTCATTGGACAGCAAGCAGATGAAAAGCTGTTAGCTCTGGTTGATGGTTTGGTAGCTATTGAAGCCAAGAAGCTACACCGTCTTCAAGCCAAGAGACGTAACCCCAGTGACATGATTGAGGATGGTGCTAACTATCTGACTGATAAGGTCAAAGAAGGCATCTACTCGGTGGCCACAAGTAAGTGGGTGAAGGAGAACAAGAACGACTTCATTGGTGCTGCTGGTGCATTGACTGCAGTGGTTGCTGGCGAACGTGTTAATCAGATGTTGGACATGACAGCCAAACTTCGTGATAAGGCTGTGAAGCAGAAGTATGGTTTGATCATGGGTCTGTTGAATGAAACCAGAGGTGCTGTGGATAGTACTGTTCAGTTCTTTGGTTTGAACCGTATTACCAAATTTCTGGAGACACAACGTAAAGACACAATCACACGTACAGCTAACCATATCTTGGATTCGATGGGGCTTAAGAAAGACTTCACCAAGGATGAGACAGAAGCACTGACGTACTACGGTCTTCGCTCTGGTATGTATACGTTGCTACCTCTAGGTCTTGCTCGTATTGAACAGATCATGTCTAGTGAGAGTGAACTGAAAGATGAGATGGATAAGACTATTGCTGAACTGATGGCACTGGGTAAGTATAGTAACTGGTTCATTCAAGGAGCCATGAAGCTTGGCTACAGTCTGATGACAGACCAAGCCAAAGGTGTTGCTACGATGACTAACGCATTCTCTGTGGCTTCAGGGGATGGCACACTGTACTTAGGTAAGATTCCTAATAGTACCCGCGATGCAGCTATTCCTTTGATTGATAAGTTGGCTACTCTGCAAGCTATCAAGTCAGGTAAGAAGGACAAGGGACAACAAGAAATGGGACATCGTGACCTCTTTGCCAAGATGTTGCGTGAACAGATGGCACGAGAAGACAAGGGTAATGGTATTGAGTTCTTGTTACTGACTCATAAGGCACTTCATGCACAGGCACAAGATACCTTGTTTAAGGGGAGTCCCAGAGCTATTCCTAAAGCGTATCTGCCTGAAGTTACCAACCCACATGTGGATGTAATTGTTGCCAATGAAGCTGATGGTAAGCAGTTGATTGCTGCCAAGTACGTTAAAGGACGGGAGATTGCACGTTCCAAGTATGATACTTCTGGTGCAGGCACCATGCATGTGTACGTAGCCAAGGGTGGCGGTATGAAGCCATGGCTTAGCGGTATCTTCTCTTTCAGTAGTTTTGGTGTGAAGTCCAAAGCTATTGCTTCTGAAGATATGGTGTACACAGAGCGTAAGTTGGAAGTTGATTTGCAGATGAAAGCTGAACATGCAGAAGTCACGCGGATTATGACTACCCCTTACACTGGTTTTGACCCTGAGAAAGTGCAAGGTAACTACCAGTTCCCGTTGATCAATACAGCAGGTCAGGTAGCTAAGTATGAGTACCGTATGGATGCTATGACTCGGGATACTCTGCTTGAGCGAGATAACCGCTTCCATACTCTGTTGGGTACGCTGAACGGGAATATGTATGATAAGGAAACAGCTACGGTACAGAACACTAAGGGAGTCCAAGCATTGTACGATTTCTACCAAGCCAACAAGGTAGGGAACATGGATTCCTTTGCTCTGATTAGTCCTCTGAGTCCTGATCCTGAACTACGTGCTATTGCCGATATGATGCCTCCTGAGACTAGGGAAGCTATCAGTAAGATTTGGGGTAGCAAGGGTATGTATGTTCGTTATGACTTGCTGGATATCAACTTTGGGTATCGTAAGCCAAGTATTGTGGCTGGTTTGTTTAAGGATGCTCAAGCCAAGAAAGCTTATGCTGAATTTATCACTAACATCTTCACTACCTTCATAACACGAAGCAACGATGAAGAAGATAGGGCAGTAGCCAGAGAAAGAGCAAGACGTTGGCTTACCAACCAAGGTGATATCTGGGCAGAACTTGTTGCTGAAACCAAAGACTTTATTGTGGTGAAGTCAGGTATTACGTTACTTAATAACGTAACAAGTAACTTCCTGGAATTGGTAGCATTGGGAATAAATCCAATGACAATCCTGAAACATCATCGTGTTGCTATCAAAGGTATCTTGCAACATGAACGGGATTCCAAGCGGTTGGCTGAACTAGAACATTGGGTAACTGTTGGGTTCACACAAGGTAAAGAAGCGGCAATGCGTAGGGAGATTGCGGTATTGCGTGATGCTCTTCTTGGTAATCCAGTGGATAAACTTCTGAAGGATGGTTTGATGCCTACCATTGTTGAGGATGTTTCACAAAGTGAAGACATCTACTCTCACAAGAGTGACTTGACGCAGTGGGTAGAAGGAAAGATGAAGAAGGTGAATCCTAAAGTACGTACTGTTCTTCGTACTGTATACATGACTAAGGATTCCGCTTTGTATAAAGGGTTGTCTACTGCAACTCAGTATAGTGACTTCATTGCACGATATACCTTGTATCAACACGAGATCAGCAAGAAGAAAAATCCGCTTACACATGAACAAGCTGTACAGAGTGTATCGGATGCTTTCATTAACTATGACATCCCATCTCATCGTAAAGTTCAATGGGCTAATGATGTTGGTTTGGTGATGTTTACCAAGTACTACATTCGGATTCAGAAGGTGATCCTGAAGATTATGAAGGAGAATCCTGTGTCTGGTTTGTCTATGATGCTGTTGAACAATTATTGGGATGCACTGCCTATGTTGTTTGATTCTGGTTTCTTATCTGACTCTTATGGTGGTGGTTTATTCCACACAGGTGCTTTTGAGTTGCCGGGTACATTAGATGGTATCTTGACTGCACGGGTAGCTGGTACTGTGTTCTGACCCACAAAAGAAAGCCCCCGTAATTGGGGGCTTTCTCCTGCGTTACTGATCTCTTTTGTATTTCACGTACTCTGTGGCACAGAAGATAATAAGCCATCCTATGAAGAGTGCTGCACAAACTATCGCAATGATAGCTCCTGCATACACTACAACCATACAGCCTATTGCTCCTATTACCACTGCCAATATCACGAGAACTACATCAAAGAATGCACGCATGGGCAGGCACTCTTAACCAAACAGACTGCCGGTTTCCTCAGTCGGAGCAACTGCTACCGGAGCTTCAGGAGCAGGAACTTCAGTAGTGTTTTCCACTACAACATCTTCAGCCAGACCCAAAGAAAATTCACCCACAGTAGGCATCCCAATTGTAGCGTTGTAGATGT